>Ga0209710_1000216_pt1 | contig 63430 bp, 52 predicted proteins | sample ArcticOcean_MG_C_5_FD_187436 | JGI IMG/M metagenome (GOLD analysis project Ga0209710, IMG submission 187436) | Marine microbial communities from western Arctic Ocean - ArcticOcean_MG_CB4_138 (SPAdes) (version 2) | ecosystem: Environmental > Aquatic > Marine > Oceanic | place: Arctic Ocean...
TGCAGCACATATTATCTGGATGAATTCCGACGTTATGTTGCCTGAACGAACCTACGTCATTCGCTTTATTAATACAGACACTACTGCCAGAATTACTGATTTGGTTCACAAGATTGATACCAACACGTTAAACAAACTTGCGGCTAAAAGTCTGGAACTGAATGAAGTGGGCTATTGCAAATTGGCGCTCGACAAGGCAGTTACCTTTGATATTTACAGTGATAATCGACAAACCGGTGCTTTTATATTAATTGACCAATATAGCGATGTCACAGTGGGCGCTGGCATGATTGACTTCGCCCTACGCAGAGCGAGTAATATTGGTTGGCACAATATGCAAATTGACAAGTCAGTTCGAGCTGCGGTTAACAATCAAAAGCCCTGCGTTGTTTGGTTTACGGGTTTTTCGGGTTCAGGAAAATCGAGTATAGCCGACCACCTAGAGCAGAAGTTACACGAGGCGGGTAAACGCACTTATCTACTCGATGGCGATAATATACGCTTTGGGTTAAACAGAGATTTAGGCTTTACTGATCGTGATCGAGTTGAGAATATTCGCCGTGTTGCAGAAGTCGCAAAGTTATTGGTCGATGCCGGATTGATTGTCCTTGCATCATTCATATCGCCATTTAGATCAGAACGTCAAATGGCCAGAGAGTTATTCAATGACGATGAATTCGTTGAGGTTTTTGTCGATACGCCTTTAGCAATATGTGAACAACGCGACCCCAAAGGCCTGTATAAGAAAGCACGTGCTGGAGAATTAAAAAACTTTACTGGCATTGACTCCAACTACGAACCACCCATGCAGGCCGAGGTAGTATTAAAAAGTGGTGAGTATGATGCCGACACCTTGGCAGATGAATTGGTTGAGTATTTAATATCTAAAGGCAACGCATCCATCACTGTTAGACACTAACAATTCATGCCTAACTAATGTTAATCAACGCATCTTATTCATGATGATTGGATGCGTTTGATCTGAGTTATCCACTTTAGTTATTTATCTGGCTGCTGATCTAATAACTGGGAAGAAAGAATGGATAGTATGCAATAGCTTAAAAAATAGTAAAATCCAGGCATAAATTGAGCATTTAGTGAAAACAGTTTTTCGGTCTGTTGTGTGGCATTAGCCGCTAAAAAGGCGACAATGATCGCCACCACAAAGACATCCGCCATCGACCACTTTGAAATCAAATTTTTAACTTTGTCCACAGCGTGACTATTCTGAGGGTTTCGCGCCATAACTGAGGTCAGCATTAACAAGCTCTTAATGAATGGAATCACTATACTGAATAGGCCAATTAGCAATGCCACTAGCCATTGGTCGGCTTGATAAAGTTCTTGTACCGTGCCTGCAATACTGCGTGTTTTTTCATAAACATGCAGATCACCCGAAATATCTAGTTGACTGACAAGCTGTTCCGAAATTGACACCATAAAGGCGGGCACACCGGGTGCACTTGCCAATGTTTGTACGCCCAAATCAACCAAAGCAGTCTTCTCTAACGTACCGGTGAGCTGTAAGATGGGTTTCATTACTCCTGGAATCAAAAATCCCAATGCGATAAGCATCAACAAGATACCTAATTTTTGTCTCATTATTTTTACCTACTTTCTTAGAAGATTACGCTTTAACAAATCACTCAAACACTGGGTTACTTTAGCTAAACGCTCATTATTTGTCTGGAACGTTAGTCAACTGTCAATTTACTTCTCGATGAATATTATTAGATACAATTTGTACTTCATCTAATTTAAGCATTATATTGAGGTTAAATATTAAACTGACGAAGGTTCCACTATGACACAATTTATTGCGCTAAAAACCCCTATTGGCGAAGTGGTTCATATTAACTCTGAACTAGTGACCATGCTAAAAGACAAGGGTGAAGTTACTCATATCCATTTTTCAAGTGACAGTAACGGACCAGGTTTTATTGCCGTACTAATGCCTGCACAAGCAGTCGCTGACTTGTTATCAACCCGTTAAAGAGATTCTTTTGACCTGGCCGAATATGTTAGTTTGGCAGCTCTTTTTGACTGGAGTATATCGTCTCTCTGCCATGTTCTGGTTGGATTGGCACCATTTGCGATAAAATCAGTGACATCATGGCAATGCCAGCACCCACAATAAAGACCAATGCTGTCGAGTAAATCCAAACCAGCCCGAGCGCAATTGGTAAAACTACGGCCGCAATATGATTAATAGAAAATGAAACACCTGCAGTCGATGCTATATCAGCAGGATCAGCTATTTTTTTAAGATAACTCTTCAACGCAATCGCCATAGCAAAGAAGATATGATCGAGAATATAAAGTAACGAAACAAATATCACGCTATCTGCAATGGCATAACAACTAAAAATAATGACCAAACCAATATACTCGAGTGTCAGGGTCTTTCTTTCTCCCCAAACACTAACCAGTCGACCAATACGAGGCGCCAAATAGATGGTGAGCACACCGTTCACCAGAAATAATAGAGCCATTTCACCAACATTGAAGTGAAACTTCTCTACCATCAGAAAACCTGCAAACACGACAAAAATCTGGCGCCGCGCGCCCGATAAGAAGGTCAGTAGATAATAAAGCCAGTAACGTTTTCGAAGGATGATTTTTTTGTGCTGCTTTGCATCCCCTTTAAAATGAGGGAATTTGAAATACATCAAACAAGCAATTATAACAGTAAGTCCACCTCCCGTTAAATAAACCCACCGATAATCTACGTTTAAAACTTCCATTAGCCCAAATAAAGCACCAAAAACCAAGAGCCCGGTAAATGATCCAACCGCAATTTGTCGTCCCATTACTAACGGCAAACGCTCACGACTCACCAGTTGAAGAGAAAGTGATTGTTGAATCGTTTCCGCGTAATGATAACCCATCGACATCAAAACGGTGGTGAAATATAAACCCATGATTGATGGTAAAAAACCAGTCATTGCAGTGCCAATGCCTAATACGATCAAAGCAAGAAAAGCAATACTTTGTTCTCTGATAATTAATAATAGGAAAATGACACCAAAAGCAATAAAACCAGGAATTTCACGCAGGCTCTGTAAAATTCCAATTTCTACGCCACTAAAGGCGGCCTGTTCAATCGCAAAGTTATTAATTAGTGCTTGCCAGGTTGCAAACGATAAAGGCACTGCAGCAGAAAACAGATAAAGAAAAAGTTCTGACCGTTGGTATTGCTGCTTAAACAGTCTGATCGGTAACATTTTTAACTCTTAACCTTTTGAATTTTGAGTGCAGAATATTGGCGATAAGGATAGCATAAGAAAAATTATTGAAGGTTTAGTTTTCAATTAAAGCCATATTTTATTATCGTGTAGACTACTCCAATGGATACATTTATTTATGGCTTTTCGTTGGGTTTTTCATTAATTCTCGCCATTGGCTCACAAAACGCTTTCGTACTCAAACAAGGTTTAAAAGGCGAATACTTACTTCTCGTCTGCCTAATATGCGCAGTCTCAGATGCTGTCTTAATACTGGTTGGTGTCAGTGGCTTTCATGGACTTGTTTCAAATTACCCAGGAGTAGTTTCAATCGCCCGTTATGGTGGCGTTATTTTCTTATTCGTTTACGGTTTTCGAAGTTTCTTCAATGCTTGGCGCTCGTCAACCACTTTAAGTCCAAGTAACATAGTCAACGATAACTGGGTTAAATCCGCCCTCACCTGCCTCGCTTTTACCTGGTTAAATCCTCACGTATATTTAGATACCGTGGTATTGCTTGGTTCCATATCAGCGCAATTTTCAAACGAACTAGTCTATTTTTCAAGCGGTGCAATCACCGCCTCTTTCACGTTCTTTTTTGCTTTGGGTTATGGTGCTCAATTCCTGCGCCCTATCTTCGCTAAAGCTCGATCCTGGCAAATATTAGAGATTGTGATTGGCTGTATCATGTGGGCTATAGCAGGCAAACTATTATTTTTCCGATGAAGCAGAATTCAACCTAATGTCGAGACAATATCTCGGCATCCATTAAACCTTGCGAACTTATTAAAAGCCTTGCTTAGCGACTCTGTAAAAGCGGTGTGGGGTAGAAATTCTGATTCGTAATGCAACGACTTTATTTCAAACACAGACAGCTTTCGATGTGCTTTACAATCGGCACGGGCGACGAATTTGTCACCATAAAGTATCGGCAGGCAAAAATAGCCGAACTGTCGTTTTGGTGCTGGCACATAACATTCAATCAAGTAGTTAAACCCAAAAATATCCTGACCACGTTGACGCTGAATAATGACATTATCAAAAGGCGACAGGATTCGAACCGCTTTACTTAACCTCGGGGTGTCCTTGTCGAGTAACTCAGGCAAAACATAAACGATGTTATTGTTGTCGATGTCAAAATTTACCAGCAGCTTCTGCTCTAGCTTAGTTTGCAGCCGCAAATCGATAGCATGTCTAAGTAACTTTCCTTTGCGTAGGTATACCATTGACCTGGCCGTTGCAAAACCATGTGCTCGAATCGCGCCATCGATCAAATAATCAGCATATTCGTCTAAGGTTGGTTCGCTGGTATCGACCCAATCCGGTATGACTCGCTCAGGTAAATCATAAACTTTTTGGAAACCCTCACGTCGGGTGACCATTAATTCACCCTGCATGAATAATTGCTCGAGTGCGCGTTTCGCAGGTTTCCAGTCCCACCATCCTTTCTTGCCCTTGCGAGTCTCTTCAAAATCTCGTGCTAATAAGGCACCTTCTTGTCGAACCCGACAAAGCACTTGTTGAATGAGTTTTTTGTCACAGTTATTGAGCCAGTTTCGGTCACCATTGATTTGCTTCATTCTCGGTAAAGCAAATCGATAATCCCTCATAGGTAGCCAGGCCGCAGCATGAGACCAGTATTCAAAAAGTTGGCGATCGGCAACCAACTCAGTGAGATACTGCGGTTTGTAACTAGACATTCGTGACCACAGCACATGATGATGAGCGCGTTCTACTACGGAGATGGTGTCGATTTGAATATAGCCAATCTGTTCAATAGCACGCAAAGTTGCCTGTTTACCGCGGCCAAAAGAATCTGCTTTGAGAAGTCCTTGCTGATTAAGCGCAATCCTCCTAAGTTTTTGTGCTTGTGGTGGTTGGTTTAATTTAATAGGTCGATTCAACCAAACCGGCGGTCAAGATATTGATTAATAGTTGAGGAATCGTACATCCATTCTATAGACCCATCGTCATTGGTGATGCGCAAACAGGGAACTTGATATTTACCACCCTCATTTATAAGCTCTTGATTCCATTGGGCATCATTTCTGGCATCACGAGTTTCTATATTTAAGCCTAGACGATGAATAGACCGCCGAGTTTTAACGCAAAAAGGGCATTGATTGAAGTGATAAAGCTTCATACCAGCCGTATTAACGTCCAGCTGTTTGCGCTGTTCAGGGGTGACTACCGGAGGAGTCGGCAATGTCATCCAGTTAATTAAGATGACCATTTGGGCCAAAGGCCAACGGATTAAACGGAAAAAATATTTCATAGTTTCAAACATTAAGTCGATAGGATAGCCTTAAAAAGGACATACAAATAGAAAAGGACAAGTTAATTAAACTAATTATTTGTGTGTCTTAGGATTTAGCTAAAACACACCTGTAAATAATCAATAAATCTAATTTTGCTTTATTTATGACCACTCTGCCAATGTTTTTTACCTATATTGAAGATTGATTGATTGAACTTGAATTTTAATAGTTTAAATTGTAAACAGACATTATGTTAAACGGAAAAAAATGTGTGATAAACAATACATTATTAGCTTCAAATTATTGCATCCTTGTTTTGAAGTAATAATTGCGCGCTAAAAGCCATTAAGATACTGTTTCATAGAAGATCTTTTTGGCCAAAAATATGGTTCAGCTCATTGTAAAATTCAATTTCCCCCAGCAGAAAAAAACATGAATAAAACTTTAATAACCACCTTAATTTTATTGAACAGCCTTCTTATGTCAGGTTGTGCATCACTTGAAGGACCGACTGACCCAAGTGACCCATTTGAGAGTTATAACCGCAGCATGAACTCATTTAACTCAAACGTTGACCGCTATGTGCTAAAACCAGTTGCTCAGGGCTACAACGCGGTTACACCCACATTCGTGCAAAAGGGTGTTGGCAATTTTTTTAGTAACTTAGATGATGTTGTGGTTATCTTTAATGATTTATTTCAATTCAAATTTAAACAATTAGCCTCTGACACTGGTCGTGTAGTAATTAACACGACTATTGGTCTATTTGGTTTAATTGACTGGGCATCTGACATGGGGTTGGAGAAGCACAATGAAGATTTTGGCCAAACCTTAGGCCACTGGGGTGTCGCAAGCGGGCCTTATCTCATTTTACCTTTCTTTGGGCCTAGCACCGTTCGAGATGCCGGCGGGATGTTAACGGATAGCGCTTACTTTGATCCAATTAACAATGAGGTCGATGAACCCTGGGTTTTTCCCAATCGAAATAGAAACACATCGACTGCTTTAACTGTTGTGAAAGTTATTGATTTACGCGCTGGTTTACTAAAAGCCGAAAGTGTTTTGAATGAAGCCGCACTAGACCCCTACATTTATCTTCGTGAAGCTTTTTTACAACGACGGAACAACTTAGTTCATGATGGCAATCCACCTGTTAATAAAGATTCAGATATCGATGACCTATTTGATGAAGACGATATATTTGATGAAGACGATATATTTGAAGACTAATATTGACAACTTATATCTTAGTAACATAACTTTCTGATTATAGCTTTTCGATTGGATGTTGTTAAAATACGATGCACTACAATTTCTGCTTTACGTCACTCTTTCCTCTTTAAAGATACTTGGTTTGGCGTCATTCAATATTTATATTTAACACTACTTTTAAGGAAAAAAGCCCTCCATGTGGTTCAAAAACTTACAACTTTACCGTTTTACTCAACCCATTGAATTAACAATTGAATCGCTATCAGAGCAATTGGCCGAGCATAGCTTTAAACCCTGCGGTAGCCAAGAGCTCAGTCGGGCCGGGTGGGTGTCGCCTTTGGGTCGACATAGTGATGAACTTGTCCATGCATCTAGTGGCTATTTTATGGTTTGCTCTAAACGCCAAGATAAAATATTACCGTCTTCTGTCGTAAATGACTTTCTCGAAGAGCAAGTGCACGAAATTGAATCAACAGAATCACGCAAAATCTCTCGTAAGGAACGCAGTTCAATAAAAGAAGAAGTAATCTTTAGTTTAATGCCCAAGGCATTTTCCCGTTCTTCTTTACAATTTGCCTATATTTCTTTGCGTGATAATCTTTTAGTTATTAATGCGTCTTCAGAGAAACGGGCTGAAGAGTTAATTCAAAACTTACGCGAAGCGGTTGGGTCATTACCTTTGATTCCATTAGTCGCTAAAAATTTGCCAATAGACCTAATGACTCAGTGGGTTAATAGTGGTGAGTTAACAGACAATTTTGTACTTGGTGAAGAATGTGAATTAAGAGACAATGCCGACGTGAGCGGTGTTGTACGATGTAAAAATCAAAATCTCAGTAGTGATGAAATACTGAATCATCTCAAAACTGGCATGCATGTCAGTAAACTGGCATTGACTTGGCACGAGCGTGTTGAATTTTTGCTCGATGAAAAAATGGCGGTAAAGCGATTACGCTTTAGTGATTTAATTCAGGAAAAAGCTGCTGAGACTGAAGTGGATGATGTTGCTGGCCAATTTGATGTGGATTTTTCAATAATGACCTTAGAGCTGTCACAGTTTGTAGAAGCTTTGATGTCAGCCCTAGGTGGTGAAACCGAATCAACCAAACCCTAATGTTAGCTATGAATATAGCTAACGACACTGGCGCTTTAATTTGATTCAAAAAATTCCTCACTAGGCAACCTAGGGTTAATTAATGCCAGTGAATAAACGGCTGAGGTAACTGTGCATCGGCTATACCACTGGTGCATCGTCAGATAATCCAATTCTTTCACTTAGATCCTGGCTTTCAAATTGAGTGATTATCAATGCGGTCAATCGTGTCTTTAATAATGGGCATGGTGGCAAAGCGAGCCCGCACAGATAAGAGCCTTTATTTGGTATTTGTAATCACTACACAACCACCAAACCCTCCTTGCTCTACAAGTTGATGAGACTTATCTATATCGGACATCGGTAATACATGAGCAATACGATGTTGGAATGCATTGCTCACAAGCTTTGTATTAATATCTCTAATCGCAGCCTGTTTGGCATGTTCTGGCATGGCATAAACAATCACTAAACGAATGGTTAAATCCATAAACATCATTTTCAAAAAAGGAAGCTGAGGCTCTTTTATCTGTGCCGAAGAGTAACTGGCAATGGTGCCACTGGTTGCGATAACCTTAAGAACCTCTGGCAGATTAGCACCAAATTCAACATCGATAACTCGATGAACTTTTTCACTGTTCGTAAACGACAATAGTGTTTCGCTCCAGTTGACTTGTCGATGATTCACCACATAATCAGCACCGATAGCTTCACAAGCAGACTTATCAGCATCATTACTGGCTGTCGCAATTACCTTAGCACCCGCTTGTTTTGCCCATTGAATCGCATAATAACCAACGCGCCCAGCACCTCCAGTCACTAAAATTGTTTTGCCTTCAACAGACCCATCAGAGAAAACACAACGATGTGCAGTCATAACAGGAATACCCAAACAAGCACCTATTTCAAACGACGTATTGTCAGCTAATATAGGGGCACGATTTGAATCAACCGTAATATATTCAGCAGCCGTTCCAAAGCGTCGACCATATTGTGCTTGATAAACCCAAACTCGTTCGCCTATTCTGCGGGTTGATACGCCATCACCAACCGCATCAATAATACCTGCACCATCACTATGGGGAATCACTAAACCATTATCCAGCAAATTTGGAAAAGCCCCCGCACGTTTTTTTACATCCGAGGGGTTAACACCACTGGTAACTAATCGAATCAGTACTTCGCCAGCCGCTGGTTCTGGCTTTTCCAGTTCGCCTCTTGTTAAAACATCAGTCGCTTCGCCGAATGATTCAAACCAAGCTGCTTGCATTTTTGTATTGTTCATTATTAAGAATTATCCTTTTAAAATTTCAATCTAACCAGTTAGATAGACCTTCAGTATGGCCGTCAATACTGAGAGATTGTCCTGAAATATTAGCGCCCGAGTCTGAACTGATAAAAGTAGCCATATTGGCAATATCTTGTGCATTAACAAATTTTCTCAGTGAACTTTGACGCTGATAAACGTCACGTATTTCACTTGGCTTCATGCCACGCTCCATTGCGTCTCTGTCAATCACACCATCAATCCGAGGCCCTTCCACACAACCAGGACAAATTGCATTCACTCGAATAGCAAAAGGCCCCAACTCCATTGCCCAGGTTTTAGTTAATCCAATAATCGCCCATTTGGCAGCAACATAGGGCGACCTTAATGGCGTACCAAATAACCCAGCATTTGATGACATATTAATAATTGACCCACCACATGCCAGCTTCAGCAACGGCACCGCTTGTCGGGTAACGAGAAAAGTACCTCGTAAATCTACTGCAAGCGTTCTATCCCAGTCCTCTATTGCAACATCCTCTATTGCCGCTGCCGCACCCGAAATACCGGCATTGTTAACCAAAATATCAAGGCGACCGTGTTGCTTTTTTAAGTCGTCAAACATTGACTTAACTTGGCTTTCATTAGAAACATCGCACACACTGGCTGTCAATGTAGGATGATTATTTAGGCATTCGTCTAACATTGTCTGCGATATATCACAGGTATGAACTTTGGCTCCCATAGCGAGATAAGCCTCAACCATGATTCGACCAATACCCGATCCACCAGCCGTTACCAGTACCACTTTATCGCACAATGAACTTACTTGTTTGACTGTCATAACTATTCCCGTTGTTTCGCTTTTGGCGCACTTTAAACTAATGCTGTGACTATTTACAAAGATAAATCAGATGCAAGCATAGTTTGGTTGAATATTAATTGTACCCACGCCCGAAGGCTCGTTATAATTAACTACTTATATTCAATCTCTAAGGCATAGGGCATGGCATTATTTTCTGGATCACTGGTCGCAATGGTAACTCCGTTTCGCAATGGAAAGCTTGATGAAGAAGCCCTTCGTCAGCTGACTCATTGGCACATCGAACAGGGCACTAATGGTTTAGTACCCGTCGGAACGACAGGAGAGTCCCCATCATTAAGTAGTTTTGAGCATAAACGTATAATTGAAATTGTTGTAGCTGAAGCCTCTGGTCGGGTACCCGTTGTTGCCGGTGCAGGTTCAAACAATCCAATCGAAGCCATTGAATATAGCTTGCATGCTGAAGAAGTCGGGGCAGATGGTTTGCTTCATGTCGCTGGTTATTACAATCGTCCCAAACAACCCGGTCTTTATGCCCATTTTAAAATGGTCCATGACGCCTGCAATCTACCCATTATTTTATATAACATACCACCACGCGCGATTGTCGACATAGAAGTTGAAACAATGGCTAAACTAGCTGAATTGCCTCGCATTGTTGGCGTCAAAGACGCCACTTGTGATTTGTCGCGTCCGTTACAAGAAAGAATGCACATAAAGTCTGAATTTACCTGGTTATCAGGAGAAGATGCAACCGCAGTAGCCTATAATGCAGGTGGTGGTAATGGCTGTATTTCAGTCACTGCTAATGTCGCACCTGCACTTTGTGCACAAATGCAAAAAGCCTGCACAGAAGGTGACTTTGAGATCGCTCTTTCTATACAGGATGATCTTATGGCATTGCATTCAACCCTATTTACAGAACCTAGTCCAGCGGGGGCCAAGTATGCGGTATCCAGATTAGGCCATTGTGTTGAAGATTGTCGTGTTCCCGTTATGCCACTTTCTAAAGAAGCAAAGAAAAGTATTGATGCTGCAATGGATGGATTGGGTTTATTGTCTTAACGGATTGAACATTTTTACTAGACCAAGTTAATTAACTGAACTCAATCAATGCATTTAATAAAAATGACTGTTGATTTGGTTGGCTAAACTAGACCTTAAATTTTATGAATAGTGATCTTTCCCTTTTACATCCCTACCCGTTCGAAAAACTGGCAGAACTTAAGCGTGGGATAATGCCACCAGCTGGTTTGAGCCCTATCGCCTTGTCTATCGGTGAACCACAGCATGCTGCCCCAAAGTTTGTTATGGATAGCTTAATTGAAAACCTACACCAGCTGTCTCGATACCCAAGTACTAAAGGTAGCGTTATTTTACGTGAGTCAACAGCGCACTGGCTTACAAAGCGATTTGACATTAATTCAACTTTTATTAATCCCGAAAAACATATATTGCCAGTAACCGGTACACGCGAAGCTCTTTTTGCCATCGCACAATGCCTGGTTGATCGATCGGCCAAAAACCCATTGGTGCTAATGCCTAATCCGTTTTATCAAATATATGAAGGTGCAGCTATTTTAGCGGGGGGGAAACCACACTACCTCAATTGCATCGAAGCCAATGGCTATCTCCCTGATTTAGAGGCTATCAAACCACAGCAATGGCGTGACTGCCAGCTCATGTATATTTGTACTCCGGGAAACCCTACCGGTGCCGTCATGAGTCAGAACTACTTACAACAGCTCATCTCACTTTCACAAAAATATGATTTTGTAATAGCCAGTGATGAATGTTATGCGGAAATTTACTATGATGAAGCTCAACCACCACCTGGCCTATTAGGCGCAGCAGCCAATATGGGGCTGACTAATTTTGACCGTTGCCTAGCTTTTCATAGTTTGTCTAAGCGTTCAAACTTGCCTGGTTTACGCTCTGGATTTGTTGCAGGTGATGCAAAAATCATTGAGAAATTTTTACTATACCGAACCTATCACGGCAGCGCGATGCCTCCTGCGACTCAGTCAGCCAGTATTGTAGCTTGGAGTGATCAATCTCATGTTGTAGAAAATCGTAACCTTTACCGTAAGAAATTTGATTGTGTCTTATCAACATTGGCCAACTCACTTCGGCCACAAAAACCTCAGGCTGGATTTTATTTATGGGTAACAACCCCCATTCCTGATACTGAATTTGCCGTTAGACTTTATGCTGAACAAAATATCACCGTATTACCTGGCAGCCTCTTGTCGCGTGATACTCATCAAGACAGCTCCAACAACAATCCTGGCGTGAACAAAATTCGCATGGCTCTCGTCGCACCACTTGAAGAATGTCAAGACGCTGCAAACCGAATCAATACCCTTTTATCCCATTTTTAGGAGAATTTTATGTCTGACCTTCAACAAACCATTGAAGCTGCTTTTGAAAACCGTGCTGATATTACACCGTCAAATGTTTCTTCTGACATCAAACAAGCGGTCACTGCTGCAATCGAACTGCTTGATTCAGGTGCTGCACGAGTTGCCGAGCCCACTGGTAATGACTGGAAGGTCAACGAATGGTTAAAGAAGGCGGTTTTATTATCATTCCGAATTCACGACAACCAGATCATGGCTGGTGCTTCAACTCAGTATTACGATAAGGTTGACTCTAAATTTGCTGAGACAACACCTGCAGAATTTTCCGCCAGCGGCGTGCGGGTTGTTCCACCGGCAATGGCCCGCAAGGGATCCTACATCGCATCAGGTGTGGTATTAATGCCATCTTACGTTAATATAGGAGCTTATGTTGATAGCGGCACCATGGTCGACACATGGGCCACGGTTGGTTCTTGCGCTCAAATTGGCAAGAATGTCCACCTTTCTGGTGGTGTTGGAATAGGGGGCGTACTCGAGCCTTTACAAGCATCACCCACTATTATCGAAGACAATTGCTTTATTGGTGCACGCTCTGAGGTAGTTGAAGGCGTTATCGTTGAGAAAAATTCAGTTATTTCAATGGGCGTTTACATTGGTCAAAGCACCAAGATATTTAATCGGGCTACCGGTGAAATCAGCTATGGTCGTATTCCCGCAGGTTCTGTCGTAGTGTCGGGTAACCTACCTTCTGCTGATGGCACTTATAGCCTTTACTGTGCGGTAATTGTTAAACAAGTTGATGAAAAGACCCGCTCTAAAGTCGGTATTAATGATTTACTCCGCAATATAGATTAATTATTTTGATTTATATAATGGAACCAAATAGAAACTTGGCAACTAAACATGACTGATTCTGTCACTATTTATGGTATTGCTAATTGCGACACCATTAAGAAGACCAAACAATGGCTCACTGAACATGAGATCACGTTTAAATTTCATGACTATAGGAAACAAGGCCTTAATCCGGTATTACTCAGTAATTGGGTGAATGATTTGGGTTGGGACCTTTTGGTTAATAGGCGTGGCACGACATGGCGTCAACTATCAGATCTGGTCAAGACCACCATCGATAAAGAATCGGCCATTCAGATCATGCTTGATAACCCTGCTATTATTAAACGGCCTTTACTGGTTAAAGGTGACGAACGTCATGTCGGTTTTAGTGCAGCAAACTACCATCAAATTTTTGAGTCAAAGTGAATAGCTAATGGAATCCGAAACTTTAAAATTACTCAAGTCACTCGTCTCTATGCGATCAGTAACACCCGACGATCTTGGCTGTCAGCAATTACTGATTGATCGATTAACAGCAATTGGTTTTGAATGTGAAACGATGCAATTTGGTGAAGTAACCAATCTGTGGGCAAGACGGGGTAAAAAAGAACCCCTATTTGCTTTTGCTGGTCACACCGATGTGGTGCCAACAGGGCCTGTTGAAAACTGGGATAGTGATCCCTTTACGCCAGAAGTCCGCGACGGCTTGTTATTTGGCCGAGGGACTGCCGATATGAAAGCTGGCATTGCAGCCATGGTTACGGCTTGTGAACGCTTTGTTAATGATCACACCAATCATTCTGGTTCAATTGCTTTCTTGATTACCAGTGATGAGGAAGGACCTGCTAAAAATGGTACCGTTAAAGTCATTGAAACACTTGAAGCCCGTGGTGAGAAAATCAAGTGGGCATTAGTTGGTGAACCTTCAAGCTCCGTTCAGCTTGGCGACACCGTCAAAAATGGTCGTCGTGGTTCACTCGGGGCCGTACTTACCGTCCGCGGTATCCAAGGGCATGTTGCCTACCCACAGTTGGCGGATAACCCCATTCATAAAGTTCTTCCTGCACTCAATCAGCTTTGCGCTGTGCATTGGGATGATGGCAACGATTTTTTTCCACCCACCAGTTTACAAATCTCAAACATTCATAGCGGCACAGGGGTTACCAATGTAATTCCTGGCCACATCGAAGTCACCTTCAACCTCAGATATTCGACTGAACTTGATCATCATCAAATCATCAAAACATCGGAAGCTATTTTTGAACAGCACGGTCTCGATCATGAAGTAGATTGGAATCTCTCTGGTTTGCCGTTTCTGACCAGTGCTGGTTCGCTAGTTGAAGCGGCAAAAAAATCTATCAAACAAGTAACCGGTCTTGATACCGAACTATCTACCGCTGGTGGTACGTCTGATGGTCGGTTTATCGCGCCCACTGGCGCACAAGTGCTTGAACTTGGTCCCGTCAACGCAACCATTCATCAAGTCAACGAGCATGTTAGGGTGTCTGATGTTGAACAATTAACTGAAGTATATCAAGGCATACTCGAAAAACTTCTGACTGAATGATGTATTAATGGCGCACGGCAAAGTCATAGGCCGATTTGCCCCAACCCCCTCCGGGCCATTACATTTTGGCTCTCTCGTAACCGCTGTTGCGAGCTACTGCCATAGCAGGTCTCAACAAGGCCAATGGTTACTGCGCATTGAAGATGTCGATACACCTCGCGTCGTTAAAGGTGCAACTAGTCAAATTCTCACCTCACTTGAAGCCTACGGCTTTGAGTGGGATGGCGAGGTATTATATCAGAGCAGTCGATTTGACTATTATGAATCAAAGTTAGACGAATTACTTAACCAGCAGGATTGCTATGCTTGCGAATGCAGCCGAAAATCACTCAGAGAAAAGGGTGTTAAATCCGGATTAATGGGGCAGATTTACCCAAGAATTTGCGCAGAGAAAAATATCACCCCAAACAATCATTCGATCAGACTCAATACTGAGTCAGCCAGCATCAGTCGATTTAATGATCAAATTTATGGTAATTTCGAACTTAATTTGAACGAACAAGTCGGTGATTTTATTCTAAAACGGGTTGATGGTATTTATGCTTATCACCTCGCTGTAGTACTTGACGATGACAGCCAAAACATTAACCAAGTAATGCGTGGTGCTGACCTACTTCTTTCGACTTGTTTACATCTTTATCTGCATCAACGATTCAAACTGCCAACTCCTCAATACCTACACTTGCCGTTGGTCATTGATAGTAATGGTAAGAAACTCAGTAAGCAAACAGGCGCCAAAGCCATCGATAACAATCATCCAGCTGCCAGTTTGATATCAGCGCTGAAGTTCCTAAATCAGCCGACACATACCTCATGGATCAATTTAAAACCCCAAGTAATATTGCAACAAGCCACTCGTTATTGGGATCATAAGCTAATTAAACCTGAGACGCATATACAAGTCTATGAGCCCTCTTGAATATTGAAACTTATCATTTAAACAGCCTAGAATGCGTCATTAATTTATGGCGAGCCTGCAATCTAGTTGTAGCATGGAATGATCCGATTAAAGATATTCAGCGCAAGTTGGAGGTTGGTCCTGATTTGTTTTGATGGTTCAACTGAAGATGACCCAACGGGTATTGTAGTCACTCCATTAACTTTTAAATCCTATTTTCAAATAGTTAAATTATTCGTACAACTTCTATTGGAGAACAAAAGACACCTCAAATGAGATCGCTATAACTCAGACACATGGCCTAAACACTGACAGCGTTTGGTTACCGTAAAAGTCAAAACTATTAGGTTTGGACTTTACGGCGGTTAAGTCCAAGCAAGCCAAATAATCCTAATACCATAAGTGTTAAAATTGATGGCTCTGAAATCAATGCGAAGGAACGAGTAGCTCGTACAATTTCATCATTTTTAGCATCAGGTAGTGCCATAGCCAATGAGATGTCAGCAGGTATTTTCAGAACACGAGCTGCTCCCGATTCGCCCGACAGCGCAAAGGCGCTCACATCAGCAGAATTTTCTTCGTCTACTGTTGACGTTTCTGCGACGCCGGCTACTGTTTTGGTTGCTTCCGCGGCTACTGTCTCGGTTACTGCTTTTACTGGGTCGGTTACTGTGGTTTCTGTTGCCGTTGCGGCCACGGCTGATGCCGCGGTTAATGTTGCCGAATCGGCTAATGCCTTGACTACTGTTGCGGCTACTGCCGCGGTTACTATTGCAGTTTCTGATACTGGCTCGGCTACTACGGCTACTGCCGCGGTTACTGCTGAAATTACTACCTCATTACTGCGGTTACTGCGACTGCCGCAGCTACTGTTTCGTCTACTGTTGAGGTTTCTGCGACTTCCGCAGCTACTGCTTGGATTACTGCGGCGGTGACTGATGCCGTTGCAGTGTTCAAAGCTTCATAGAAAGCATAGGCTTCAGTCTCAGTAACATTGCGCCAGGCTGCAGAAATGCCAGTAGTCTCAGATACTGGCTTAAAAGACGCCGATAATTGAGCCCAGCCCAAATATTGATCAAGACTATCTTGCACTGTAAGTGCACGAGACGCTGCATCATAACTGAAGTTAGAGAAAGTAATAGGGGCCGCATTAGCAATCGATGGGATCGTAAATATAACCGCTAATATTATTTTCATAAAAAAGTTCAATGTAACCTCTGCCTTAATATATAGTATTACAACCATTTAGCATGCAAAAATTTAGAAAAGGTTATTTCACAAAGGTTTCCTGTATCAAATCTAGGAAAAGTTCAAATGATTGTCTATATGTGTAAAAAAATCTAACAAGAGTGTAAATATATCTGACAAATCAATGATAAAAAGAGTAAGAAAGGGGTTGGCCATCGAACTAGGGATATTTATAAATAATCATAATCTAACCACATTCAAAGGTGTTATTTGATAGCCGTTAATTAACAAGACAACTATCAAAATCAGTTTGCTAATTGAGGGTGTGGTGTGTTGGCTAAATTAGATTTTTATAAATAAATCCGCCTCTCTGAACATTTCATCATGAAATTTAAATATGGAATCATTGAATATTAACCCACTTTAATTATAAAACACCTTTGTGCTCACCAACAACTCGGGTCTGGCGCATATGCCGACGCCAACGATCAGCATCGTAGCCTGTTCCTCTATGCAGCACACAACGGTTATCCCATATCACGACTTCACCCACCTGCCAGCTGTGGGAAAGGATATGCTGTGGTCGGGTTGTATCAACCAATAATTGATCGATCACCCGCCGACTTTCGATGCCATCAAGGCCGACAATGGAGCGAGCATGAGAACCAATGTAGAGGTTTTTCATCTGATTGGCGGGATTTGTACGAATTAACGGATGCTTTACAGGGGGTAACGAGGCCGCATGACAGAAGTCTACGGGCGCAGTCTGCGTACGCGAAAAAACATAGTCGTGAATCACTGACATTTCTTCGTAAGCACTTTGCTCGGCTGTATTTAATCGTTGGTAGGCCGCGCGTTGACTAACAAATTCGGTCGCACCCGCTTCTCCAGGCACTTCGTAGGGAAACATAATTGAAACGTAACTGGGTTGATATCGAAAAGAAGAGTCAGAATGCCAGAGATGATTACCCGATTGAAAGCGTGTGTCTTGGTGCTGGTTGCCCTGTTGAATACCATCGTCATTTATATTGCCGACACTGCCAAAATAAGAGATCTTCCCTGTCTTACCAAGCGTTACGTGTTCGGCTTCTGCAACACCAAGGCGTCTCGTCAATGCAAGTTGAATAGCATCTGAAATAGTTTGATCGGGAAAGCACAAGAAAGAAAAAGCATCGATTGCATCGTAGATTTCGTTCAATTGTAGAACTGATAAACCTGCAGATAAGTCAACACCACTTAAACGCGCCCCCAAGTCCGCATGCAACCGTTCGATTTTAAACTCAGCCAACGGGTCTCTCCTTTTTTAATTGATTGATTTTAAAATGCCAAGATCACAACAGTCTCAAAAAAAACCTATCATAAACCATACGATAATTAAACGATAACAACTAAAAAATGACAAGTGTTTAGCTGAGATGTCTCAACTAACAAAAGTTATTAGATTTAGTGGTATTGGCAAAAGTAGAGTGTCTATTTTTCAATCAAACTCGTTTTTAACCTAGCTTCAATCGACTCTAATTTAATCATTAAATCTTTTATGTCTGGTTCATGAGCTTCTACTGCTTTTTGTTTCAGCACTTTCTGCTGCTCTTCGTTCATCACATTAACAACGATTCCAATTACCATATTGAGGAATGCGAATGCGGTGAAAAAAATAAAGGTGATGTAGAAAGTCCAACTCATCGGATAGACTTCCATTGTCTCGTACATTACATCAGTCCAGTCTTCGAAGGTCATTATTCGAAAAAGTGTCAGTAGAGAGACCGTGATATCCCCCCACAGAACTGGATTGATTGTCTCGAATAAAGTGCTGCCCATAGCGGCATAGATATAAAAGATAATAAACATTAGCAACAGCACATAACCCAGCTGTGGCAGTGCATTTACCAGAGAGTTGAGCAACATGCGAAGCTCTGGAATGATTGAAACCATTCTTAAAACCCGAAATACTCGAATTAGTCTAGCGACCAATGCCATGTCCGTATTGTCTATAGGAATCATGCTAACGACGACTATCAACGTATCAAATAGATTCCAAGGATTTAGAAAGAAATTTTTCTTTTTTTCTTCACCAATAAAGCGGATGGTGATTTCAATGAGGAATATGACCGTAATGAGGCGGTCAAACCAGATCACCAATACTTGTGTTACTGGGTGCAGGTCGTATGTTTTGGCACCGACAAGCAGCGCAGAAGCAATGATGACGGAGACAACAAACAACTCAAAAGCTTTATGACTTCTGAGTTTCATAAAGCGTTGTTGAAGAGCTTTTGTATTCATAACCTGAGACTCATCTGAAGTGGATATTGATTACTATAACGGCCTGATAGAATTGGCCGTGTTAAAAGAGGACGTGAATTGTGTGCCAATACAGGCCAGCCAACTTCAACTCATTCAGAATATAAAGTTAATTTAATGAATTAGTATCCTGCAGGATTTGTCGGCCTTTATTATTATCAAATGATCAAGTTATTGTCGATTATTAACTCGTTGTGCACGCTGCTCTAATGCGGCTATTCTCGCTTCGATCGGAGGATGAGATGAAAATAAAGACATCAAACCACTTTTGTTATTAATACCAAAAGCAGCCATTTGTTCAGGCAATGCCTCGGGCACTAATTGTCCAAGGCGCTTTAGCGCAGCAATCATATTATGATGACCCGCCAAATCTGCCCCCCCTGTGTCCGCCACGAATTCTCGCTTTCTTGAAAAATACATGACGATAGTTGATGCGAGAATGGATAAAACGATCTGTGAAATCATAACCGTGACAAAATAACCAATACCATGACCGCGATTATTTTTTAGGATAACTCGATCCACAACATGTCCAATTATACGGGATAGAAAAACGACAAAGGTATTAACCACACCTTGAATTAAAGCCAATGTCACCATGTCCCCATTAGCAATATGGCTCATTTCATGGCCGACTACAGCTTCAATTTCACCCGGTGTCATATTATCAAGTAGGCCCTGAGACACGGCCATTAAAGCATTATTTTTATTGGCCCCAGTAGCAAAAGCATTCATAGCCACGGTAGGAAATATGGCGACTTCTGGCATTTTTATACCAACAATCTGTGCCTGCTTTTCGACGATGCTCATTAACCACTTTTCCATTTTTGTTTTTGGTTGAGTAATGACCACGGCAGATGTCATCCATTTAGCCATCCATTTCGAGATCAGTAAAGAAATAATCGATCCACCGAAACCAATCACACCCGAAAGTATCACTAAGGCTTGTATATTTAGATCAGACCCATTCTCAGCCAGTATGCTGTCAACACCTAGTAACCTTAGGGTGATACTAAGAACGGCCATAATGGCAATATTAGTCATTATAAATAGGATAATTCGTTTCATTCTATTGTCTGTGTCAGCGAGTTAAGATAGTCATGTGTCTACGGTGTTAAGGATACATCATAAAAAATAAGTGGATACAATTTCCTTTAGTCTATGAGCTGTTGGGTTACTCATTCTTTTCAGTAGGTTTCAGAAAATCTTAAAGCATGGCACCAACAGCCGATACTTCATGCAGTTATATTATCTACAATAAAACATGTTTACTGCCATTTTTTTAGCGATATCCGAGTAATAATTTTGATATCAGCCGTCAAGATCAATATGAAATGGAACCACTTTATTCAATCCAAAATAATGGATTGTCTGGTTTATTTAATAATAGTGTTGTGATTGAAGAGATTGGCGACGTGTAAACAGAATTAAGAGCTACCATTGGCCACTAGACATAAAAAATTAATGGCATTTCCATTATTTCAACAAGCGTTGAAATAATGGTCAATATGGTTTGAGAATGTTCAAAATTAAGTTTTAACCGCTAGTTTCCATAAAAAAAGGATCCAATCGGATCCTTTTTAAAACTATCTTATTACAGCCTATATTTCTTATTGACTTGGTGGTGTAATTATATTGTCTTGAAGAGTGACCTGTGTCTGAGAAAAAAGTCGGCCATCGACCGATGCACTAGGCCAGAGAGCGATATGGGTTTTAGCAAGGACAACCCCGGCTAGGTGAGCGTTTTCTCCAAGTGCCACATTTTCCGTTAACTGCCAAAAAACATTCTTTGCCAAAGCGCCACCAGTCAACAAAACATGCTTCTTACCCGAAAGAGCCATATTGCCCGCTATCTGGAATATCCAAACATCTTTATGGGTACCATCAAGGGTTATATCATCATTAATCACAACATTGGTACCCCATTTGTAAAGGCCAGGCTCGAGTGTTTGACCACCCAGAATGCCCGCACCAAATTCACTATAGTCTGGTGAGGCCCTGCCAGCTGCATCGGTATAGGCGACTCCCAAATCAAGTATAGCCACGTCCACTTTAGTTTTAGCAAGTGCATCACCACGAGAGCATTCAGTCCCCCCTGTACCACCTGAGTAAAAAGAATTGACACCGTAAATAAGACTATCAGTACCAATCATTTCTATGCAATAAACATCATCCATAAATGCAGGTGAAATAGGGCTTGCACCAATATTTCCTGTTATTTGGGTAAGATGAAGACCCGTATTTGTAATGCCAGCTTTGGCTAAAATAGTAAAATCTTCAGCCGTCCTTAGAACAACAGGAGCAGGTCCCTTCGCAACAATTATCCCCGTAGTAAATGACCAACTATAAGGTGTAGCGAGAGAAAGACCCGCTAAATCCTGAATATCCGTAGATAACGTAGCTTGGTATTCCGTAGTTTCTTTGAGGTAGCCCGTTGGTACAAAAGTTACTAGCTGGTTAGCGTAAGTAATCACCCCAGCAGCACGTACATTATCAGTTGTCTTTACTATAAAGCTATCAGAATTTAAACTGTTTGGGTCTAACGCCTCACTAAAGAGAGCGCTAACACCTCGATTAACTGACACATCTTTTTGATTATCAGCTGGAGTTGTAGGGCCTACCTCAGAAAGCGTTGGGCGGGTGATGTCAGGTCCAGAACCGCTTGTAAAGTGCCATGTGGTAGCAGACTTCACGCCATTTACCACAGTGGTTAAAGTAGCGGTGTAATCAGTACCAGTTTTAAGAAAACCATCTACAAGTGAAAAACGAACACTATTATTTACGCTATCAAACTTTAAAGTACCGGCTACGGCGTCGCCGCTATCGGTCTCATTGATAGTAAAAAGGTACGTGCCAGAAGAGTTGAATAGCTCATTTAAATATGCAAAGAATTTGGAATTTGTTGCTACATCTGTATCACCTTGTAAAGGTTCGGTGTAACTGACTCTTGATGCAATACCAGAGGTATCATCACTATCACTACCACTACCACTACCACAGCCAGTCAAAACCGTAATTAATAAAATGGTAATTAAACAAGAATTACGAGGTATAAATTGTCGGGCTTTCATATGCGACTCCATGTAGATTTTAAAAAAACAGTGAATTAGGTCACATATATGAGACTTATAACCAATTTATAACGTTTATATAGTTAACAAATAAATTTCTGCCGAAGTTTTTCAACTAATTAAATTTATAGGAATAAAAAAATTATAAACGTCTATTAATCGTGTAAATTTTAAATACATTAGATTAACCCAATAGCTGGATAACATTGCTTCATCAGCACTCAACCTAACAAGATAAAATCCGTCATTAAGTTACTCATTAAATTGCATGATGCAATCAATCAGTATCTCTGAAGTTAGGCCTTATAATGTCTGCGAGAAGGAGTTGTCTGGGAAATGCAATAAAATATTGAATTACTTCGTTAGAAAATATTCTAAACTCAAGGCTTACGACTGCAAATTAAAAATTTATCCCATGGATCACAGAGTAATCAAACCTGAGGCAGGCTTGGGGTAATAGCTAGAAAATGAACTGCACACCGGGCATTGGTAAAAGGCTACTGGTCAACTGGATGCCCATCACAAATGACCAGCAAAACCATTGAATTAAAAAATTATTAACGCTGAACCAACGTATTCACGAGATGCACTTTGTGCAGTAAACGTTGAGAATTGCGGTGAACCACCAATAACTGTCACACCCTAAACTCGTATAAACAGCATGAAAAAAAGCCACTCAGTCTCAAAGAAAAGGGAGGGGGTAGAATACAACATGCGCCTGAAACTAGAATTGAATTGAAGTAATTTATCACTGCCTAATCTAACCCAGATTAGGCCACGCAAAAGCGTATCCAATGAAACTTAAGTCAATCGTAATAAAAAAACCAAAGTTAGATATTGATTGGATGGTGTCGCTCATTAAAAAGAACGGTATAAATGTCCTTATCCTATAGCGTTCCCAAATATGCCCGAAGTAACCCAGCGCTTAAGGGAGGAATTTTTTGGATCGAAATATGGGTGCTAGAATCTTGGCGTCAGACGTTAAAGCTTTAAGCAAAAAAGGACCCTCGGATAACAACAATAATATCCGCCAATAAAACAAAAAGTGAAACACCTGCGATCACTTGTTACCAAGGACTTTGAGCACTTAGGCTTCTAATTAAGAGTTGAAATGCAGTGCCCAATAACAAAGTACCTACAAAATAACCTAAGACTTGACCTCCTCCTTTTCATACCAACGCGCCCTAATTTTCATGCCAACAGGTTAAATACTCCCCAAAAATGCCATCAACGAATCTCAGTATGAGTAATGCCATTCTCTCTTCAGGTGCCAACAGCAGCGCTGAACCTGAAATAGCAGTAATCGAAGAACAGACTAATAACACTTTATCTGGCGAAAACGATCAGCCAACGCCAAATAAACCATTACTCAGGTTTCAACAATAAATCTCAGTTGAACCGTGGAGGTAACGTAACCCATAGTATGCTCTGGCAGTGTCCAACTTTATTGCAGGGAAAAATTTTTGCATTGCCAGCGAACCACAGTGAAGTACCTGCAAACTTTGAAAATAATAATCGGTTAAATATAACTAGGTCTATTCAACAACACTGTTCACTCTTACGCTTGGTTTAAATTATTTATGGGTAATGTTAAATTAGCAATCTTTAGATCAAATAGTAATACGGGTTAAAACTTTGGGGATGTTCAGCGTTATATCAGAATTAAGTTACAACAAACTGTCTCAAAATATTTTTTCATTTAGCAGAAAAGGTCGAATAGCCCAAAGCACCCACGTTTAAATCACTTTGGGATTAGCATAAAATAAGAGGTTATTTAAAGAATGTCCCGAATCAATAACTGCAGTGACTCTCGATTTCTAAAGTGATTGATATTGAGTTCATAGTGGATGTGGATGTTATCGTGGTTTGCTTCTAACACTTCGGCAGGCTGGAAAAAAGCTATGGCCTCCAAACGATTAATCGACGAAGCGCTATCTTGCTTTAATTCAAACTTAATGTGTTTTTGCGCCAGTATTTTGCTGTCAGTTACTTCAAATTCACCGACAAAGCTTGGTGACGGAAATCGCTGCCCCCAGGGGGTTAAATTTTGAATAGTCTTGGCAAAGTCGATGGTTAAATACTGGCTGTCGAGCAAACCATCACATTCGATTGAATCTGTGAAACAAGCAGGATCAACTAAATCAGAAATCACCGTCTGAAATGCGGTTGAAAACAGATCAAAGGCATCTGCTTTTAAACTCAGACCCGCAGCCATTGCGTGCCCACCAAATTTCAAGATAATGCCCGGATAACGCTTGTCAACAACATCCAGTATGTCTCTAAGATGAACCCCTGAAATTGATCGTCCCGATCCCTTTAAAACACCGTCTTCTGCCTCGGCAAATACGATGCAGGGCCGATGATATTTTTCTTTCACCTTAGACGCTACAATACCGACAATACCTTCGTGCCAGCCTTTCTGAAACAAGACAATTCCAACACTCGCGTGCAACTCTGGCTCGCTTAGTTTAGCCAGTTGAAGTTGCGCCTCGTCGGCCATTGTCTGTTGTATGTCTTTGCGTAATTGATTGATGTCGTTTAACTGATTAGCCAATCCATCGGCACTCATTTGATCATCAGCTAATAGACACTGGACGCCGCTGGTCATGTCTTCCAGTCGTCCAGCCGCATTTATCTTGGGTGCAATCGAAAAACCAATGTCGGTGCTCGTCACATGAGTGAGTTGTTTATTGGATATTTCGATCAGTGACTGAATACCGGCAGAGCAATGCCCAGCGCGCATCCGTCTCAAACCCTCGTTGACCAACAGTCGATTATGAAAATCGAGTGGTACCAAATCGGCCACCGTGCCTATCGCAACCAAATCAAGACAACTGGCCAGATTCGGCTCGATTCTTTGTTGGTTGAACCAATCGATCTCTCTTAGGGCTTTACGTATCCCAAGCATAAGATAAAACGAGACTCCGACACCCGCCAGGTTTTTACCTACGGTTTCACCGGGCCATGCATTTTGATTGATGATGACGTTAGCGTTGGGTAACTCGTCGGCAGGTAAATGATGGTCGGTGACAATAACATCAATATTTTGTGCCCGAAGCAAAGCGATGCCATTAATGCTGGCAATGCCATTATCCACCGTAATGACACAATCAGGTTTAGCTTCAGCAATTTTATGCGCGATTGAAACAGATAAGCCATAACCATTGATAAATCGATCAGGCATGAGATAACTAACGTTGTGATGACCCATTAATGTCAAGGCTCGAACACACAATGCCGTACTGGTTGCACCATCCGCATCATAATCACCAAAAATTAATATCTGCTTCTTTTGCTGAATAGTGGCGGCCAAAAGTTTGGCTGCCTCGGGCAAATTCCTTATCGCATCGACTGGCAACATTCGGGATAATTTGTAGTCAGTCTCTGCAAACGAACTGACGCCACGCCCAGCTAAAATTGTCCAAACCGGTGGCGAAAATTGAGCATCGTTTTTTAATTGCGAATGAGTAACATCCCGCACCAGTAGACTGCGTTGAGTCATATTTTATTCCATTTCAGCCTGACCAAAACTAATCAGATTTTTTGACGATCGCCAAATTTTATATTTAGACAAGGGTGTCATAATCAAATCAAGGTGATGGGCGGCTCTTAATTGAAGCGAGGTACGACTCGAGCGAAACAATACCATGGCGGGCTTGAATACCGTTTCTTCCAATACTTCGAGCTTAACCTGTAAGTCTTCACTGCTCGATGATTTAAGGGCTTCAAGCAATGACAGATCGATAACCAGTGAGTGTTCGTCACTTTTCATTTGACTCAATTGATTGAGTGGCTGATGGTCAATATTAATGCTATCGGCCAATCGGCTTAATTGTTCGTCATCACAAAACCATTGGACTTTATTATCATCAAACTTTGGCTTTTGCCCTGCCCCCCAGAACCACAGGCTATTGATCGGAAGCAACCCTGTTGTCAGTCTGTTTTGATTAATGGAATGTTGATGCATAAACATTTGCATTTCATTCATCAATTGATACCAAGGCAACGCTTGCTTCGATTGCTCGATGAATTGATTTGCCTTCCGGCCAATCATTGACAGGTAGTGCGGATAACAATCAGAGGCACCACAGTGCTTCAAACGCATGAGCCACAGACCGCTGCCTAGTGGCGTGAGGTCACAATCGTCCCTAAAAAAAGCCTGTAAATCCTCAAGTATGATTGATGAATCGTCTTCATTAGCGCGACTACTTTCTAGCGGTACTACTAGCGCACTGTGCATATCTGCTTTTAGATGAATCGTTCGGCAAAGTAAATACCGATGCGGCTCCTTTACCGCCTCACCCTCAACATAAGCTTGTGCAAACGGTAGCGTTTGGGAGCCCGTCAATCCGAGAGAATCCGCAATAATTGATTCAAAATCAGTTTGCACGTTCGGCATTGAATTTGAGTAGGCCAAAATTTGATTCAACGCCGGTAGATTTGATGCCAGAAAATCGGGAGCAAACTCCTCTAACGGTAAGTTAAACAACCCGGGGATGACTAAATCGATCTGTGTACTCATAAAATAATGTTGGCTTAATCGTTTAGGCTGGTTGTTACCAGCTCGTTTAGGTCTTTTGATATGTTGGGTGTGCCTGCCATTCTCTCAATTTGAGCTTTCATTAAGGCTGCCTGAGCGGGTAACAACTTACGCCAATGTAAAAAAGCATTTGCCATACGGGCGGAAACTTGGGGATTGATTTTATCGAGTTCAACAATTTTATTCACAGCAAACTCATACCCAGCACCATCGGCCTGATGAAAAGCACTGAGGTTGCCAATTAAGGCGCCAAGTAATGATCTCGCTCGGTTGGGATTCGATAAGCTATAGGCTGGATGGTCAAATAGTTTAATAATAGTGGTCAAAGAGTCGGTTTGGTAAGACAGTCCCTGCGCACTAAACCACTTGTCCACTACGAGCGCAGTATCTTTCCATTGCTCGTAGAAATCAGACACTATCTGGTTTCTAACCGGATGGTGATAATTCACAATCGGTTGTAGACAAGCTATTTGGTCCGTCATATTGTCAGCTGTATTATATTGTTGACGGCATAAGTCAAAATAGACATCTTTTTCAAGTGTCAGTAAATAGACTAAACAGGTGTTTTTAAATCGTCGCTGCGCCATTGCTTCTGGCGTAATAGAATATTCATTAGACGTCAAAGACTCTTGGTAATGTTTCAACAGTAAGGCTTCATGCTCGGTGGCAATCGATAGGCGAATCGTTTCACGCACCTGTCGAAGCTTGTGAATGTCGACTACATCGAGAAGTTCACCCAAATATTTTTCACTCGGTAATATGAGCATTTCAGCTTTAAGTGCCAAATCAAGGCCACTATCGTTGAGTAAAGTCGCAAAGCCATTCACCAGATCACCCATCAAATGAACCCATTGATCAACCTCGACCGCGAGCATATCGAGCATCACTCTACTCGCTAATTGCTGACTCGCTTCCCAACGATTAAAAGCATCGTTATCACAAGACATTAATTGTGCGAATTCATTGTTGTTCAGATCGGACGTCAATAGGATCGGTGCAGAAAACTCACGAAAGGCAGAAATCACCGGCAAACTATCGATATTATTAAAACTAATTCGTTGCTCAACCTGTTTGATATCGATGGTTAATTCAGTATTACCCTGTTCGTCAAGCGTTAAAGCGTTGCCTTGTTGGTTGAATAAAGACAGTCGCATCGGTAAGTGGAATGGTTGATTGGGCTCACCACGGGTATAGCCAGGGTCTTGAAGGATCACCAACGTGAGTGTTTTTTGAGACAAGTCAAATTCACGTCGTATGTTTATTTTTGGTGTGCCAGACTGCTCATACCAGCGCTGAAACTGGCTGAGATCAACACTGGATGCATCTTGCATTGCCTGCCTAAAGTCATCGGTCGTAACAGCCTGTCCATCGAACCGTTCAAAGTAGAGATCCATGCCCTTTCGAAAATTGGCTTCACCCAGCAGCGTATGAATCATGCGAACCACTTCAGCGCCCTTGTTGTAAACCGTTGCCGTGTAGAAATTGTTAATTTCCTGATAAAACGCCGGTCGAACTGGATGCGCCATCGGGCCAGCATCTTCAGGAAATTGGTGATTACGCAAAACACGAACATCGGTAATACGCTGAATCGCCCGTGACGTCATGTCGGAGCTAAATTCCTGATCACGAAAAACAGTGAGACCCTCCTTCAAACTCAGTTGGAACCAATCACGGCAGGTGACCCGGTTGCCGGTCCAGTTATGGAAATACTCATGTCCAATGACCCCTTCAATTCCTAAGTAATCATCATCGGTCGCAGTTTGTGGGTTGGCTAACACGTATTTAGTGTTAAAAACATTCAAACCTTTGTTTTCCATTGCACCCATGTTGAAGTCGTCCACCGCGACAACCATGTATAAATCAAGGTCGTACTCCAACCCAAACGTATCCTCATCCCATTTCATCGCTTTTTGCAGCGATATCAGGGCATGCTCGCATTTATCTTTATTGTGATGCTCGGTAAAAAACTGCAGCGCAACCGATCGGCCAGAGACGGTTGTAAACTCACCATCAATTCGAGCTAAATCACCCGCAACTAGGGCGAATAAGTAGCTTGGCTTTGGATAAGGATCAGACCACTCAACCCAATGCACATTATCCAATTCGGTTGACTTGCCAGAATCGACCAAGTTGCCATTAGACAGTAAATGAGGAAATTGCTGAGGGTTTCCAAAAATTGTGGTTTTAAAGACAGACATCACGTCAGGCCGATCGAGATAGTAGGTAATGTAGCGAAAACCTTGTGCCTCGCACTGTGTGCAAAAATTACCATTCGACAAATATAACCCTTCAAGGCGAGTATTTTCAGCCGGATCGATCTCTACCTCACAGGACAATATGAAATGATCAGCAACATTGGGTAGCGTTAGGTGCGTTTCAGTAATTTGATATTGATCAGCGCTTAAAAGCACATCGTCAATACTCACACTCAATAATTTAAGGTTAATGCCGTCCAACTTTAAACCCTGAGATGCTGAATTTTCTAACTTGGAATCTGTACGAGAAATGGACAACCGGCTTTCAACCCGAGTTTTATTCTTATCCAAATGAAACACCAGTTCCGTATTAGTAATGGTGAATTCTGGAGGTGCATACTCACTCAGATATTTTCGTAAATCTTGATCAGTTTTCATAAAATTCACCTAATTAACTATGTCAAATGATGGCGCAAAAAAGATGCAAGGAGTGTACCTGAATCCTCACTATAGGCCGTTTGAATTTGCCAATAATCAGTAAAAATAGTGCCATTCCATGCGGTTTCAATGGAATTAATATCAAATAACTCAATCTATTTCAGGACAGGCCAAATTAGAACACGACATAAGGTTTCGAATAGTTATCAAATCCGCTATCATGCGCTTCGATTTTTATTGTTATAAATATCCATATTTGAACTAATTGATCATACTAGAGAAACTTAACATGGCTACAGAACGAACTATTTCAATCATTAAACCCGACGCCGTTGCTAAAAATGTCATCGGTGAAATTTACAGCCGCTTCGAAAAAGCAGGCTTGAGTATTGTTGCTGCTCGCATGGAACATCTGACAGCTGAAAAAGCAGGTGAATTTTATTCAGTTCACAAAGAGCGTCCTTTCTACAACGACCTTGTATCTTTCATGACTTCGGGTCCTGTAATGATTCAAGTGCTCGAGGGCGAAAATGCAATCACAGCTAACCGTGACGTAATGGGTGCTACTAACCCAGCAGATGCAGCCGCTGGCACTATCCGTGCCGACTTCGCTCAATCTATTGATGAAAACGCAGTACATGGATCAGATAGTGAAGAAACCGCGAATGCAGAAATTGAATTTTTCTTTGGAGCCGATGGTGTTTGCGCTAGAACGCGTTAAAACAATAGCCCTGAATTAGATCAGACGAGCCAGGAAGTGACATTTCTGGCTCCTCTTTCGCTAGGGTGTTCAGCCCAAGCAACTATTATTTTAGTTAAAAAGTTCTCATTGAACCGTTTTTAAAAAAGGGGTTATCTCTTTCTTTAACTATTTATTTCTGATATTTATGCATCAACGCTAGTCACTAAATTAATAATCGATCTCCCAAACACTCAGTATCATAGATTAATGTGTCGAGTGATAAAGTTATTTACTGACGATTCCAGCGATGAAATTTGCGAACCCATTCTAGTAACTTTTTAGGCGCATGAGCTCGCTTCCATTCCCCAGCAACATATTTATTAGCCTCAGCCATAGTTGGGTAAATGTGAATAGTACCTAATATTTTATTAAGACCCAGGTTGTGCTTCATTGCTAAAACATACTCAGCGATTAAATCACCCGCATGCTCACCAACAATAGTAACCCCTAAGATTTTGTCTTTACCTGGAACTGTGAGTACCTTTACAAAACCATGATCCTCACTATCTACGATAGCGCGATCTAAATCATCAATTTCATATTGTGTTACTTCATAGGCAATGCCCTGCTCTTTTGCTTCCAGTTCATTCAAACCGACTCTGGCCACCTCTGGTTCTGAAAATGTTGCCCAGGGAATAACCGAGTAGTCAACTTTGAATCGTTTCAGACCTCCAAACAAAGCATTCACTGATGCAAACCAGGCTTGGTGAGCCGCAACATGCGTAAATTGGTAAGGTCCTGCCACATCCCCACAAGCCAGGATAGTGGGGATATTAGTTTGAAGGTAGTCATTCACTTCAATCGTTTTATTCGGTTTCAACCGAACACCAAGTTCTTCAAGACCAAAGCCAGCTGTATTTGCGGCCCGTCCAACTGCCACAATTAGAGTATCAAACTCGATTTCAACATCAACACCCTTATGCTCGGTAATCAAAATATTTTTATTATCGCGTTTAACAAATTGTTTTGCTTTGTGGTTCACCAGTACATTAACCCCTTCATCCATTAATCTAGATTGAACTAGCTTTGACACTTCTTCATCTTCTCTGAGTAAAATTCTGGGAGCCATTTCGACTTGCGTAACAGAAATATTCAAACGTCCAAATGCCTGGGTTAACTCAGTACCAATCGGACCACCACCGAGTACCACTAATTTTTCAGGCTTTATACGTAGGTCCCATAAATTACTCGAGGTAAAATAACTGACGGACTCAATACCTTCAATGGGTGGTATGAAAGGACGGGCACCAGTGGCAATAACAATATTTTTCGCAGTAATTGTTTTACCGTTTACCTCGACTGACCAAGGTGAGGTGATTGTTGCTTCACCCGTCACAACGTCAACCCCAAGGCTGGTATAACGCTCGATTGAATCGTGCGGCTCTATTTTTTTGATCACACTGGCTACACGTTCCATTACTTCAACAAAATCAAAGTCAGCTTGCGCATGTTTAATTCCAAACTCCTGACAACGCGACACATGAGACATAAACTTGGCTGATCGAATAATCGCTTTAGATGGCACACAACCCGTGTTGAGGCAATCACCACCCATTTTATGACGTTCTATCAGGGTTACTTTGGCTTTTACCGCAGCGGCTATGTATGAAGTCACCAGCCCAGCTGATCCACCACCAATCACTACTATATTGGTATCGAAATGATCAGGTTTTTTAAAACCTGACAACGCTTTGCGATTGTTGAGCATAGAAATAATTTTCTTACCCATGAACGGCATTAATCCCAGCAGTACAAATGAAATCAGTAATTCAAATGTAAATATGTCGGAGGTTGATTCAATTTGAGCCAACTGTGTACCAGCATTAACAAAAACTAAAGTGCCGGCCAGCATGCCTAATTGGCTAACCCAGTAAAAGCTCTTTAATTTAATACTAGTCAATCCCATCACTAGATTAATCACAAAAAATGGGAATACAGGCACTAATCTCAACGCAAAAAGATAGAATGCACCCTCTTTTGCAATACCGTCGTTGATTGATTTAAGTGAGCTGCGAAAACGCGACTGAACTGTCTCACGAAATAAATAGCGTGAAAATAGAAATGCTAACGACGCACCTAGAGAGCTTGCGAAAGAAACCAGCAATAGCCCTGTGACCAAACCAAAAATAGCACCACCAGCTAGCGTTAAGATAGCAGCGCCCGGTAAAGAGGCGCCTGTTACAATCACATAAATCGTGAAATATAAAACCAAGGTGAGTAATTGGTTTTCTGAATAGAACTGCTCTATCTGAAATTGTTGAGATTTAATGTAATCGAGTGTCAGATAGTGACCAAGATCAAAAACAAAAAAAAGAACTATAATGCTAGCTAATACGACAACCAAACCCGTTTTTTTCATAGAATTGTTCACTGGCCTTTAAAAAATTTGTGTTGTGACTGCTATTGTTCCTTTCAGTTCAAAGTATTTCATTGCAAACATTGATATCTTTTTAAAGGAAATGACTCGCCAGTATATATTTAACCCAACAGGCAGAGGAACAACCATCATCCATTGGCTGTACTTGGGTTGTAAATAATAACCAGAGCTCTTAATCAAAACGTTCAATCACTGTTGATGAAACATCCTCATTTTTATGATCAAATACTAAGACATTTTAATAGTAATCTTTTTCTGGAACTACAACGATAGTTTTACAGTGCGAAAGCAGCCATCTTCAACTTCTTAAGAGACTTATAAAAGATAAACACCAAAGACATGAGATAACCCCGCGATTGTCGGCTATATTAAAGGGGAATATTTAGCATTGCTGAAAAAATTTATACAATAGGAACTACACTAACACTGGTTAGTCCATCATAACATTAATACCTCGAAGGTTTATTTCATGCCAATAGAACTCATCAGTTTTAAAACCTGTCCTTTTGTACAGAGAACATTGATAACGCTTGGTTATAAAGATGTAGCGCATGAAATTACATTTATCGACCTTGCCAACCCCCCTGCATGGTTCCTTGAGTTGTCTCCACTGGGTAAGGTGCCCGTGTTAAAAATCGACGGTGAGGTAATTTTTGAATCAGCAGTAATTAATGAATACATTGATGACATTACCGGTGGTGAGCTTCAACCCAAAGAACCTTTATTAAGAGCAAAAAATCGAGCTTGGATTGAATATGCGTCCAATATGCTCGGCACAGGATATATGATGAAGATGGCAAAGGATAAAGAAGAGTACGAAACGTATCGGACTCAATTGATGTCGCAGATGCAACGAATTGAAAACCAACTAGATGATGGACCCTGGTTTAATGGAGACAATTTTTCACTTGCCGATACCGCATTTGCCCCAATATTCATGCACGATGCTGTGGCTAACTATCGCTTCTCTGTTATTAATTTTGAATCCTTGCCAAAGATTTCGGCTTGGTCGAAACGTTTATTGAAAACTCCAGCCGTAAAACAATCCGTTGTGCCCGACTTTGAAATTTTGTACCTAGAAGCAATCGAAAAATCAGGCAGTTATTGCTGGAAAAACTCAATTCGTTAGCTTGGGTTTTAACATTTCTATCAGTGATAAGGTCATTCGCGCGGTAGCACCCCACAAGAGCTCTCCTTCATATTCTTCATAGTAGATCAAGGGCCAAGGGCGTTTTGAATCTAGATGAGAACGTTGCTCCATTCGATAATGAGATGAGTTAGCAAGCCAGTTGAGTGGTAGCGTAAAGGTATGTGCTACCTCAGATTGATCAAGTTTCAATGGGTAAGGCCAAGGAATCACACCGACATAAGGTGTAACTTGAAATTCACTGATAGTATGATGATGATTGAGATGACCTAGTGCAGTTACGTCACTTGGTTTAATACCCACTTCTTCTTCTGCTTCGCGTAACGCAGTCATTTCCAGAGAAGCATCATCTGGCTCACGCTTACCGCCAGCAAAAGCGACTTGTCCACTGTGTTGGTCGCCTTTGAATACCGCACGTCTAATGTAAAGAATGTGCCAACCTTCATCAATCCTCAAAAACGGAATGAGTACAGCAGCTTCTCGACTGTTCGACCCCATCATTTCAGGTGGGACATCAAAGGTCGGCGCAGACTGTATTCTCAGGTAATAAGATATTTCTTCAATAGTGAGCGAGTCAAAATTCAACATCAGGTCTGTTGCTAATAGATTTTCATTTATTGTTTTCTGGCAATGAGCTGAAATAGTCTGGCGGTGTGTTTATAAGGCTCACGATTAGACAGCTCAAATTCAAGCTTTCGAAGCTTTTCATTGACTTCGACATCATTTTTTTCTTCATTGGTTCCCCAGTAGTTATACATACAGCGAATACCATAATGGTTTTCAATTTCGCACCCTTTTTCTTTCAACATTACTGACAATTCATTAGCTCTGAATGCTTGCATTTCCATTTTAAATGTCGGGCTATATTGGATTGTTTGGTCTAATGAGTCGTAAGCTTTATCTAAATCACTTTCTAAAAAAGCAGCCTGATATGCAAATGAATATTGATTGGCAGTTATCAGTGACAGGAAGCCACCAGGACGTAATATCTTGAGCATCATATCTAAGACTGGCTCTAGGTCATCGACAAATTGAATGACGTTGTGGCAAAGTACAATATCAAAATCAGGCTCAGGAAATTTCTTTCCTAAACTCAAAATATCGAGCGCATGAGTTTGTATCCGCCCCGACGCACCTGACAAAGCAGCGGTCACATTAGCGTCGTCGAGCATTTGCTGAGATGTATCAACCAAATCTATCTGGTGATTCATTCGCGCTAACGCCAAGCTATCAACGCCATTACCACCACCAGCATCCAGAATACGTAATGGTGGTGAATCAACTGGAATATGCTTTTTGAGGTTATTTTCAACTAACTCGTAACTAAATTTAGCCCAAGTTGTATTCTGTTCCTGTTTCCACAGATTGAGATTTGACTCGAATGAATCTCTTTTACTCGAAGTCCGTAAGGCTTTTTTCAATTCTAGATTTCCTGTATAGAGAGCCTTGCCAACAATGACGCCAGTAATACCCGCATTGTTATAACAATCAGAGACATCTGCCAGGCTCCCAATTCCACCACCAACAATTATATTTAACCCACTGACTTGGGATAAAGCAATCGAAGCATCAAGATCAACGCCCGTCATAGAGCCATCTAAATGAATACTCGTGAGGATCGCAGTGGTAACACCAAAATGCCTCATCTGTATAGCCAAGCTGGTGGCCTGCACACTTCCACCAGCTTTCCATCCATGGATTTTAACTTCACCAGCTTCATCGGCATCAATGCCCAGAATAATTGAATCACTGCCATAAGCCACAATTGCATCGACCATTAGCTGAGGTTCTTCTATTGCTGCGGTTCCAATAATAACCCGTTTAATACCTATCTTCATGGCCCAGTGAACATCGTCCATGCTGCGTATGCCACCACCAAATTGAATGTTGACGTCTAAATCGGCCATCTTTTTTATCAGGCTCCAATTGTTGGTTGCATCTTCATCAAATGCAGCATCAAGGTTGATAACCTGTAACCATATTGCACCCTGATCTATCCATTGCTGTGCACAAGCGACTGGATCAGTATGGAAAATAATTGGGTGATCAATATCGCCTTTGGTAAACCTGACGACTTCACCATTTCTTATATGGATGGCTGGAAATATTGTAAACTTACTAATACTCATGAAGTTATACCAACTATTTAACTATTTAAGGCGAATTGAGATTATGGGAATCTTAAGTCTTAGAAAAATTATGAGGAGAGCCTAACATACGACACAAGCCGTATGTGTATAGAGTTCGGAGGGTTGTTCTTATTGGTACTGCAAGATGATCAGAAAAATTAATTATATTACTGAGGGCACCGCAAGGAATATTTTATATTTGAAAGACTAAGCACTCGATACACAATAATGAATTAAGGTTTAGAATTACAAGCCTAAAACATCATCCATACCATAAAGACCAGTTGATTTTTTTTGAATCCAATGAGCCGCTCGCATAGCACCAGTGGCAAAAGTTTTACGGCTGGATGCTTTGTGTGTGATTTCAATTCTTTCACCTTCTGCCGCAAATAAAACTGTATGTTCACCAACAATATCACCTGCCCGTATTGTCTCAAAGCCAATTGTTTGTCGGTCTCTTGCACCTGTTTGACCTTCTCTGCCATAAACAGCACATTCTTTAAGATCTCTGCCGAGTGCACCTGCAATAACTTCTCCCATTTTAAGTGCAGTGCCTGAGGGCGCATCAACCTTATGACGATGGTGTGCCTCTATGATTTCTATATCGACAGTATCACCCAATACAGTTGCTGCAGTTTGCAATAACTTAAGACAAAGGTTAACGCCAACGCTCATATTTGGGGCATACATAATTGCAATCGATTCACCAGCAGCTTCCAGCTTTTTAACTAGGGCTTCGTCACAACCAGTCGTGCCAATAACCATCTTTTTTCCATGTTTCAAACAAAAATCTAGGTTAAGGGCGGTCACACTAGGATGAGTAAAATCAATTAAAACATCAAATTGATCAGCATCCAGCGTTTCGCTGATGAGCACATCCTGAGCTTCAATACCTGCTATGTTACCCGCATCTGAACCCATTAAGGGGCCTTCAGGCTTCTCCAATGCTTGAGTGAGTTGAACATTTTCTGACTCTGAACAGGCCATTACTAAATGTCTGCCCATACGACCGGCAGCACCAACAATTGCAATTCGTGTTAAATCACCAGTCAAATTATCTGTCATATTTATAGGCCTAGGGCTTCATTTCTTCAAAGAATTTTTTCATACCGTCTAACCAAGTTTTTTCATTCGGGCTGTGCTTAGTAATACCACCCTTATCCATCGACTTAGAAAATTTCTCTAACAAGTCTTTTTGTTCATTATTCAATTTAACCGGTGTTTCAACAATAATACGACAAATTAAATCACCTGTGGCACCACCCCGAACAGGCTTTACACCCTTACCTCGCATCCGAAATAGCTTGTGTGTTTGTGTACCCGATGGAATTTTTAAATTGAGACGGCCATTTAAACTAGGCACTTCAAGTTCACCACCAAGGGCGGCTGTAACAATACTTATCGGCACTTCACAAAATAAATCAGCATTATCACGTTCAAAAATTGGATGTGGTTTGACATGCATCTGAACAAATAAATCACCTGCAGGTGCTCCTGACTCTCCCGCTTCCCCTTCTCCAGTTAAACGAATTCTATCACCGTTATCGACGCCGGCTGGGACTTCAACCGATAACGACTTGTGTTCTTTTACGCGCCCTTCACCATGGCAGGTATTACACGGGTCACTGATAATAGTACCTGCACCATGACACTTTGGGCAAGCTTGTTGCACTGAAAAAAAGCCTTGTTGCATTCTAACCTGGCCATGTCCGGCACAAGTTCCACAGTTTTCAGGTGAGGAACCTTCTTTTGCACCAGAGCCCGAGCAACTAGTACAATGTTTCATAGTCGGTATGCGAATTTTAACTGTGGTTCCAGAGACGGCATCTTCAAGATTTAGTTCAAGGTTATATTGCAGATCAGAACCTTTGCGAACTCGCGAACCACCCCCACCACCACCAAAAATATCGCCAAAAATGTCGCTGAAAGCATCACCAAATCCTTGACCACCTCCGCCACCGCCAGCTGATTGGTTAACGCCTGCATGACCAAATTGATCATAGGCAGCTCTTTTATTAGCGTTTGAAAGTACGTCGTAAGCTTCTTTTGCTTCTTTAAAAAGGTGGTCACTTTCCTCGTTATCCGGATTTCTATCAGGATGATGCTTCATCGCCAGACGTCGAAATGCCTTTTTCAATTCTGCCTCAGATGTCGATTTTGAAACACCTAATACTTCGTAATAATCTCTTTGTGCCATATTATATTTTATACCTGGCTTATACCTAGCTTGATGCCAGATTCTTATGCCTGAATAGCAAAAAAACCTGGCGTGTATATCTTACATCCCACTGCAAGGATAAGTAAGACACGCCAGGTTTCGGACCGCTTAAAGTTTACTTTTTGTCGTCTTTTACTTCTTCGAACTCAGCATCAACAACATCATCATTTGCATTAGCAGCGGGTTCTTCGGCTGCATTGGCATCAACTGGCTCGACGCCATCGGCATTATCCGCATAAGCTTTTTCTGCCAACTTACCAGAAGCTTCAGTTAATGCTAACGTCTTCGCTGTAATGTCATCTTTGTCAGTGCCTTCTAATGAAGTTTTTAAGGCCGCAATGGCGGCTTCAATATGGGTCTTATCTTCAGCTTCAACCTGGTCACCAAGATCAGACATAGACTTTTCAGTGGCGTTAATCATAGCTTCTGCCTGATTACGGATTTCAACCATTTCAATGTGTAGACGATCTTCATCTGCATGAGCTTCAGCATCTTTAATCATTTTTTCAACTTCTTCGTCAGACAAGCCACTAGATGCTTTGATTACAATCTTTTGCTCTTTACCCGTTGCTTTATCTTTGGCCGACACGTTCAAAATACCGTTCGCATCAATGTCAAAAGTTACTTCAATCTGCGGTACGCCACGTTGTGCAGGTGGAATGTCAGAGAGATCAAAACGACCCAGTGACTTATTCGCAGTTGCAACTTCACGTTCGCCTTGTAATACGTGAACAGTGACTGCCGTTTGATTGTTTTCTGCTGTAGAAAAAGTTTGTGACGCTTTAGTAGGGATCGTTGTATTTTTTTCGATCAACTTTGTCATCACGCTGCCCATCGTCTCAATACCAAGAGACAGAGGAGTCACATCAAGTAGCAATACGTTCTTAACGTCGCCACCTAAGACACCACCTTGAATTGCTGCACCACAAGCTACAGACTCGTCAGGATTGACATCACGACGAGGATCTTTACCAAAAAAGTTTTTAACAACTTCTTGGACTTTAGGCATACGCGTTTGACCGCCGACCATAATGACATCATCAATATCAGATACGGTTAAACCAGCATCATCTAATGCTACTTTAAGAGGGTCGATAGTACGGGCAACTAAGTCATCAACTAAAGATTCAAGTTTGGCACGCGTTACTTTTAGATTTAAGTGTTTTGGACCTGATGCATCTGCGGTAATGTATGGCAAATTAATATCGGTTTGCTGACCAGCAGATAACTCGATTTTGGCTTTTTCAGCCGCTTCTTTCAAACGCTGCTTAGCGAGTGGATCACCACGTAAATCCATGCCTGAATCTTTCTTGAATTCATCTGCAATGTAATCAATAAGGCGCATATCAAAATCTTCACCACCAAGAAAAGTATCGCCATTAGTGGATAATACTTCAAACTGATGCTCACCATCAATTTCAGCTACTTCAATAATTGAAATATCAAAAGTACCGCCACCTAAATCGTAAACCGCAATTTTCTTATCGCCAGTCGCTTTATCCATGCCGTAGGCTAATGCTGCTGCAGTAGGCTCATTAATGATACGCTTTACTTCAAGGCCAGCGATCTTTCCAGCATCTTTAGTTGCTTGACGCTGAGAATCATTAAAATAAGCAGGTACGGTAATAACCGCTTCAGTAACTTCTTCACCAAGATAGTCTTCTGCCGTCTTTTTCATTTTTTGAAGCACACGTGCCGATATTTCGGGGGGTGCCATTTTTTCACCGTTGGCTTCAACCCAAGCATCACCATTGTCAGCTTTCATTATGCTGTAAGGGACTAAACCAATGTCCTTCTGAACGGCTTTCTCATCAAAGCGACGACCGATTAAACGCTTAACCGCATATAATGTGTTGGTCGGGTTTGTCACTGCCTGACGTTTGGCTGGTTGCCCAACTAAAACATCACCGTCAGTGCTAAATGCAATAATTGAAGGGGTTGTTCTATCGCCTTCTGCATTCTCAATAACCTTTGGTTTACCATTTTCCATGACTGCTACGCATGAGTTGGTTGTTCCAAGGTCAATACCAATAATTCTGCCCATCTAAAAAGTACTCCTATTATCTTTGGGGTTGTCTAAATAAAAACCGTATAAAATACGGTGTTGTTTAATTATAAGTTCCGATGTAGGGATTAATTCTTCTCTTTCAAGTCGAAACTGACATTCAATTCACTTTATTTTGCAAGAATTTATTTCGAAACGATGACCATTGCCGGTCTCACTAAACGTTCGTTAAGTGAAAATCCTTTTTGCATCACGCTAATAATGTGATTACTCTTTACTTTTTTATCTTCGATCATGCTGATCGCTTGATGCTGTTCAGGATCAAATTTCTCCCCTACTGGGTTTAAACGCTTTAATCCATGTTTTTCTAAAACTTGAACGAACATATTGGTCGTCATGTCGGAGCCTTCAATAATACTTTCTAAAGTCGCATTTTGGGCTACAGCGGCTTGTTGCCCCATATCCATACTATCGATCACCGGTAATAAAGCCTCGGTAAAGTTTTTAAGTGCAAATTTATGAGCGTTTTCAACATCCCGAATTGCGCGTTTACGATTATTTTCCATTTCAGCCTTTAAACGCATAATTTGGTCCCAATAATCTTTAACCGTTTCCTGCGTTTTTTCTAACTGTTGTTCTATACTCTCAACTTCATTGTCAGCTGATTCATCGGTTTCCTCATCTTCAACTAACTCTTCAACATCCATCAGTTCTGGTGCAATTGATTCTTCGTTTTCTTCAACCTTAGGCTTTTTGGATGACATTTATAAAACTCCGCAATATGTGGGAAACAGCATAATATAGCTGAACTGTTAAATTGATTCATTAAGCTTAAACAAACAATAAATGTTAGTTCAAAAATTTGTGGGGTAGTAGGTATGGATTATTTTTGAGTATTCAAGGCCAGACTTAATAATTTTGCCGTCACATCCACCATCGGTATTACTTGTTCATAGGCAATACGTGTTGGACCAATAACGCCTAACACGCCAATGATCTCACCACCTTTATGATAGGGTGCACCAACAACACTGCAGTTGCTCAACACTGAGTGACCAGATTCACTACCGATAAAAATTTCAACACCGCTCGCACTAGTGCAGCTATCAAGCAGTTTAAGCAAATCAGTCTTCTCATTGAATACATCAAATAAGCCGCGTAAATTATTGATATCATTCAGTTCACTGTATTGAAGTAAATTAGATTGCCCAGTGGTTAGTAGTTCATCTCCATTACTATCAGCACACACTTCTTCCATGCCTTTGAGAATCGCCTCCATCATCGTATTAACGTCACTTTTAAGGTTCAATAGTTCAACTTTCAAACGATTACGCGCTGTTTCGAAACTCTGCCCAAGCAAGTATTGATTGAGTGTAGTGGCGGCCTGCTGAAGTTCAGTGTCACTATAGTCTCGTTCAACCTGAATTACTTTATTGTGAACATCATCTTCATTAATCACCAAAATAACGAGAATTCGCTTTTCGCTAAGTCGCATGAATTCAATATGACGAATTTCGGCAGGTGTTGAGTGAGTTAAACTGACTATGCCAGTTAAATGTGTAATGTTTGATAAAATAGATGAAGCGCTTTGAATCAAGTTATTGGAAGTTTTATTTCCCCCAAATTCAGCTAAAATTTTATTTTGAGCAGATTGTGCTAAGTCATTAACCTTAAGTAAGCGATCAATAAAAAAACGATAGCCAGCGTCCGTAGGAACTCTACCCGCTGATCTATGGGGTGAGTCAATCAAACCAAAATGTTCTAGTTTGGCCATAATATTACGAATCGTCGCCGAACTGACATCGAGCCCTGACAATTCAGCGAGGTTTTTAGAGCCAACAGGCTGCGCATCTTGACTATAAGACGTAATGATCTGCCTTAGTAGTATTTGCGATCGTTCATCAAGTTCGTGCTTTTCTGTCATCGGGTCTGCTATATTATGATTTATTTTTGAAGTTGCCAAATTGTATCTCTAATTTGACTGCAGTAAAGAATAGGCTGATATTTTTTTAAATATTTTCTCAAACCGGATATCCCTTTTTCAAAAAACTATTATGAAGGTCGAATTTAACACAATTGGTCTAGTTGTCCGCAAGGATATTGAATCTCGTTTTGATACCGTTTTAACTGTTGCCGGTGCATTGAAAAAATATGCTGAGGTATTAGTCTATTGCCTTGATTTTGAAACACCCACAAGCGACCTGCCAACAGTCTCGCTTGAGTCTCTGGTCAATCAGTCTGACCTTGTAATTTCCTTAGGTGGAGACGGCACGTTGTTAACGGCTGCCCGCGCGCTGGTTGATACTGACACCCCTTTGCTTGGCATTAATCTTGGTCGGCTGGGTTTTCTTGCTGATGTTTCGATAGCCGATTTTGAATCACATATTGCTGCAGTCATTGCTGGCAAGTATACCGTCGAGAAACGTTTTTTTATTGAAGGCCAAATTCAATATGCAGACAACACATCTTCGACTAATATTGCACTTAATGACATAATTTTGCACAGCCATGAATCATTGAGCATGATCGAATATGAAGTTCACTGTAACGGCAGTTTAATTCACAAGCAAAGAGCTGATGGCGTTATCGTAACAACACCTACGGGCTCGACAGCTTACGCCTTGTCCGGTGGTGGCCCCATCATGCACCCTTCATTAGAAGCGCTTGCTATTGTACCAGTATGCCCACATACATTGACTAACAGACCCATTGTTATTCCAGCTAACCAAGCTATTGAGGTGCGCTTAAGTCAAGCTAGCTCACTGGCTAATATTAATTATGACGGTCAATCAACTAAAGTTTTAGATCATACAAGTAAAATTACAATTCAACGTTACCCTCAGTTATTGACGCTGTTACATCCTGAAGATTACGACTATTTTGGAATAGTAAGAGCTAAGCTTCAGTGGAGCTCAAATTACTAATGATTTCACTAATGGTTATATACAATGCTTGAATCGATTCAAATTAAAAACTTTGCCATTATCGATTCGTTGCAACTTGAATTCAATCAGGGGCTAACCGCCCTGACGGGCGAAACGGGTGCGGGCAAATCAATTTTACTTGACGCTATAAAACTAATTTCTGGTGATCGAGCCGATAGTGATAATGTTAAAAATGGGCAGGATCGAGCTGAAATTAATATCTGTTTCGATATTCAACAGCATCCTAAAGCTCAGCATTGGCTACAAGATAACGAAATGGCCAGTGATCAAGAGTGCATTATCCGTAGAATAATATTTGCCAACGGTCGCAGCAAAGCCTTTATTAATGGTCATAATGCACCCCTATCCCAATTAAAAAACCTGACTCAAATGTTGGTTGATCTTCACGGTCAAAATGAACATCAGTCACTTCAAAAGTCATCAATTCAGCGGCAGCTGCTTGATACCTATCTCAACGAACCAGCATTAGTTAGCTCTGTTAAACAAACTTATGGCCTATGGCAGCAGCTCCAAAAGCAATTAGGCGAAGTCTTAGATGGCTCGGTTGACCGAGAACAACGGATTGACCTTCTCAATTTGTATTGCCAAGAGCTAAACCAATTAAATCTTGCTGAAGGTGAAATTGAAACCTTACAGTCAGAGTACAATCGGTTAGCACATGCAGGACAACTGTTGGAAAGTAGTGAAGAAATACTCAGCATACTTTATGACAATGATGACGCCAGTGTACAAAGTTTGCTTAGCCACTGTGAAGGCTTAATCACAGGCAAAGTAGCTTATGACCCAAAGCTATCAACTAGCTATGAACTCATTTCCAGCGCTGTTATTCAAGTTCAGGAAGCAACAAATGAACTAAGAAATTATCAGCAGTCTTTGGATCTTGATTCGGGTGAGCTCGACAGGCTAAATCAGCGCATAGGCCATGCGCAGGATCTCGCACGCAAGCACCACATCAGCATTGAAAAGTTACCCGATTTGGCTTTGGAACTTAACCAAGAGCTTGAATTACTCAGTAGTAGCGAAAATAATATCGAAGAAATTAATCGACTATTGGATCAAGCAAAGAAGAATTATCTCGAATGTGCAAATCAACTCTCGCTCAAGCGAATAGAAATAGCTCAATCACTGTCTGCTCAAATCAGTGAAATTATGCAACAACTCGGTATGGATGGAGGTCGCTTTTCTATTCAAATTAATAGCAATGAAGGTGAAACTGACTTTAAGAAAACAGGTATCGATACCATTAGCTATCAAGTTAGCGCTAATCCGGGGCAACCATTAAAACCTCTCACCAAAGTCGCTTCTGGTGGCGAGCTATCTCGAATTAGTCTTGCCATTCAAGTTATCTTTTCGGAATCATCTAACATTCCAACCCTTATATTCGATGAAGTCGATAGTGGTGTAGGCGGTGGCATTGCAGAAATAGTGGGTAAAAAATTGCGTTGGCTTGGAAGTAACCGGCAGGTGTTTTGTGTTACTCACCTACCCCAAGTCGCTTCACAAGCACATCACCATTACCTAGTAGAGAAGGTCAAAACCAGTGACGATACAACCACTAGTGTTGTGCCCTTAGCGAGTGGTCCACGACTTGAAGAGATTTCACGAATGCTCGGTGGCGTGGTTATTTCAGACCAAACTCGAGCCCACGCCAGTGAAATGATTGCGGGTCAAGTGTAAGCTGATGGTTGGCTTCAGTTATGTTTAATCGTCAAAATGACCGTATAGAATCATAGTATGATCAGTAATCTTAAAATTATGTTTAGCGGCTATCTCTTTTTGCCGCTGCTCTATGACTTCATCATAAAACTCAACCACTTTACCCGTTGTAATATCCACTAGATGATCGTGATGATCACCATCTTTAATTTCAAATACAGCATGACCACCATCAAAGTGGTGTCTTTCTACCAAACCTGCCGTTTCGAACTGAGTTAAGACTCGATAGACTGTTGCGAGGGCGATGTCTTCACCTGAGCCGAGCAAACTTTTATAAATATCCTCGGCTTTTAAATGCCGATCACTTGAACTTTCCAGCAACTCTAGAATTTTCATTCGGGGTAAAGTTACTTTTAGTCCTACATTTTTTAAATCTGAAGATTCCATAGAATAAAAACTCTTATTTAATTGCAGCTTTTGAATCAGGCCAGTATTATTCAGCGCCTCTTACGAATCCCATTATATGCCAATGAAATTACGACAATCTTTTATCCTAGCCATACTAGTGATCATTGTATCACTATCTGCCTGCGTCTACCGCCAAGATATCTCACAAGGCAACACAATTAGTGATGAAAGATTAGATCAGCTAGAAGTGGGCATGACCAAAGCACAAGTCAAATTTCTGTTGGGTGCACCTGTAATCATTGATGTACACCATCCAGACGACTGGTACTTCATCCATTATTTCAAGCTAGGTAGCAGCGGTGAAATCAAAAATCGTGTCTTGGCTTTGCGATTTAGCGACGATTTACTCATAAAAATTGAAGGCAAAGATACCTTCTGACATTTTTATTCTTCTTAGACCCTTCACCCCCCCTTTTTAGTTTTTAGACCCATTTCTGCTCGCTGACGCCTAATTTCTTTTGGGTCAGCTATGAGTGGTCGATAGATTTCAATTCTATCGCCTTCAGCAAGTTCGTATTGTGGGGCCACCAATTTACCAAAAATGCCTAAATCGCAAGTTTCAACTGCTATTTCAGGAAAGTACTCTAAGATAGTTGATGATTTCACAGCATCCCTTAAGGAGGTGCCAGCCTCTACTTCGCATTCAACAATCTTCTGTCTCTGCGGTGTTGCATAGGCAACTTCAATTATCGTCATAGTCGGTTTAACTCATGCGCACGTAAACAAAAAGATTCGACCATGGAATTCGCGATTTGGGTGAAAATAGGAGATAACAATAGGGCAGTAATACCGTTCGAAAATTCAAAATTCAAAACAAGAGTCACTTTTGAAGCTGTTTCATCAAAAGCAGTAAATTCCCACACGCCATCCAGTGATTGAAATGGTCCATCAATTAGCGTCATTTCAATTTTTTCAGATCGAACCATGCTGTTCGCTGTAGAAAACCAATGGTTAAGTTTACCCTTTTTCATTAAGACCGATGCCTGCATCGAATAGTCAGTTTCTGAAGTTATTTTTGTATCGCCACACCAAGGTAAAAATTCTGGATAGGCTGCAACATCATTGACTATATCGAACATAGTCTGAGCCGAATATGGCATCAAGGCATGCCGATTCACAATTGTCAAAATTAAACCAGACCTAACGAATATAAAGCAACTACGACGATTAACATCGGAGTGACATATCGAATTGAATAATTCCAAAGCTCAAACCAAAACCTTCGCATTGGTCCAAACTCATTAAATGCCAGGCTACGGGGTAAGATCCACCCCACAAACACACACAAAAACAAAGCCACCAATGGTTGAATTAGATGGCTAGAAAAGAAAACCATAACATCGTGAAAGCCGGCATTGTTAACAAGTCGTATGGCGTCATCTGAAAAGTAAAACGCCACTGTAAAGCCGTTACCACTCCAAATGCTATAGGATAAGACGGCACCCAAGCCAAACAGCCAAACCACAATTCCAATATAAACAACTGCTTTAATTCGGCTGATTTCAAACTTACGCTGGATATAACGAACAGGAGCCTCCACCAGGGCTAGTGTAGTAGTAAGTGAAGCTAACGTTAGTAGTAAGAAAAATAATGCGCCAAATAGTTCACCATACTGAAATTGACTAAAGACATAGGGCAAGGCGCGAAAGGCGAACTGATTCTCAATAACTGGCTCCATTCCTGAGTCAAAAACCAATGTATTCAAACTTAAACCAATCATAATTGATAACAACAGATCGATCACAATGATGAGGAAAGCTGAATAACCGATTGAAATATTGCTGGGTAAGTAACTGCCAAAAATCATCATTACGCCGACACCTAAGGCTAAAGTATAAAATGCACGCTGCAAGGCTAACAAGGCGACCTGAGCATCAACAGCTGAAAAGTCAGCATGTAACAAGAATTTGACACTGCGGTTAAATTCAGGTGAGAAATTCGCTAAAACGAAACCACTAATTAAAATCAAAAGAATAATCGGAACAGTAAAACGGAAAACTTGCTCAATTCCTAATTTTAAGGGCTGAGCACTAATTGACATCAATAAAATAACAAACAACGTATGCCACAACATCATCCGTTCAGCATCTCCAACAAACGCTTTAAATAATTGAGCAACGCCCTCAGCCGTCACACCATTGTAAACCCCAAAGAGAGACTTAAAACTATAAGACAAAGACCAACCCGCAATAATACTCAGCATGGCCGTTATAATAAAAGCAGCCAGCATTGAGGCAAAACCTAGGCTTTTCCAATATACAGATGCTTTCTGCTGACTCGCTAAAATTTCAAGACTTCGAGATGGATCTGATTGACCCAATCGACCCAACATTAATTCAGCCATTAATAATGGCATACCTAAACTAAAGAGAAAAAATGTATAAAAAATAAGGAAAGTACCGCCACCATTTTGGCCGACCAGTACGGGTAAAGTGAGGAAATCATTGAGACTTAAAGTAGCACCCGCAGCAACCAGCACAAACGTTGATTGTGATCGCCATTGAAAACTGTGTTCGGGTTGCCTCATCTCTGGTCTACCCATGCTTTGAAAAATAAAATAACATTATCCAGAACTTGCGCCAAACTGTAAACAGGCTCTTTTTTAAATCAACCAGTTATAAGGTGTTATTGATTGGTTTTATCTATACTTTATGGTTGGAAAAAAAGATCCGAAAATAATAGAAGTAATACGGAGTAGAGTAAATAGGCAGTGGGTAGATATTCAATCGGTCTGAGCAATCAATCAAAATTCATTTTTTTTAGAAGCTCTCGAACATCGGCATACCGATTATTCTCACACAGTCCAAAACCAGGCAATTGGCGTACTTTATTTCGTAAGAACAAAGGTACACTCATACCCGTTAAAAACCGACAATAAGTCTCTACTGTCAACGTGCAATCGATTTTACCTAACAACTGTTGTTTCAAACTCTCGACTCCTGCCCTGAGCTCCTGAGTCTTAGGCATAACGGCATGATACGAATATGTCAATTTTGCTATTTGTTTGCGGCACACCGAACAATGACCACAATCTTCCGGCGCTTGATAATCATCAAAGTAACGCGACAAATTACTACTCAGGCAGCGATCAAGCTCAAAAAACCTGATCAATGCATTGATACGCTTAATTTCACTCACTTCCTTGTCAGTAAAGTAAGTATTTAAGTTTTGTACCAATTGAGAATCGACTAGTTTATTTATATCAACCTCATATACCTCCGTAATAAGCTTGGTTTCTAACTCAATGAAATTTTTCTGTTGCAGATATTCCATCGCTTTGACGACGCGATTACGATCCGCTCCGTAGGTTTGATACATGCGGTCAAAATTGAGGCTTCCCCATATTTTTTTCATTTGGGTGTTCGCAAAAATCGCCTTAAGAAAAACTCGCCGCTCGCCTTTAAACTGAAGCAAGATTGTTTGCTTATTTTGTAAAAACTTGTATTTGAAATCGGCAAAATAAGCATATAGAGGACGCAGTATCCCTAAGATCTCAAGTTGTACTAACAGAGTTTTAAGTGGCAATTGACGAATATTGCTGGCCATTGACAAACGGTTAATTTGCACTTCCCACCGAGCTTGCTGTCCACTGACACTCTGACGAATATCATTAACTACATGCTGAATACCCTGATATTCCGGTGTATCTCCAAAAACAAAATTTTCGACTGTATTCAACCCGTCAAGATTAGCGAGCGTAATACACGTTGCGAGTTCACCGTCGCGTCCAGCTCGGCCAATTTCCTGACTGTAATTTTCAATTGATTTAGGCAAGTCATAATGCACTACAAAACGAATATCCGCTTTATCAATTCCCATACCAAAAGCAATTGTGGCAACAACGACTGGCAGCCGACTTTGCATGAAATCAGTTTGAATAACCTGTCGTTTCTCATTATCAAGACCCGCATGATAAGCCTGAGCATTAATGTTATTTTGAGACAGGAACTGAGCAACCAACTCAGCCGTTTGCTGCAAAGTAACGTACACAATACCAGAGCCACTTTGCTGTTGAACGAGCTGCAAAAGCAAAGCCTGTTTATCTGGCTCCGCCACCGGTATAACACTTAGATCTAAATTGGCCCGATAAAAGCCAGTTTGGACAATATGTTCATTCGCAATCGAAAATCGTTGCGCCATATCAAGTTTGACTTTTTCCGTTGCTGTAGCCGTCAGTAGTAGTACCAACGGGATTTTGAGTTCTTGCCTATACTGTGGCAGCTTTAGGTAGTCTGGACGAAAGTTATGGCCCCATTCCGAAATACAATGTGCCTCATCCACCACTAACATAGACATTGGCACCTCTTGAATAAACTGCCGAAAACGTTCGTTTTTAAAACGCTCTACCGATACCATTAGTATTTTAATTGTCCCATCACGCACGCCCTGCATCGTTTGCTTGCTTTGCTCAGGCGTAAGGTTGGAATCAATACTGCCAGCACTAATTCCCTTGGCTTGTAAGAATTCAAGCTGATCTTTCATTAAGGCTAACAAGGGCGATACCACTAGGGTTAAGTATGGTAGATGAAGCGCACTAAACTGATAGCAAAGTGACTTACCAGAACCCGTGGGGAAAATAGCCAAAGAAGAAAATCCGCCAAGGAGCTGCCGAACCGATTGTTCTTGCCCTGAGCGAAATTGAGTAAATCCAAAAATATCAAACAATGATTGCTGAATATCGGGCGGTTTTTGAGTTAAATCAATAGATGAGCTCTTCATAAGGTAACGCTTATCCCGCCTTTAACGTCAAGTTTGAAATATCCTGAACTATATTGGTTTTTCAAGCTCATAATGGTTTTAAGAACTAAAATATGAATGGTTTTTTCCCATTGACTATAAGTTTCCCTCTAACATCTCTAATGACCTGTTAAAGGGCATTGAGGGTTTAAATTGTTCCCTGACTCTCAAGGCTAAAATGACTATACCCAGTTCCCGATTTTTTTAATATTAAATCTCAAGTCGTATTTGACAAAAATGCCTCATGCGGGGAATTTAGCACTGCCCAGACCAGGTCATTAAGCGTTACAATCAAGAATTAAATAATCTATTAAAATCCTCTTTAAATCAGTAACCACCTAAAAAGATAGCTAATGAATTTATCCACAGCAGCATCGCAAACTAATCAAGCTCATCCAACGTTTGAATTGATCCGTAGTCAAGTCATTGAGTCACTTAACGTCACTGTTGAAGAATATCATCACCGAAAAACAGGTGCCGTACACTTTCATATGGCCGCCAAAAATGAAGAAAATGTATTTTTAGTTGCGTTGCGAACTGTTCCAATGGACTCTTCTGGCGTTGCCCATATTTTAGAGCACACCGCACTGTGCGGCAGTGAACGCTATCCTGTTCGTGATCCCTTTTTTATGATGATTCGACGTTCACTCAATACCTTCATGAATGCCTTTACTAGCTCAGACTGGACTGCCTATCCGTTTGCCAGTCAAAATCGGAAAGACTTTAATAATCTTATGAATGTTTATTTAGACGCCGTTTTTTTCTCTCGCCTCGACGAGTTAGATTTTTGTCAAGAAGGCCACAGGATCGAGTTTTCAGACAGTAACAACCTTAATAGTGACCTTGTCTACAAAGGGATTGTTTATAACGAAATGAAAGGCGCTATGAGTTCGGTCACAAGTACACTTTGGCAAGCGCTGTGCGAACACCTTTACCCGACCAACACTTACCACTACAACAGCGGCGGTGAACCAGAAAAAATTCCTGATCTTAGCTATCAACAACTCAAGGATTTTTATAAGCGTCACTACCACCCCAGTAACGCCATTTTTATGACCTATGGTGATATCAGCGCTGAACAGCATCAGTCCAACTTTGAATCCTTAGCGCTATCACGCTTTGAAAAACTTGATATTAATATAGAGGTACCTGAGGAGGTGCGTTATCTGGCTCCAATAAATGTCAAGGAAAGTTATGCTTTTAATGAGGAAGGTAGCCTAGCGGAAAAAAACCATGTGGTAATAGGCTGGTTATGGGGACAAAGCACCAACCTACAGGACATGCTGGAAGGGCAACTGTTATCCAGCGTCTTATTGGACAATAGCAGTTCGCCACTTATGCAAGCTTTAGAAACCACCAATCTAGCCAATTCGCCTTCTCCACTATGTGGATTAGAAGACTCCATGCGTGAGCTCACTTTTGTATGTGGTGTTGAAGGTGCCAAAATTGAAAATGTTACCCACATAGAAAAAATGATTCTCGACACACTGCAAGCAGTGGCCGACAAGGGCGTCTCTCAGCAACAACTCGAATCCGTGTTACATCAACTTGAATTAAGTCAGCGCGAAGTGGGTGGTGACGGCTTTCCCTTTGGTTTGCAGTTAATTATGGCGGCGATGGGAAGTGCCACTCACCGGGGTGATACTATTGGCGTATTAAACCTCGACCCAGTGTTAGAGCAATTACGACAAGACATTAAAGACCCCAACTTTATTAAAGACTTAGCTCGAAAATTACTAATTGATAACCCGCATCGGGTAACCCTCACTATGACGCCAGATGCCAAATTAGCTGGACGTCGTGATGCCGTAGAAGCCGCAAAACTGGCTGCCATTAAAAAAGGGCTATCAGAGCAACAAAAGCAAGATATCATCAACCAAACTAACGCCTTAAATAAACGTCAATTGCAAGAAGATGATGAATCAATTTTACCCAAGGTAGGTCTGGAAGATGTGCCTGCCGATATCCGGGTTATTGAAGGCATCAGCACTCAACTAGGCTCAATGCCCAGTAATAGCTATGCCCAGGGGACCAATGGTTTAGTCTATCAGCAAATATTAATTGAGCTTCCACCCCTCCCTCCTGAGCTATTGGCCTTGTTACCTTTCTACACCAACAGTCTAACTGAGCTCGCTGTCGGAGATAAAGACTACCTGCAAACTCAAGCTTGGCAGGCTGAAGTTTGTGGTGGTATCAATGCCTTTACCACGATGCGTGCCGATATTGATGATGAACAACGCATTAAAAGTTATTTAGTTCTTTCTTCGAATGCCCTCTTTCGCAATCAGCTGCAGCAGGCCAAATTGATGCAGCAAACGCTTCAAGCAGTTCGCTTCGACGAACTGCCTCGACTGCATGAATTGCTTAGCCAACAGAGAGCTAGTCGTGAACAATCAGTGACTAACAATGGTCACAGCTTAGCAATGAGCGCTGCCTGCAGCACCATGAGTCCTACCGCGGCCTTAAGTCATCAACTTGGCGGCCTTGCGGGTATCCAATCGGTCAAAACACTCGAGGAAAGCCTAGGCCAAAGTGACAACCTGATTGATTACGCCGCCTCACTGAGCAAATTACACCAACTTATTATGGCTGCGCCCAAGCAGTTATTGCTGATAGCCGAGTCAGACAAGCTGGCTGATTGCCAAAAAACTATCGCTCAACTTTGGACCGAACAAAACCACACTATTTCACAACGTTTCCAACCAGCGCCTGTTCGAGATAAGACCAAACAGTTATGGGTGGCAAATACGCAAGTTAATTTCTGTGCTAAAGCCTATCCCACCGTTACTGTCAGCCATCCGGATGCAGCAGCGTTATCCGTGCTGGGCGGTTTTTTACGCAATGGTTACCTGCATCGGGTAGTCCGAGAACAGGGTGGAGCCTATGGTGGTGGAGCCAGTCAAGACTCTGCCATTGCAGCGTTTAAGTTTTACTCATACCGAGATCCTCGTCTAGAAGAAACGCTGAATGATTTTGACCAGTCAATTCAATGGCTACTGGAAACAGATCACGAAGCCGAACCATTGGAACAGGCTATTCTTGGTGTCATTAGCGGGATCGACAAACCCGGTTCACCCGCTGGTGAAGCCAAACAGACGTTTCACAACCGTTTATTTGGTCGCAACCCTCAGCATCGAAGTGAGTTTCGCCAAAAAATATTACAAGTAACGCTGAATGATTTAAAACGTGTGTCTCATCTTTATCTGAAGCCCGAATTGGCCAGTGTAGCAATCATTACTAGCTCTTCAAACTTTGAACAGTTAGCAGACTTTATTATTACCGAACAGTTAGAAGTGAATACACTTTAAACACGAGGCCTGATTTAGTTATAACTAATCACGATTAAATTTACACTGAATATTGTTTAAATCATTATGACTGTGATTCAGGATCTATTTGATGTCTATTAGTGACCTTGAGTTAATTATTCACCTTATTTTAGGTTCCCAAATAATGTCGTTTTTTAGGATTAAAGTGTGGGTATAGAATTAGCGTATCAGCCCTCAGTCTTTAAATGCATTTTAATTGATGAAAAATACTAATAAATCATCATAATGTAATTTTTAAAATTGAATCATCAAATGTAGGGTTTGTAATCATGAAAAGATCAATTATTACTTTAATCGTCAGCGTTATGCTTTTGGTCGGATGTAGTAGTAAAACGTCGGTAGAAAGTGATTTAAATATTTCTGGAGCGCCAGACTGGGTCAACGAAGGTAATCAAATGCTCGGCGATGAGGATGGTCGACTTTTTCATGGTATCGGTTCAGCGCCGTCGATGGGTGACTTTTCATTACAAAAAAATACAGCAGATGATCGTGCACGTGCCGAAGTTGCTCGTATTTTTAATTCTTACCTCAGCATAGCGTCTAACGATTACAGTGCTTCAGCAAGCCAGGGTAACCAACAAGTGAACGAACAGGCAGTATCTCGCCAGATCGATAATATAACTCAGATCAATTTATCTGGCGTTAAAATCATTGCTCGATGGCAAGATGACGACACTCATTCTATTTGGTCGCTGGCCGAGCTTGATTTGGATCATGTACAACAGACTTTAGACAAGGCAAAAGTTATGAGCCCTACTTTGAGTGAATTTCTTGCTAAACAAAGCAACTCAATTTTTGATCGATTAACCGGAGTGAAACAATGAAAAACCAATGGGCCAAAAACTTTACGCTAATCGCTGCTATATCGGCTGGCTTCATTCTTAACGGCTGTTCAACCACCGTTAAACGACTAGATTCAGGTGAGGTCACTGACCTAAGTGGTGAGTGGAACGATACCGATTCACGACTGGTTTCAGAAGAGATGATTCGCGATGTATTAAGTCGCCCATGGATAAACCGTTTTATTTCAGAGAATGGAAACCGGCCAGCAGTCATTGTTGGTGGCATTCGTAACCTAAGCCATGAACATATGAATGTTGCAACCTTTATCAACGATATTGAAAGAGCGTTAATCAATTCGGGGGAAATTGATTTTGTTGCTTCAAAGCTTGAGCGTGGGGAAATCAGAGATGAGCGCAAAGACCAAGAGCTTAATGCAAGTAACGAGACCGCAAAACAAATGGGACAAGAGTATGGTGCCGATTTCATGCTTAAAGGTTCAATTAATACCATCTTAGATAGCATAGATGATGAACAGGTACGTTTTTACCAAATAGATCTGAACCTAATCAGCCTAGCGGATAACCGTAAAGTTTGGGCGGGTCAAAAGAAAATAAAGAAGCTCATTGAAAAATCAGCTTTCCGCCTTTAAGCGATACTTGTAAGTAGTTGCCTGTTATAAGAATGACATTCGCTCACCTAAGGATTAGAAAAAACACTTTAAAGTATGTGATTCCTTTTGTAATTGGATCCATTGTTTTGACCCAGAGTGCCTGTGTCAGCGTTACGCTTGAACGTGACGAAATAGAAAACTATCTTCTGGCACAGCAACCAGAACAAGCCTTGTCCACACTTGAAAGCCATCAACTTAAGGAGCGAAACAAGAGTCTCTATCTGCTCGATAAAGCAATGTTACTGCGCATGCAAAATCAATTTGAAGACAGTAATAAGGTTTTTGAAAAAGCAAAAAAGTTGACTCGGAAACTTGATGCAATTAGTTTGCGAGAGCAGGCTGCGGCCATTTCGATCAATGATTCCCAACGCAGTTATCTGCCCCAAAACTTTGAGCAAGTTTTGGTTCATTGTTTCCAAGCCATCAACCATCTGCAATTGCAACAATATGCTGATGCGCGGGTCGAAGTATTGCAGCTCAGCGAATTACTCAAACAAAAAGATGACATTCAGATGCCGTTTGCCCGATACCTATCGGGCTTGGTATTCGAGTCCAATCAGGAGCCCGATAATGCACTCATCTCTTATCGCAAGGCCTATCAGGCGTATAGTAGTTACAGCAGTGCGATCCCATTAATACTGAAAAAAGACCTCCTTCGTTTAACTGATTATCTTCAGCTTAACGATGAGCATCAAAAATTCTTAGATGAATTTGATCTAGAAGTATGGCCTAAACAGCAAGATATCGATCAGCAAGCACATGCAGTTGCCGTTGTATTTAATGGGTTAATGCCCCGTAAACATAGCTTTGAGATTAATGTACAAAGTCCTAGCGATGGGCAGTTACATCGAATATCAACACCCTTTTACGAGCATCGAGCAGCTAAGGTGTATGGTGCAGAATTAAGCTCTGAATCATTAAACACAAGTTCAGAATTAATAGCCCAGCTCGACAATCAGGCCAGAACCGCACTGAATAATGAGATGCCGTCAATTATTGCGCGCACAATTGCCAGAGTTAGTATTAAAAATACAGCCGTTGATGAAACGAAGGATAATTTACCCCTTCTCAGTTTGGCTCTTAATATTGCTGCAATCCTTACCGAGCAAGCAGATACACGGGCTTGGAATACACTGCCCCAACAGGTTCTCATCATGCGTTTAAGTCTGCCGGCGGGTAACCATGATTTGAAACTCAATCTTTTAGGATCAAGCCTTCCGGATAATATTCAGACTTGGAAACAAGTTAACATGACTAAAGGGGAATCTCGGTTTTTTAGTTATCACTCCCCCGATTCTTATGTCACTCAGCGGAAGCCATAAAAATGCAATTTAGTGTTACCCTCGTTTTACTTTCAATACTATTTACTTCAGCCTGTAGCTTTAATTCAGTCGTACCCAATGCACAGCCCGACTGGGTTAACGGTCAGAGCAAAAAATATCCCTCATTACTGTATTTAAGCGGCCAAGGTAGCGCAATAACTTCGGACGACGCAAAAGACCGAGCACGAAGCGACCTAGCAAAACAATTCGAAGTATCGCTTAAAGAAAGTAGTCAACAATCTCAAACCTTTACAAGCGAACAAGCTAATGGCGATACTCTGAATTTATTAAATCAACAGATATCACGCCAATTGTTTACCTACACTTCACGTACTTTACAAGGAGTCGAAATTGCTGATCAGTGGTATGAACCCGACCAAAACACACATTACGCTCTGGCAGTTTTGTCTCGTAACAAAACTCGACAAAGGCTTGAGCAAACACTACAAAAAATTGACCAACAAAGTGATCAACGACTTTTACAAGCAGAAAATGAATCCTCTCACCTAAAGCGGGCAAAGCTAGTTCAAATCGCCATTAACGCACAACAGAAGCGGATTATCATGCAAAGTTCTTTACAAGTGGTTGATCCTAGTGGCCTTGGTAGTCCTGCAAAACTTTCACTGGCAGAACTAATTCGAAGTCGTGATGCGTTACTCAAAAAAGTAATCATTCAACCAATCGCTTCTGGTGATGAGAGTAATGAATTGTTAAAAGTGGCAAGTGGTGCTTTAGCGGGAGCTGGTTTTTCGATAAACAATAACGACTTTAATTATCAATTTAAGATTCAAACTCTACTTGACCCAGTGATTAAAAAAAATGGTTGGTTCTGGCTACGAGGCACTATGGAAATCAATCTAATCGATTCAGATGGCAACAGCATCGGTGTTCATCGTTGGCCACTAAAAGTTTCATCAATCGATCTAAAGCGAACTCAACCCAGACTAATCACCGAGGCAAATAGACTTTTGAAAGAAGAGCTAAGGGATGTACTATTAGGTTTTGCGGTAAAAATTTAGGCTTACGACACTCTCCTAGATAGATTTTTCAGCACCACTTTAAAGTATCTCAGATTTAATTTGGGGTGAATGTAAATGTGTTTATTCACACTATTTCAGCACAATTAAGGCATCAACAGCTACCGCACCTGTCTGATTGACAATCACTGGGTTGACATCGACCTCAGCAATAATATCTTTGAGCCCATAGGCTAACTGAGACAATTTAACCATGGTATCAATCAATGATTGTCGGTCTGATGGCACTTGGCCTCGCACTCCATTGATCAAAGCGTTAATTTTCAATGTAGATAAAAGGTCGTCCGCTTCATCACTGTTCAGTGGGCATAGTGCAACGGCACGCTCAGATAGTAGTTCGATTAAAATACCGCCCGCAGCGACCATCAGTATTGGCCCGAACTGAGGATCGTTGATAATACCAAGGCCAACTTCAACACCCTCGCCTATCATCTCAGTTAATAGAGCAGTCGACCCAAGTCGATGCTGTAGATCATCATAGTGCTCTAACAGTTTATCCATGCTTTGAATATTAACAATTACGCCACCCGCATCACTTTTGTGCAAAATCCCAGGTTCTGCGGTTTTTAATACCAGTGGAAAACCAATCGAGTCTATCGCTTCAAGTAAACCTGACGAACCTTTAATGACAGCTTGTTTGGGTGTGGCAATATCAAAGTCAGACAATAAACCCATTGCATCAGCCTCGCTCAAGGCTGTTGAAGTATGCTGCTTTAGTCTTTCATGCCAATGCTCAATAATAATAGGGTCGATAATTTTTTTATACATGCCTCTTTTTTTATTTGATTTGAATTTCTGATAGGCAAATAAATGTTTAAAAGCAAGTAGAGTTTCACGGGCGCCATCAATGACGGGAATACCGTTTTCATAGCCCAGTCGGCAGATTTTATCGTGCTTTAAGTCAGAGTAACAATTACCCAATACGAGGGGTTTATTGGTCTTTTTAGACGCTGCCTGCATCGCTCGATAAATAGCTTCAGATAAAAAGTAATCATCGCGAAAATTACTAAAAAAGACACCACCAGCAACATTGGGGTCAGCCATCAATAAGTTGATACAGGCTAGAAAGCGGTTTTCAAAATTATCATGACTACCCCAAGCATCCAGTGGATTCTCTGCTTTTAAGCCAGGGTCGAGGTGAGTTTGAATTTGTTCTTTAGTGCTGTCTTCAATCTCAGCAAATTCGATTCTGAGTTCGTATGCAAGGTCAGCAATTAGTTCGCGGAATCCACCAGACTCTTGAATCGTAGCGATTTTACCGGGTAGAATTAATGGACTATTTTGGAGTAACATTAACGTCGCTGCCATTTCATCAAAGTCATCCACAGAAATAACCCCGTAACGACGATACAAGGCTTCAAAAGCAGCCTGGCTCCCCGCTATTGCGCCGGTATGGGTTAGTGCCATTTCTGCACTCAGGGGTGATTTGCCAATCTTTAAAATCACCACTGGAATATCCTTGTCTATTGCCTTTTGTAGGGCATCAACAAAAGCCTGAGGGTCACGCACAGCTTCTAGGAACAGACCAATGACTCGGGTTTCGGGTTGCTCTAAAGACCAATCCATATAATCTGCTATTGTAGTTGTGATCTCATTGCCACTTGAAACACAAAGATTAAAACCAAGTCGATTACCATTATGACAGAGCGTTGTGAATGCAGAGCCAGACTGTGCAATATAGCTAATACCGCCTTTTTGAATGTTGAGTGCTTTGGCAAAAATACCGGTGTAAAGATCGTCTTGTACATTGTAAAAACCCATACCATTGCAACCACAGATAGCAATTTTGGCTTGTGTCGCGAGGTAGGTTAAACGTTCTAACAAGGGTGGATTGGTATCGGCCGCTAATATACCACTAGAATAAATGGTAACCGCCCTAGCGCCATGTGTAATGGCAGACTTCAGTGCGGCTTCCAAGTGTTGATTACCCAAAGCAAGCACAATGTGATCAACTACCCTAGGTAAGGATTCAATATCAACATAACACTTGCGACCGATAACTTCATCAACACCTGGATTGACTGGGAAAATCGTCCCTACAAAACCTGAATTTATGACCATATCGGCCAATATAAACCCCGGTGTCCCAGGTTTGTTTGAAGCACCCACTAAGGCGATTGATGCCGGCTTTAAAAGTGGATCGAGCGAGTGCTTCATAATGACTGTTTTAAACGTTGTTCGCGCCAAGCTAGTGCGGCCTTCATACCCTGCTCGACTAAAATTTGATTAAACTGTTTGCGAAGGGGTGTCTCAGTTGTTTCAATTTTAACCGATGTATCAACACCCATTGCTAAAGAACGACTCAAACCCATTATCTCGTAAGTTTGATTAATAGCCTGTTTTGTCATGCGGACAGAGTCAGGATCCATTAATGCGACCTCTTCGGCGAGCGCCAGACCCCGCGGTAAACCTTCGCCATCAGCAACAACTTCGTTAACAATACCCAAATCTAAAGCTTCTTGGGCTGGCATACGATCCTGACCCGACAGTAACATTTTCTTGGTCCGTTTAGGGTTGGTGTACCAAGGCAGTAATAGTGCTGCAACACTGCTACCAAATCGAACCTCTGGCTCCCCAAACATGGCATTGCCTTCGCAGATGGTCATGTCACAAGCCAAGGCTAACTCAAAACCGCCTGCCAAAGCATAACCTTGTACAACCGCAATGGTCGGTTTAGAAAAATGCCAAAAGCGCATAATCACATTAACATCGTGCTGGATAGCTTCACGCCATTCAGCCTCTCCTTTACGGCCGGCTTCAACACCCGCCTGCAAATCAAAACCAGCACAAAAGGCGCGACCATTACCCTTTATAATAACCGTAAAAACACTGTCATTTTTTTCAATGTCATCAAGCGCAATATCGAGCTCGAGCAACATAGTTTTATTGATGGCATTCAGTTTTTCTGGTCGATTCAGGCTCACAATAGCGACTGGACCCTGTTGACTCAACTCGATTGTTTCAAAGGACATTTAGATTTAAAAATTATATATTCGATACTACAATTTAAACAGATTTTGAGTGATTAAAGAAGCAGGTTTTACTAAATTGAGACCGACAGCATTTGAGTTTCAAAGGACGGTTTATAACTTTTCTATAAGTTCATTTTTTTTAATCGGTATAAAGTTTATTGGTTTGTAAAAGTAATACCAACTGAATTTTAAACTTATACCAACCTTAACCTTTTATTCTTTCCATCACCATCTCAGTGGTTTAAATTCGTTCTGTTAAAAAGGGGTATTAAACTAACAATTAACACATCGATGGCTATAAAAAACTTCATACCAACACTGTTTTAAGCGCCTTTAAAAAACTTACCGAAACAAATCATTAGTTACGATTTTTTTGATCAAAGCCTACAAATCCTTTAATGCAAGCATAATAGTCACCACCTGCTATGGTAATTTGATAAACATGTTGTTAAATATGTTAATAGCTTTTTAATTAAACTATTTTTGCTTTTTGGTCCTTTAAGTGTTGATATACCGATATAGGCGCTTAGAACTCTTCCAATTTATTAGGTCGGTTCAGATGTTACCAATGGTTGCAAAGCTGGGTACAAATGATGGAAAAGAAAAAGACACCAAAACCGCTGCCTAAAAGAAAGTCAAGCAATGCAAAAACTGCGGTGACCAAAACTAAACTGACTATTGTTGGTATTGGTGCTTCAGCTGGAGGCTTGGAAGCACTGGAGGAGTTCTTATCAAACGTTCCAACGCCATCCGTTTGTGCCTTTGTTGTTATTCAACACCTCGATCCAAACCATAAGGGCATCATGCCCGAACTACTGCAACGCGCTACCTTGATGAAAGTCAAGCAAGCGGGAAACCGCATGAAAGTTCAGCCCAATTTCGTCTATGTCATTCCACCCAATAAAGATTTGTCGGTTCTGCACGGATTGTTGTTTCTACTCGACCCGGTCACTCGTCGGGGCTTACGACTGCCCATTGATTTCTTTTTTCGCTCACTGGCGGCTGATCAGCGTGAACGTGCTGTTGGTGTCGTTCTCTCAGGCATGGGTTCTGACGGCACCCTGGGCTTGCGCGCCATTAAAGAAAATGCCGGCCTGTCGATGGCACAATCGCCAGAATCAGCTAAGTTTGACTCGATGCCACTGAGTGCGATTGCTACCAAGTTGGTTGATATTGTGGGGCTACCTTCAGATCTACCAGAAAAATTATTGAACTTTCTAAATCACTCAACCAAAGTACCCCACCCCATAACCCCCTCTAATACTGCAGAAGAGCAAATTATTATTCTACTGCGTGAGCGTACTGGCAACGATTTTTCCTTGTACAAAAAGAACACCTTTAATCGACGCATCGAACGGCGCATGGGCCTGCACCAGATTGTAAAAGTAGTATTCTATGTGCGCTATCTGCGGGAAAACCCACAAGAATTAGACTTGTTGTTTAAAGAGTTACTAATCGGCGTTACCAATTTTTTTCGGGATCCTGACGTTTGGCAGAAAATGTGCACTAAAGCACTGCCCAACTTGCTCACAAAATATCCTGCAGGCAAGGAGATGCGGGCCTGGGTGCCTGCCTGTTCCACCGGAGAAGAAGCTTACTCATTGGCAATGATATTTAAAGAAACATTAGAGGAATTGAAATTACAGGGTAAGTTCTCGTTACAAATTTTCGCTACTGATTTGGATAACGATGCTATCGAGAAAGCGCGGCTGGGGTTTTACCCTATCAATATTGAAGCCGACGTCTCACCAGAACGCATTGATCGCTTTTTTGTTAAAGAAGCAAATGGCTATACCATCCGTCATGAAATTCGTGAGATGGTTATCTTTGCGTCGCAAAACATCATCATGGACCCCCCCTTTACCCGACTAGATATTCTCAGCTGCCGTAACCTAATGATCTATCTTAGCCCCGAATTGCAAAAACAACTGATCCCACTGTTCCACTATGCACTCACTTTAGAGGGAGTTTTGTTACTTGGGACTTCTGAAACCATCGGCAATTTCGAGGCATTGTTTAACCCAATCGAAATTAAGTCAAAACTTTATTCTCGTGTTGAAGCGCCATTATCGTTACTAGCGATCAACTTCCCGATTAAATCGCCCCCTGTTGCTTCTGGGGTGAAAACCTTAACCGATAGAACCCAACCTATGGCAATTTCTCCCCCTAATCTGCAAACACTGGCCGACCAAATTTTACTTCAAAACTATGCACCAGCAGCAGTAATGGCCAATGCAGATGGTGACATTCTTTATATCAACGGCCGTACCGGAAAATACTTGGAACCAGCAGCTGGCAAAGCTAATTGGAACCTATACGCAATGGCGCGCGATGGCCTACGGCACGAACTTGGCATGGCAATGAAGAAAGCGCAAACTCAAACAGAGCCTGTTTACGTGTCTAATTTGACCATCGGCACCAACGGTGGTACACAAAAAATCAATTTGGCCATAGAGGTGATTAGAAGCCCCAAAGCATTATCCGGCTCTTTAATGGTCGTTTTTTCTGATATTAAAACCCCAGTGAAATCTGAAAGAAAGCTGCCTGCGACCAATGCCCATCAACAATTATTGGAACAAGAAATCAGAGAGTACAAAGAAAAAATTCAATCTTTATATGAAGAAATGCAGTCTTCGCAGGAGGAACTCAAATCATCCAATGAAGAACTTCAGTCAACCAACGAAGAGCTGCAGTCAACCAATGAAGAACTGACCACCTCTAAAGAAGAAATGCAGTCTTTAAATGAAGAGCTGCAAACGGTTAATACTGAACTTCAATCCAAGGTAGAAGATTTATCATGGGTCAACAATGACATGGAGAACTTACTCAACAGTACAGAGATCGCTACCGTTTTTCTGGATAATGCGCTTCATGTTCGACGCTTTACAAGCCATGCGACTCATCTGTTTAAACTGATACCGAGTGATGTTGGTCGGTTATTGTCAGATCTCGTGAATGATTTGGATTATGCTGCACTTCAAAAAGATGCAAGAAGGGTATTAGAGACACTCGCGTTCATTGAAAAGCAAGTCTCGACCCATGACAATAACCGATGGTTTAAGGTCCGTATCATGCCCTATCGTACGCAAGATAATGTAATCGATGGTGTGGTCATTACATTTGTCGACATGACAGATCTTGAACGAACGACTTCAACTCTAAACAAGGTTTTAGAGGTCTTATATAGCCGTTTTAAAAATCCGTCAAACGAGCCGGATACCCTTAGTACGTTAGAAACAATACTAGAAACTGCACAATTATTATTGGAAAAGGATGCTGAAAACCAACCTTTAAAGTTGGTTACTCAAGCACACTCAAAACCTAATGGGCAGAAAACAAATTCATGACCAAACCCTCTACTGAGCAGCTGAGACAATCCGCCGAGACGCGTCTAAAAGACAAGCAGGCGCTGACCTCCAATTTATCCGAGTCAGAGAGCCTAAAACTGTTACACGAACTACAAGTACATCAGATTGAACTAGAAATGCTGAACGAGTTACTACAAGAAGCACTAGATTCAGAAAATCGAGCCCTATATCGCTACACCGAGTTATTTGATTTTGCACCAATAGGCTATTTTGTCCTTGATCCTAGCAGCAAAATCAAACAGGTAAACTTACGAGG
>Ga0209710_1000217_pt1 | contig 63393 bp, 60 predicted proteins | sample ArcticOcean_MG_C_5_FD_187436 | JGI IMG/M metagenome (GOLD analysis project Ga0209710, IMG submission 187436) | Marine microbial communities from western Arctic Ocean - ArcticOcean_MG_CB4_138 (SPAdes) (version 2) | ecosystem: Environmental > Aquatic > Marine > Oceanic | place: Arctic Ocean...
GAAAGCGGCACGCGAGCTGGGTTCAGAACGTCGTGAGACAGTTCGGTCCATATCCGGTGTAGGCGTTAGAGTATTGCGAGGATCTCTTCTTAGTACGAGAGGACCGGAAGAGACGTACCTCTGGTGTACCAGTTATCGTGCCAACGGTAAACGCTGGGTAGCCATGTACGGTCAGGATAACCGCTGAAAGCATCTAAGTGGGAAGCCCACCTCAAGATGAGTACTCTTACCATTTTAAATGGTTAAGGTCACGGCAAGACGAGCCGTTTGATAGGTATCAAGTGTACGTACAGTAATGTATTTAGCTGAGATATTCTAATAGACCGAATGCTTGACTTAATTTAGTATTTTTCAACTTTTATTGACTTAGATGTTTTATAGCGTAATGGAACCACATTGATCCTTCTCGAACTCAATAGTGAAACGTTACAGCGGTGAAGATACTGAAAGGGGGGCCTTTTGGGAAAATAACACAGTGTCTAAGTTATTATATTAATACTTTTAGAATTTCATTCTTTAGAAAAATATGGTAGAATACAATTATATTTATATTTTAAATAAGTAAAGTTGCCTAACTGTGTAGTTTAAACTCACTCAAATAAATAAAAATATGAGTAACGTATATGATTGGTTTCAAGAGCGACTTGAAATACAAGCAATTGCTGATGATATTACTAGTAAATATGTTCCACCTCACGTAAATATCTTTTACTGTCTTGGCGGAATTACATTAACTTGTTTTATTGTACAGGTTGCAACTGGTTTTGCAATGACATTTTATTATAGACCAACTGTTACGGAAGCATTTTCATCAGTGGAATATTTAATGACAAGTGTAAACTTTGGTTGGTTAATTCGTTCTGTACACAGATGGTCAGCAAGTATGATGGTATTAAACATGATTCTTCATGTTTGTCGTGTGTATTTAACGGGTGGTTTCAAAAAACCACGTGAATTAACATGGGTAACAGGTGTTTTATTAGCTTCTGTAACAGTATCATTTGGTGTTACTGGATATTCTTTACCATGGGACCAAGTTGGTTATTGGGCATGTAAGATTGTAACAGGTGTACCTGATGCAGTTCCAATTGTTGGGGGTCTAATTGTTCAAGTTTTACGAGGTGGTGTAAGTGTAGGCCAATCAACGTTAACACGTTTTTACAGTGCACATACTTTTGTATTACCTGTAGTTGCTGTTGTACTAATGCTTACACATTTCATTATGATTCGTAAGCAAGGTATTTCTGGTCCACTTTAAATATAAAATGTTATTAGTATAATTTAAATATGTCAATTTTAAAAAAGCCTGATCTATCTGATCCAAAATTACGTGCTAAATTAGCCAAAGGTATGGGCCATAACTATTATGGTGAGCCTGCGTGGCCAAACGATCTACTTTATATTTTTCCAGTTTGTATTTTAGGTACAATTGCTTGTTGTATTGGTTTAGCTGTTTTAGAACCAACACCTCTTGGTGAAAGAGCGGATCCATTTGCAACACCTCTTGAGATTCTTCCAGAATGGTACTTTTTCCCAACTTTCAATTTATTACGAGTAATTCCAAATAAATTATTAGGAGTATTATCAATGGCTGCAGTACCAATTGGTTTGGTTACTGTTCCATTTATTGAAAATGTAAACAAATTTCAAAACCCATTCCGACGCCCTGTTGCATCATTAGTATTTTTATTTGGTACTTTTGTAGCGTTTTGGTTAGGTATTGGAGCAACGATGCCAATTACTCAAGCTTTAACTTTAGGTTTCTTCTAAAGTTTAATCGATAATAATACGTATATGTTTTTTTAAACCCGTATTTACTGGAAAAGAAAGTAACATTAAGTTACTTTCTTTTTCTTTTTTATTAAAAACCGTTATAAATTTAGACAAATTGAAGTAGAATTCTATATTAGAAGTCTAGTATTGTCCCTTGAAAGTTTAGTTAAAAGTTTGAGTAATATTAACGTGTTTATAGACTTCGGTCAATGTTTAATATTGACTAACAAGGATTTGTAGATTTCCTATTTATATGTCTCAGTAAAGGAGAGTAAAAATGAAAATTAGCTCTAAAGAACTAGAGGCTAGCAAAGTTAGAGTTATAGTAGATAAAGATCCGGTTGCTACATCATTTGAGAAATGGGCACAACCTGGACACTTCTCTCGAACATTAGCAAAAGGTCCAAAAACAACAACATGGATTTGGAACTTACATGCCGATGCTCACGATTTTGATAGTCAAACAAGTTCCCTAGAAGATATTTCGCGTAAGATCTTTAGTGCTCACTTTGGTCAGTTATCGCTTATCTTCATATGGATTAGTCAAGCTTATTTCCATGGTGCACGTTTTTCAAACTATTCAGCATGGTTAAGTAATCCAACAACGGTTAAACAAAGTGCACAAGTTGTTTGGCCAGTTGTAGGTCAAGAAATTTTAAACGGTGATGTTGGTGGAGGTTTTTCTGGTGTTCAGGTTACTTCTGGTTTCTTTGAACTGTGGCGTGCTGCAGGTATTACAAATGAAACAGAATTATATTGGACAGCAATGGGAGCTTTAGGAATGTCAGCTTTAATGATATTTGCTGGTTGGTTCCACTACCATAAGGCTGCACCAAAACTTGAATGGTTCCAAAATGTTGAATCAATGATGAATCACCATTTAGCTGGATTATTAGGTTTAGGTTGTTTATCTTGGTCAGGGCACCAGATTCACATCAGTCTTCCAATCAATAAATTATTAGATGCTGGTGTAGCTCCACAAGAGATTCCATTACCGCACGAGCTTTTATTTAATCAAGATTTAATGGGTCAACTTTACCCAAGTTTTAAAAAAGGATTACTTCCATTTTTCACATTAAATTGGAGTGAATATTCTGACTTTTTAACTTTTAAAGGTGGTCTAAATCCAATTACAGGTAGTCTATGGTTAACTGATCAAGCTCATCATCACTTAGCACTTGCCGTTCTGTTTATTTTTGCTGGTCACATGTACCGCACAAATTGGAGTATTGGTCACAGTATGAAAGAGATTTTAGAGGCACATAAAGGGCCGCTAACAGGTGAAGGTCATAAAGGTTTATTTGAAATTTTAACTACATCTTGGCATGCTCAATTAGCTATTAACTTAGCTATGATGGGTTCACTAAGTATTATTGTTGCGCACCATATGTATGCAATGCCACCATATCCGTATATTGGCGTTGATTATGCTACACAGCTTTCACTATTTACACACCATATGTGGATTGGTGGTTTCTGTGTTTGTGGTGCAGGGGCCCACGCATCCATTTTTATGGTTCGTGATTATAGCCCTGTTCAATCTTACAACAACCTATTAGATCGTGTATTAAGACATCGTGATGCAATTATTTCGCACCTAAATTGGGTTTGTATTTTCTTAGGAACACATAGTTTTGGTTTATATATTCATAACGATACTATGCGTGCGTTAGGTCGTCCGCAAGATACGTTCTCGGATAAAGCAATTCAATTACAGCCAATTTTTGCTCAGTGGATTCAATCGTTACATACACTTGCACCAGGTAACACTGCTCCAAACGCGTTAGCAACTTCTAGTTACGCATTTGGTGGTGATGTTGTGGCTGTTAATGGAAAAATTGCTATGATGCCTATTAGTTTAGGTACAGCAGATTTTATGGTTCACCATATCCATGCATTTACAATTCATGTAACGGTACTAATTCTGTTAAAAGGAACATTATTTGCTCGTAGTTCTCGTTTAATCCCAGATAAAGCAAATTTAGGTTTCCGATTCCCGTGTGATGGTCCAGGTCGTGGTGGTACGTGTCAAGTTTCTGCTTGGGATCACGTTTTCCTTGGTCTATTTTGGATGTATAACGCAATTTCAGTTACAATTTTCCACTTTAGTTGGAAAATGCAATCTGATGTTTGGGGAACTATTTCAAGTACAGGTAAGATTGCACATATTACAGGTGGAAACTTTGCAACTAGTGCAGTAACAATTAATGGTTGGTTACGTGATTTCCTTTGGTCACAAGCGTCACAAGTAATTCAATCGTACGGTTCTTCGTCATCTGCTTATGGTCTAATCTTCTTAGGTGCGCACTTTATTTGGGCATTTAGTCTAATGTTCTTATTTAGTGGCCGTGGTTATTGGCAAGAATTAATTGAGTCAATTGTTTGGGCACATAATAAGCTTAAACTTGCTCCAGCTATTCAACCACGTGCTTTAAGTATTACACAAGGTCGAGCTGTTGGTTTAGCTCATTATTTACTTGGTGGTATTGGTACAACATGGTCATTCTTCTTAGCTCGAATTGTCTCTGTTGGTTAATTAAATAAAAACGATAATAATTAAAATTAATTATGGCTACTAAATTTCCTAAGTTTAGTCAAGCACTTGCACAAGACCCGGCAACTAGACGAATCTGGTACGGTATTGCAACTGCTCACGATCTTGAGAGCCATGATGGGATGACGGAGGAAAGTCTTTATCAGAAAATTTTCGCCTCTCATTTTGGTCATCTGGCTATCATATTTTTATGGACGTCAGGTAATTTATTTCACGTTGCTTGGCAAGGTAACTTTCAGCAATGGGTTTTAAATCCACTTAAAGTAAAACCAATCGCGCACGCGATTTGGGATCCACACTTTGGACAATCTGCAATCAAAGCATTTACACGAGGTGGTGTTTCATATCCAGTTAATATTGCAACTTCGGGTGTTTATCACTGGTGGTACACAATTGGAATGCGTACAAACACGGATCTTTATCTTGGAGCGCTTGGTTTATTAATGTTATCAACTACTTTATTATTTGCTGGTTGGTTACATTTACAGCCGAAGTTCCGCCCTGGTATTGCATGGTTTAAAAACAATGAATCACGTTTAAATCACCACTTATCAGGACTTTTTGGTGTTAGTTCACTAGCTTGGACTGGTCATCTAATTCATATTGCAATTCCAGAATCACGTGGTCAACATGTTCGTTGGGATAACTTTACGTCAACGTTACCACATCCGGAAGGTTTAACTCCATTTTTCACAGGAAATTGGGGTGTTTATGCAGAAAATCCAGATACTGCAAAGCATATTTTTGGAACAAGTGAAGGTGCTGGTACAGCAATCTTAACTTTCCTTGGCGGATTCCATCCGCAAACTCAGTCTATGTGGTTAACAGATATTGCTCACCACCATTTAGCAATTGCAATCGTCTTCATTTTTGCCGGTCACATGTACCGTACAAATTGGGGTATTGGTCATAGTATGAAAGAAATTCTTGATGCTCATGTACCACCAAGAGGTCGTTTAGGTGCAGGTCACCGTGGACTATTTGAAACAATTACAAATAGTTTACACATGCAGTTAGGTTTAGCTTTAGCATGTTTAGGTGTTGCAACATCATTAGTTGCACAGCACATGTATGCCTTACCTGCATATGCATTTATGGCTAAAGACTATGTTACGCAAGCTGCTCTTTATACACATCACCAGTATATTGCTGGTTTCCTAATGGTTGGTGCATTTGCTCACGGTGCAATTTTCTTTGTACGTGATTATGATCCAGAAGTAAATAAAGATAATGTTTTAGCTCGAATGCTTCAACATAAAGAAGCAATCATTTCACATTTAAGTTGGGTTAGTTTATTCCTAGGTTTCCATACACTTGGTTTATACATTCACAATGATACATGTGTCGCTTTTGGTACGCCTGAAAAACAGATTTTATTTGAACCAGTTTTTGCTCAGTTCATTCAAGCGTCTTCTGGTAAAGCACTTTATGGTTTTGATGTTTTATTATCATCGTCAACAAGTGCAGCAAGTGTTGCAAGTAGTAAAATTTGGCTACCAGGCTGGATTGAAGCAATCAACAGTGGTAAAAATTCGTTATTCTTAACAATTGGCCCTGGTGATTTCTTAGTTCACCATGCTATTGCATTAGGTCTTCACACAACTACATTAATTCTTGTAAAAGGTGCATTAGATGCGCGTGGTTCAAAATTAATGCCAGATAAAAAAGATTTTGGTTATAGTTTCCCTTGTGATGGTCCTGGTCGTGGAGGTACATGTGATATTTCTGCATGGGATGCTTTCTATTTAGCTATGTTCTGGATGTTAAACACAATTTCATGGGTAACATTCTATTGGCATTGGAAACATATGACAATTTGGGGTGGTAATGCAGCTGCGTTTAACGAATCTTCAACTTATATTATGGGTTGGTTACGTGACTATTTATGGCTAAACTCTTCACCATTAATTAATGGTTATAACCCAATGGGTATGAATGCTCAAGCTGTTTGGGCTTGGATGTTCTTATTTGGTCATTTAATTTGGGCAACTGGTTTCATGTTCCTAATTTCTTGGCGTGGTTATTGGCAGGAATTAATTGAGACTTTAGTTTGGGCACACGAACGTACACCGATTGCTAACTTAGTTCGTTGGCGTGATAAACCAGTAGCGTTATCAATCGTTCAAGCTCGACTTGTTGGTTTAGCTCACTTTACAGTTGGTTTCATTTTTACATTTGCGCCATTTGTAATTGCGTCTACAACCGGTAAGTTTGGTTAGATTAACTTTGAATATTAGTTTTAATAAAAACGATATTTAAGTATTATTCGAAAAAGAGGAGAAATTTTTCTCCTCTTTTTAATACGTAGTTTGATCACCTGATCAAAAGATGAGTTCCACTACTGCATTTAAATTTATGATTCTTGGTGTAGCGATTGGATGGTATTATAAGGATTTAAAAAATCTTAACTTTTATAATTTCAACAGTTACCAGAGGTTGATAATGGGTTTTATAGTTAAGAAAAGATTTTAATTTAATTATTTTTATATACGCCTTTAATAAATTTTTTAGAAGACTTTTAGTCTATAAACAAAGTTATTGAGAATAAATCTATAATAGAATGTTAGTTAACAAATTTTCTTATCATCAAATATAAGGATTTATTGACAAATTTATATATAGCGACTAAACTTGTAAAAGTTTCGGGATGTAGCGCAGCTTGGTAGCGCATCTGCCTTGGGAGCAGGGTGTCGCAGGTTCAAATCCTGTCATCCCGAATTTATTTTAGTGGTTTATAGTGATATTAGTAATATACGCGATATCAATGTTACGAATTTAATATTTCGAGTAATTTGATTCATTTTTAGTTTATAATATATATTTAGAGTTAGTTAGTTTATGAATATACAGAGGAAATCTAATACATGGGCGAATTTGTTAAACCATATAATAATGATCCATTTGTAGGTAATTTATCTACACCAGTGACAACTTCAACTGCAACGAAGTTATATTTAGGTAATCTACCAATATATCGAAAAGGTTTATCTGCGTTGATGCGGGGGCTTGAAATTGGAATGGCACACGGCTATTTTTTAATAGGTCCGTTTTATATTCTTGGCCCAATGCGAAATACGCCAAACGCGCTGTTAGCTGGTTTACTTTCGGCAATTGGTCTAGTCCTTATTTTAACAATTGGTTTAACTATTTACGGTTTAGCCTCATTCCAAGATAATGGGCAAATGGAAGGTTTAGAGTCTTCAAAAGGTTGGCGAAAATTTACAAGCGGGTTTTTTATTGGTTCTTTAGGAGGTGCGGTAGTAGCTTATTTATTACTTAATAATATAGCTTTTTTTAATTAATAATTAAGTTTATTAAAGTCGAAGCTACTTTTTTACGTGCTTTCAGAAATTTAAAATGCCTAATCTAAGATTACCTATTAAGCAATTTTAATAGCCTAATAGGTAATATTAGATTTTCGATGGAGAGCAAGAACGTCGAACTAAAGTTATTTTTAGTATTGAACAGAATAAAACAAACACTATGGAATCTTTTTACAAGATATTAGATCTCGTTTTCAAGTTTGACTTATGAGACAACCCCAGTGGTGGGACTTATAGTTTGCTGGAGGTTGCCTACTTGAAACTAATACAAGACAACGGAACTCCTCTGACAGAAGGTGACCACAACGTCTTTCACGGGCATTCCCTATTGTATGTGTAATGTCTTTCTTGGATTCAGCGGATTTTTATGCAGACTTACGTGATCAATTTATTGAAGCTGTGGGAGAAAGTAAGCTAGGTGGACTAAAGCCACAACTAAAGTTACCGTTTAACCGAAATAACAAGATAATCCTAATGATGGGACTTACAGCTTGGTATAAGCTTCCTAATTAAAACGAAAACAAAATGCTGGAGTTCTTCTGACACAAGTTGATCACACTGCTTCGAGACGTCTCTCGCGGGTGTATCCTATTATGTGTGTAGTCTCTAGTAATGTAGATTAGCTAGGCTTGTGGTTTAGGTTAATGCATTCTACGACTTGTAATTGAGGTTTTAATTAATTTTGTAATAGACGTTACAAAGTAAATTACTACAAACTTTGTGCCAAAAACTTTCAATTAATACGGAGAGCGGAGCTCGACTAAATGGTTCTGGTCAGGAATTGGGTAAAATTAAAAATCGCAATAAAAAAGTGATTCGTAACGTTATTATTAAAAATATTCTCAAATACCAAAAATATTTTACCTTATTATTGTTAATTAAGCCTGCTCAAGCATACGTATTTATTCCGCAATTGGGACCTATACGAAGACGTATGACAGAGACCCTAACTAATGTTAGAGCTCAAAGTGTTTTTATAAGTGAGAAAATAGCCAACCTTGTATCGGTTATAAGACATAAATTTTTCAATTTAATAACTGATTGCTAGACCTAAAATATAAAAACATGTGATCAAAGCCCACATAAGATTACGAAGTGTTTTTTGTTGTTCACTCGCAGTTGAAAGTATAGAGAGTTCGTTCTTGTTGGAGCTACTGTTCGATGGAGTCTTGGGATCTGTCGACAGAATCAAAACGCTGATTATGATGGTAATTAAAATCCAAATATTTTCAAGAATTGCCATTATTAAATACTGTTATATTAATATTTATGTCATTGGACTAAATTATTTTTAGCAAACAAATTGCTGAAATTAAAATTTTCTTAATCTCAACAATTTTATTTTCTAAGTATTACTCGCCTTGAATTTTTAATAGTCCAAAACCTACACTTAAACCAGTTAATGTTAATACCCACATAACTCCTGCAACAGTAAAAATTTCTTTAGCCATTTAATTGTCAATTATTAGAATTTATAATTTTTTATTACTTCTTTTTTAGTTTGTTAAAAACCGTTACGTCCCCATACTACTAACGCTAGAGAGAAGCTAAACATAACCATAAGGGACGACCACCCTAAACTTAAAATATCCATTTCTTATTTGTTAAAAATATTAAATATCTACATTTAATCATATTATATCATGTGTTTGTTGTTCAAATAAATTGATTAGTTTTTACATTTTCCGATCTCATTGGTTAATTTTGACGAGTCTGTCCTCATACCATTAATTAGGTGTTGTTGCTAAGCTTCGGCTGTTTGGATCTGCCTTACGACAATATTTTGGAACAAGTAAATTCTTTAAATTATTGGAAAATAACGCTATCCATCTGTTTACCTGCTCTTTAGATGGGTCGTTGGTGGGGAACGCAAAATGTGAATATGTGAATCGACTAATATGCATGACACAGATAAAGATAAACAGTTTGAATACCCGACTATAAAAGATTTATACCCTTTGAACAAAACGGTAGATGTTGACAAAATACGTGAAACCATTAAAAGCTAAGAAAAAATCACAAAGAAAACGTGATGTGGTCGAAATACGATGTCACTTTAACCGATTATTTGAAGAAGGATCTTAAATCGGAAGGGCTTTCAGATACCGTAACAAAAGTTCTTACTTACACATACCCTTTTCATAACAACAAACGTAAATTAACGTTTTTAAAAAAATTACTACTCGTTCTACTGGAAATGAACTTGTCAGGAGAGGTGGGCGAATTTAAAGGGGAATATATTCTGTACTACTAAATCAAAAACAAGCCTGCACATTCTTTTTTTGATTAAAAATATTTAGCTTTATTTCTAAATCGAGCAATAATTTTTTTATAGTTTCTATTTCAGGGTCTTCATAAAAACTCTGGACATTCATCGCAAAATATTGGGGGAAGATTTTAAGAAATCGGCTATGTTTTTTAATAGGCCTAAATTTAAGCTATAAAACGTACAATTTAAAATCTTGGGTTACATATAAAAATTTTTCCGTTTAAGGTCGTATTAATACTTAAAAAGGAGAGGATGGGATTCGAACCCACGGTACGTTTTACAACGTACGTTAGATTAGCAATCTAAAGCTTTCAACCACTCAGCCACCTCTCCAAACTACACTTAATACATAATAAACCAGTTTCTAAGAAAAATGTAGTATATATAAAGCAATTTAAACACGCCCTGAAGGACTTGAACCTTCGACATCAGGTTTTGGAAACCTACGTTCTACCAACTGAACTAAAAGCGCGTATATTAGAATCATATACATATACGATATCAATCTGACTGAATAGAGTCAATTATTATTTTGCAAAAAATATATATTCAACGTTAAAAAATACAAATAAAGTGTCGATTTAACAGCACTTTATTTTGTATTTTTATAAGTAATTACATGTTACCTTGCTTAAAGTATAAAAGAAAGATAACTGCTGGTCCTGATAGAAGTACTAGCCCCAGGGATGCTAATTGTGCTAAAACACTCCAGTTAATCATAATATCTGTGGTTAAGTATACATGAGAAATTCATCTAAAATTTTCTTATTATTATAATTTTATAAAAAATTAAGTAAACTTTTTACTTTTTTTTTATGCGACCATTTTTGTAATAAGAAATAGATTTACTATGCTAAATAATATTATAATAGATTTTCCGATTTAGAGAAAAATTTGTTATGTTTTTATTTCACTGTATTTTTGCGAATCTAAACGTTTCTATTAGAGACGTTTTCGATTTAATTTATTATGAACTAAATTGTTTATTAGTCAAAGAGTGAAAAATAATTACAATTTGTAAATATTTGAAGCCTTAAAAGTTTAATTTTAGTACTCAAAGTAACAATGAAAGTACGAGTCAAAATTACAATTCACCTTGGTGCGTAAACTAGATTTTGTAAGCTTACGAAAAATATTTTGAACAGCTATATTATTTGGGTCGTTTGAACGGCTGTAATATTTAGCTAACTTTTTTCTTTTTTGTAGTTCTGCCATAACGGAATAATTATTAGATTAAATTCTATTCGATTAAACAAAATGGTAATTGTGTTTGAACAGGATGTTTAAAAATGCTTAAATTTATTCTGCACTGTAGAAAAAGCTATTTTCAATATTTGGATCTTTGCAAAATTGCTGTTACTGGAACATTAAAACTTCATAACTCTTTCTCCCTATATAACCTGGAATATGATATCATATACTGTATCAAAGATAAGGATAATTTCATTAAATTGAAAATTTAATGTTTGAACGTTTTACTGAAAAAGCAATTAAAGTAATCATGCTAGCGCAAGAAGAGGCTAGACGATTAGGACATAATTTTGTTGGTACAGAACAAGTTTTATTAGGTCTTATCGGTGAAGGCACAGGTATTGGTCCAAAAGTTTTAAAATCTATGGGTGTTAATTTGAAAGACGCCCGTGTTGAGGTAGAAAAAATTATTGGTCGTGGTTCCGGTTTTGTTGCTGTTGAGATACCGTTTACGCCGCGGGCTAAACGAACTTTAGAATTGTCTTTAGAAGAAGCTCGTCAACTAGGGCATAATTATATTGGTACGGAACATCTTTTACTTGGTTTAATAAGCGAAGGTGAGGGAGAAGGTGTAGCAGCTCGAGTTCTTGAAAATTTAGGCGTTGATCTTTCAAAAATCCGTAGTCAAATTATTCGTTCGCTTGGTGATAACAAAGAAGTTGCATCTGGTAATAGTGCAAATCGTAGTAAATCGCCAACATTGGATGAGTTTGGTACTGATTTAACTCAAAAAGCGATTGATGGAAAATTAGATCCAGTAGTTGGACGAGCAAAAGAAATTGAGCGTGTTATTCAAATTTTAGGAAGACGAACAAAAAATAATCCTGTGTTAATTGGTGAACCGGGTGTAGGTAAAACGGCTATTGCTGAAGGTTTAGCACAACGAATTGCAAACCGTGATATACCAGATACGTTGGATGAAAAACTGGTTGTTGCTTTAGATATTGGACTTTTAATTGCAGGAACAAAATATCGTGGTGAATTCGAAGAACGTCTTAAGAAAATTATGGATGAAGTTCGAACAGCTAATAATATTATTTTAGTTATTGATGAGGTTCACACTTTAATTGGTGCAGGTGCAGCTGAGGGTGCAATTGATGCAGCAAATATTTTAAAGCCTGCATTATCACGTGGTGAGTTACAGTGTATTGGTGCCACAACTCTGGAAGAATATCGTAAACATATTGAAAAAGATGCTGCTTTAGAACGTCGTTTTCAACCTGTGATGGTTGGTGAACCATCTGTTGATGAAACAATTGAGATTCTTTATGGTCTTCGTGATCGATATGAAAAACACCACAAATTGGTTATTTCGGATGAAGCGTTAACAGCAGCAGCAAAATTTGCTGATCAATATATTGCTGATCGTTTTCTTCCAGATAAAGCAATTGACCTAATTGATGAAGCAGGATCACGAGTTCGATTAATGAATTCTCAACTTCCTGAGGCCGCAAAAGAACTCGACCAAGAGCTGCGCGAAATTTTAAAATCAAAAGATGAAGCTGTTCGAGGTCAGGATTTTGAAAAAGCAGGGCAATTACGTGAGCGTGAGATGGAGATAAAAGCTCAGATCCAAGCTGTTGCTCAAAGTAAAAAAGGAGCATCAGAAAGTTCTGGTTTAACTCCAACTGTTACAGAAGAAGATATTGCTCAAATTGTCGCAGCTTGGACAAGTATACCTGTTAATAAATTGACGCGTAGTGAGTCGGAAAAACTTCTTAACATGGAAGACACATTACATAGTCGTATTATTGGTCAAGATGAAGCAGTTGTAGCGGTTTCGCGAGCCATTAGACGAGCACGTGTTGGTCTAAAAAATCCAGATCGTCCAATTGCAAGTTTTATTTTTTCAGGGCCAACAGGTGTAGGTAAGACGGAATTAACAAAAGCTTTAGCAACATACTTCTTTGGTTCTGAGGACGCGATGGTTCGATTAGATATGTCTGAGTATATGGAACGTCATACCGTTTCAAAACTAATTGGTTCACCACCAGGTTATGTAGGTTACAGTGAAGGTGGTCAATTAACAGAAGCTGTGAGACGCCGCCCATATACGGTGGTACTATTTGATGAAATTGAAAAAGCTCATCCTGACGTTTTCAATTTATTACTTCAGATTTTTGAAGATGGTCGTTTAACCGATTCAAAAGGTCGAACAATTGACTTTAAAAACACTCTTCTTATTTTAACTTCGAACATTGGTTCGAAAGTTATTGAAAAAGGTGGCGGTGGTTTAGGTTTTGAGTTATCTGAAGATCAGTCAACTTCACAATATACACGTATTCGTGCACTTGTTAACGAAGAATTAAAGCAATATTTTAGACCAGAGTTTTTAAACCGTTTAGACGAAATTATTGTGTTCCGTCAGTTAACAAAAGATGAAGTTGGACAAATTGCAGAAATAATGTTGAAAGAAGTTTTCAACCGTCTTTCACTGAAAGGAATTCAATTAGAAGTAACGGATCGTTTCAAAACTCGTTTAATTGATGAAGGATATAATCCAAGTTATGGTGCTCGACCTTTACGTCGTGCGGTAATGAGATTATTAGAAGATAGTCTAGCAGAGGAAGTTTTATCTGAAAAAATTAAAGCAGGTGATATTGCGATTGTTGATGTTGGTGAAGACCAAAAAGTTAAAGTTTTATTAGGTGAACAGTTTGACGTAGGTTCAGAATCTGTTTTTGCTGATTTAAATGTTTAATTAAATAAAAAATAAAAATCTTTGGATCAATAAATTATTATTGATCCAAAGATTTTTATTTTTATATCCTTTTTCAAGAATATACTGTTTACACTTTAGCTAAAGCTTGAATTCTAGCTTTACATTTACGTAATTCAATTGTTGCTTCGATCTTCTCTTTTTTAGTTGTTGCTTCTTCAACTACTAAAACGATTTTTTCAAGATCAGCTTGTGCTTTACTTGCATCAATAGAATTTGCTTCTTCAGCACCATTGCAAAGTACAGTAACTTTATTATCTTCAATTTCAGCAAATCCTTCCATTAAGACAATTGAAGTCCATTCTGTTCCTGTCTTTAGGCGCATAACGCCAATATCTAATGCTGTAAGTAATGGAGCGTGATCTGTTAAAATTCCTAATTGACCTGTACTACTAGGAAGAATTAACTCTTCAGAATCAGCATCCCAAACAATTTTATCTGGTGTAATTACACGAACGTTTAAACTCATACTTGTTTTTTATTTTAGCTTTTCAGCTTTCTCAATAGCTTCGGCAAGGTTTCCTACTAAGTAGAATGCTTGCTCCGGTAAATCATCCATCTTACCTTCTAGAAGTTGTGTGAATCCATCAATTGAATCCGCTAGTGATACATACTTACCTGGTGAACCTGTAAATACTTCAGCAACGAAGAATGGTTGTGATAAGAAACGCTCAACCTTACGAGCTCGAGCAACTACTAAACGATCTTCTTCTGAAAGTTCATCAAGACCTAAGATAGCAATAATATCTTGAAGTTCCTTGTAACGTTGAAGCGTTGATTTAATTCGCTGTGCAATTTCGTAATGTACTTCACCTACAATTGCTGGTTGAAGCATTGTTGATGTTGAATCCAGCGGATCTACTGCAGGATAAATTCCTTTTGAAGCTAATCCTCGTGACAGTACTGTTGTTGCATCTAAGTGTGCGAAAGTTGTAGCTGGAGCTGGATCTGTTAAATCATCAGCAGGTACATAAACCGCTTGAATTGATGTGATTGAACCCTCAGTTGTTGATGTAATTCTTTCTTGTAATACACCCATTTCTGTAGCTAATGTTGGTTGGTATCCAACCGCTGATGGCATTCTACCAAGTAAGGCTGATACTTCAGAACCAGCTTGTACAAAACGGAAAATGTTATCAATGAATAATAGAACGTCTTGCTTGTTTACGTCACGGAAGTACTCAGCCATTGTTAACGCTGTTAAACCAACACGCATACGTGCTCCTGGCGGTTCGTTCATTTGACCATAAACTAAGGCTACCTTTGATTCCGTAAGCTTATCTTCGTTGATTACCTTTGATTCTTTCATCTCAGCGTAAAGGTCATTACCTTCACGTGTACGCTCACCTACACCACCAAAAACTGATACTCCACCGTGTGCTCGTGCAATATTGTTAATTAGTTCCATGATAAGTACAGTTTTACCTACACCAGCACCACCAAATAGACCAATTTTTCCACCACGACGGTAAGGTGCTAAAAGATCCACTACTTTAATACCAGTTTCAAAAACTGATGGCGTAGTATCTAAGTCACAGAATAAAGGAGCTTGACGGTGAATTGGTAATCCTGAATCTGCATCACACGGACCCATTTCATCTACAGGCTCACCTAAAACATTAAAAATACGACCTAAAGTTGCAGTACCAACTGGTACAGTAATTGGGGCACCTGTATCCACTACGCTTGCACCACGCTTTAATCCATCTGTAGATGTCATTGAAACGGCTCTAACTTTGTTATTACCAAGAAGTTGTTGAACTTCACATGTAATACTTGATTCATCGCCTGTAACAATTAATGCATTGTAGATTTTAGGTAGTTCGCCACCTGGAAATTCAACGTCTACAACAGGTCCAATAATTTGTGAAATAAATCCTGTTTTTGAAGTAGTGTTAACCATATGAAAGGTTATTATATAATAATCGTTTTCAGTTAATAAACAGTGTTTCAAAAATTAGAACGTATTTAAAGCTTTTAAATACGTTCTGAATTTTAATTGATTTTATTGGATAAACTTTTTTTAATTTAGATTATCTAAAACCTACAGCAGCTTGCCAAACAAAAGCAAGTAAAAGAAATAATACTGGAATAGCAGGCATTATATCAACAATTGGACGGAATGCTGCATACGCTTCGGGTAGATATGATAATAAGAAATTTACATCCATTTTTTTATTAACGCCCTATATTAATTAATACTAAAAAATAAAAATACTTAAATAAATTATACAATAGGTGGGAAAGTAATGAATTCAACTTTTTTTAAAATTTATATTTAGAATAGTCTAGATTAATACCAAAATGGTATACACTATTTAATTAAGTTGATCTGGTTTTTCTTGGAAAATTTATTTTTTTTGAAAAAACAGATACAGATTTAGATTGTTTAATTTAGAAAAAGTAATTCTCATGATCGGAATTCTGCAATTTTTTGTTGGCCTTCTAGTACTTGTATCATTTGCATTAGTAGTTGCTGTACCCGTTATCTTAGCAACTCCAGGTGAATGGGAAAAATCTCAAGGTATCGTTTGGAGTGGTGCAGGAGTATGGTCAGCATTAGTTATTCTTACAGGAATTTTTAATGTTGTTCCTGCGTAAATATATATTTTTATTTTATTTGATAAAATAAGGAAAAAGAGAGAATTGAATTAATTCTTAATGGAAAAGAGGCACCATTTCAAAATGGTAAGTTCTTTTTATATTTACTTAGTAACACTAAAGAAAAAGAAAGTAACATTTAGTTACTTTCTTTTTTTTACTTTTTATCATAATAATTCTATTTTTTTTAATAAAACCGTTCTATGAATCTCCCCAGGTAGGATTTGAACCTACGACAAACCGGTTAACAGCCGACCGCTCTACCACTGAGCTACTGAGGAATCTAATATAAATTATAATAAAATTATATTATTATAAATTCAATTATCTGTCTATAGGAAAAAATTAATGGAAATTTAATGGACTCTAAATATTTAATGTTGTATGCTTTATTTATATAAAGCGAGTGTAGCTCAGGGGTAGAGCGCAACCTTGCCAAGGTTGATGTCGCGCGTTCGAATCGCGTCACTCGCTTATGTAACCTAGGTTTTTATTTAAGTTCTGGTTGATTCAATTTATTAATAACGTTTAAGGGATATTTTTGGCGCAGTTTTATAATTTTACATAATTTTAAATTTGTTTGTAGAAACTAAAAAGCTTATAAACGCTTATTAATTCGTCATGTTTAAATCGTAAATTGGGACGATTTAACGGTTGGAGAATATTCTCTATTTGGAAGAGGGTATATCGAGCAACTAATCAAGGTAGGTGTGAATATTGTTAGGTGAATTAAACTTTGTTATTAGAGCTAATTTTACTGACTTAATTAAAAATTTATATTAAAATTTTAGATAAATTAAGTCAAAATATTGAATCCAATATATAATTTTATTTAGGGATTTATTTCGATCGTTAAAGTCGAGTTTTTCTATGTTTAACATTTGTTAATTTAATAAAGTAAGAAAGTAAAAAATTTTTCTATAGGAGGAAAAAATACATGGCACTACCTTGGTATCGTGTTCATACAGTTGTACTTAATGACCCTGGTCGTTTAATTGCCGTACACTTAATGCATACAGCACTTGTTGCTGGATGGGCAGGTTCAATGGCATTATATGAACTGGCAGTTTTTGATCCTTCTGATCCAGTATTAAACCCTATGTGGAGACAAGGTATGTTCGTAATGCCTTTTATGGCTCGACTTGGGGTAACGGATTCGTGGGGTGGTTGGAGTATTACTGGCGAAAGTGTATCAGATCCTGGTATCTGGAGTTTTGAAGGTGTTGCTTTAACGCATATTGTTCTATCGGGAATGTGTTTTTTAGCAGCAATTTGGCATTGGGTTTATTGGGATTTAGAATTATTTAGAGATCCTCGTACCGGTGAGCCGGCATTAGATCTTCCAAAGATTTTTGGAATTCACTTATTTTTATCAAGTCTATTATGTTTTGGTTTTGGTGCGTTCCATGTAACAGGTACTTTTGGTCCTGGAATTTGGGTTTCTGACGCCTATGGTGTTACAGGTCGTGTACAAGCTGTTGCACCAGCATGGGGTGCAGAAGGATTCAACCCATTTAATCCAGGCGGAATTGCGTCGCATCATATTGCGGCGGGTATATTAGGTCTTCTTGCAGGTGTTTTCCATTTAACAATTCGACCGCCTCAGCGACTTTATCGTGCTCTTCGTATGGGTAACATTGAAACTGTATTATCGAGTAGTATTTCTGCAGTATTCTTTGCCGCTTTTATTACATCGGGTACAATGTGGTATGGTGCAGCAACAACTCCAATTGAATTATTTGGTCCAACTCGTTACCAATGGGATAGTGGTTATTTCCAACAGGAAATTGAACGTCGTGTAGAAAGTTCATTAGGCGAAGGTTTATCATTAAGTCAAGCATGGTCACGAATTCCTGATAAACTAGCTTTCTATGATTATATTGGTAATAACCCAGCAAAAGGTGGTTTATTTAGAGCTGGTCCAATGAATAAAGGTGATGGTATTGCTGAAGCATGGTTAGGTCACCCAGTTTTCCAAGATAAGGAAGGTCGTGAATTAACAGTTCGACGAATGCCAGCATTCTTCGAAACATTCCCTGTTATTTTAGTTGATAAAGATGGTATTGTTCGTGCCGATATTCCATTCAGACGTGCTGAGTCGAAGTATAGTATTGAGCAAGTTGGTGTTAGTACAAACTTCTATGGTGGAAAGCTGAATGGTCAAGTATTTACAGATGCTCCTACTGTTAAGAAGTATGCAAGAAAAGCACAATTAGGTGAAGTTTTTGAGTTTGATCGTACAACTTTAGAGTCGGATGGTGTATTCAGAAGTAGTCCACGTGGTTGGTATACATTTGGTCACGCAAATTTTGCTTTATTATTCTTCCTTGGTCATTTATGGCACGGTGGTCGTACTCTATTTAGAGATGTTTTCGCTGGTATTGGTAGTGAAGTATTAGAACAAGTTGAATTTGGTGCATTCCAGAAACTAGGTGATAAGACTACTAAGAAGCAAGGTCTCGTGTAAAAGTTGGTTCAGGATTAATAATTAATAATTAAATTATGGAAGCATTAGTATATACGTTCTTATTAATTGGGACATTAGTCGTAATCTTCTTTGCGATTTTTTTTAGAGATCCGCCTAGAATTGTTAAAAAATAAACAGTTTTTAAGCTAGATTTAATCCAATTAAAATATCTTTGCGCAATTCGATATTTATGTTAAATGAATATTTAATACAAAAAATATTTTTTCCCAATTGTATTAAAACAATTATAGAATAAAGTTTTAGTAGGAGTTGCGTAAGTAAAAAATTATCTCTTAATCAAACACTTTTGATTTTAAAAAGTGTTTGATTAAGGGTAATTTTCATGTTGGCCTGAATATTAAATTGAATATTTAATTAAAAAAGGTTTATTTTTTTGTAAATAACCTATTGTGCTACTACCTTATACCGATATGTGTTTGTGTTTCTTTCTGTTTTTATTTATAATACGCAGTGTTTAATTAGTATAATGCAAACAGTTTTATTTGCATTATTGAATTATTATTTACATGCTTAGTATAAATAATTTTTAGTCTTCATGTTCTTCGAATGGATCACGTAGTTCTTTGGAAGTTGGCCCAAATGCAGTAAAAATTGAATAACCCGTAATACCTAAGAGTAGTCCTGAAATAAAAATACTTAAAATCTTTGCACTTTCCATAAAAAAATATTATTTAATAATTTGTCCTGAAAAAGGAAATATTGTTTATAATGTTTATTATGAGTAATATTATAAATTAGTATTATATAATCTAATTCTCTCGGATTTAAAATTATGGCATTAAGAACGCGATTAGGAGAAATTTTACGACCACTTAACGCAGAATACGGTAAAGTAGCTCCAGGTTGGGGAACAACACCTGTTATGGGCGTTTTTATGGCTCTATTTCTAGTTTTTTTAGTAATCATTCTACAGATTTATAACTCTTCAATTATTCTTGAGAATGTTGATGTTGATTGGGTAACTACGTAGTTACGATATAAATTGAATAGGTTGCAATCTACAACCTATTCTTTTTCGTTAAGGTTTAGCAACTTCGTGCTACACTATTCTATAAATAATATAATTTAAATTAAGTATGTCGCATAGTGTAAGAGTTTACGACACGTGTATTGGTTGCACACAATGTGTTCGTGCGTGTCCTTGTGATGTTTTAGAGATGGTACCTTGGGATGGTTGTAAAGCTGGACAAATTGCTTCAGCTCCTAGAGCAGAAGATTGTATTGGTTGTAAGCGTTGTGAAACAGCGTGTCCAACAGACTTTTTAAGTGTACGCGTATATCTAGGAAGTGAAACTACCCGCAGTCTTGGTTTAACTTATTAAGTTAAATATAAATAGAATACTTTTCGAAATACTGGCAAAACCTTTGCAAAGTAAGGGTTCTGCTAGTATTTTTACTTTATTAAAAAGTTTGCTTAAAATCTTTTAATCTGTTAACATATACTTTAGCGGACGTGGCGAAATTGGTAGACGCACTAGATTTAGGTTCTAGCGGGTATTCCCTTGAGAGTTCGAGTCTCTCCGTCCGCAAAATAAACTAATAGACTTACATTTTTTTTATTTGTATACTTTTGGTATAGGGCCCATAGAAAAATACGCCAGTATTTATTAATTAATAAATTGGGCAATGATTCCATTGGGGGTAGAGGGACTTGAACCCTCACGACCTGTCGATCAACAGATTTTAAGTCTGTTGTGTCTACCATTCCACCATACCCCCATTGTTTTAAGGCGACACCCAGATTCGAACTGGGGATAGAGGATTTGCAATCCACTGCCTTACCACTTGGCCATATCGCCTCAATTTTATATTTTTAAATGTAATGTATTATGGGAAAAAAGTAAAATTGAATAGTTTGTATAATACAAACCCTCATCCAAGTAATTCCTCCTTTAAATAGTTAATTATTCGTTCCATTCCGTCTTCATTGTCCAGACCTTCAGCTTTTTCCAACTTGACTCTGTGTGCTGAACCTATAGCTTCCACTAATGATTTTATATCTTGACCACCATTGTTTGCCGCTAACATGTTTGACAAATGTTGATACATACGACCCATCTACTAGATTTGGCTTTAACTCACCTAGTTTACTCTCCCCAACAGAGTCAATGAACTGATTGCGTAAGCCTACATAAAAATCCACTGAATTACAACTTAGGAGACCACACATATAATAGGGAACGCCCTTGAGAGACGTCTCGCAGCAATTTCATCATCCTGTGTCAAAGAAATTCCGTCATTTTGCCTTTGTTTTAAGTAGGCGGCTTGTACCAAACTATAAGTCCCACCATTAAGATTATCCCGTAAATCAAATTTTAAGACGGGATTTATTATTTTAAATATTTTTTCCATAGCTCTTGATTGATTATTTTGTTGCTCTAGTTGAACGATAACTTTAATCTTGCTTTCGTTCTTCTCTATCATGTTGACCCATTTAATCTCTTCCTGTTATATTAAGTGTAGTTTCCTAAATACTTAGCGGGTATAGTTTAGTGGTAGAACCTTAGCCTTCCAAGCTAATGATGAGAGTTCGATTCTCTCTACCCGCTTTTATATTTATAGTTTATTATTGAATCACGCACAAGATAAAAATATCGAACAGTTTATTAGTTCATCGGGCTCATAGACCGAAGGTCAATGGTTCAAATCCATCTCCTGCGATATTTTAATTAAACTTTTTGTTATACAACTAAATAACAATCAATAGAGTGTTATAATTAGTGTTAGTTAAGTTATTAATTTTTGTTTATTATAATATAAAAAAATCATGACAGCTTCGTTTTTACCTTCTATTTTAACGCCTGTTGTTACACTTGTTTTTCCAGGTTTATGTTTTGCACTTTTTTTTGTTTTAATTGAGCAAGAAGAAGTAATTTAATTTCTTAATTTATTTAGTAGTGAGAAAAATTTGATTTACCAAAAAAATAGACCAAATTTTCTTTTACTAATAACAAGTAAATTAAAAATATTTTAATTAATTAAATTAATGAATATTCAATCAATTTTGGATAATTTAATTTTTGGAAATTTATTGCTTGTAACAATATTTTATTGGGCTGGGTTAATTTTTCCAAAATTTAAGTTTTTATCAAAGTTAGGATTTTATGGCAATACGTGTGCTTGTGCTTGTCTTTTTATTCTATTAGGTTCGCGATGGTTAATGTTTGGTTATTTTCCATTAAGTAACTTATATGAATCGTTAATGTTTTTAGCTTGGGGAATAACGTTCTTAACGTCATTTATTGAAGATCGTTCGAAAGTTTCAATTATTGGATCGATTAGTACCCCAATTGCATTATTTGTTAGTGGGTTTGCCAGTTTGTCTTTACCTGAAGTAATGCAGGCACCTTCTCCTCTTGTACCAGCATTAAAATCCAATTGGTTAATGATGCACGTTACTGTTATGATGTTAAGCTATGCTAGTTTACTAATTGGTTCACTTTTAAGTATATTTTTTTTAATTCTTGTAAATAATAGAAAAGAGAAGATTGTTCTTCAAGGTAGTTCATACGGTAGTTTTACACCAGTAAACCGTTCACCCGAAACTGCATATTATACGAGTATACCAACTGACTATTCTCCAAATTTGCTAACTACAGATATTAGTAGCGAAAGTACCCCTGTAAGTTCTCGACTTACTTTATTAGAAAGTATTGATAATTTAAGTTATAGGACAATTAGTTTTGGATTCCCACTTTTGACTTTAGGTATTATAGCAGGAGCAGTCTGGGCGAATGAAGCTTGGGGATCATATTGGAGTTGGGATCCAAAAGAGACTTGGGCATTAATAACTTGGTTAGTATTTGCTTCATATCTGCATGCGCGAATTACAAAGTCGTGGCAGGGCGAAAAGCCAGCATGGATAGCATCTTTTGGTTTTATTGTTGTTTGGATTTGTTATCTTGGGGTAAATTTTTTAGGTAAAGGTTTACATACCTATGGTCAAATTTTATAGTTACAATATTCAATTTGCTCGTTTCTAAAATTTTTACGCTTATTTTATAAATAAGATGTTAACGTTTGTAAATAAATATATAAAAAAATGTTAAATTGGATTTATAATTTTGTATAAGTTATTTGTTACTAAATAGTAAACAATTGTATATTATCTTCGGTGACTTTAGTAGTTTATCGAAAAATAGTTGATTTAAAATACATTAGGAGAAAGCATCGTGTCAGGTGGTTCAACAGGAGAAAGACCGTTTTCAGATATTATAACAAGTATTCGCTATTGGATTATCCATAGTATTACTATTCCTGCGTTATTCGTTGCAGGTTTTCTTTTTATTAGTACAGGTTTAGCATATGATGTTTTTGGGACACCAAGACCAAACGAGTACTTTACACAAGATCGTCAACAGATTCCATTAGTAAACGATCGTTTCAGTGCTAAACAAGAATTAGAAGATTTAACGAAAGGTTTATAAAAATAGAAAAAATTGTAAGAGGTACAAATGATTAATACAAACCAACCAATCGCATATCCTATTTTTACTTTTCGTTGGCTTACAATACACGCATTAGCAGTACCAACGGTATTTTTCCTTGGTGCGATTACATCAATGCAATTTATTCAACGATAGGAGATTTATAGATGAGTGCACCGAATCCGAACAAGCAACCCGTAGAGTTAAATAGAACATCGCTATTTTGGGGTTTACTTCTAATTTTTGTTTTAGCTGTACTGTTTTCAAGTTATTTCTTTAATTAAGTACACATAATTTATTAAGCTTTATTTCGCTATTAAAATAATTTTTTAAGGAGATTTTAAGAATGAGTGACGCTGGACGAGTACCACTTTGGATGGTGGCAACTGTTGGGGGGCTTGCTGCCCTTGGTTTATTATCTTTATTTTTCTTTGGCGCGTATTCAGGTCTAGGATCATCGTTATAGACCTTAGTTGCATTAAAGAAAAATAGTTAAAAACTATTAGTTTATCTATTCAACCACATGTTATTTTTAAGTAAAATAATATGTGGTTGAAAATCGTTTAAAAGGTAGTCTTCCAAAATTACCTAAACTTCCAGAGACATTTTCTAAACACAAAACGTTAAGTGAAAGTTTATCGTTTCAGTATTTGTTTTTACCATTAGAATATTTGGGAACTTTTAAATAATACGCAGTGCTAAACGCCTGGACAGGTTTAAAATGTTTTCTATTATACTAACACTTCTATTATGCATAGCCCTAATTACCCCCAGGGGAATTCGAATCCCCGTTACCTCCGTGAAAGGGAGATGTCCTAGGCCTCTAGACGATGGGGGCTTTGTATACATACAAGTATACAATGGTACTATTTAAATTGTCAATAGTTTTATTGAAAATTGATTAATGAAATAATATTTAGCTAAATAATGATAAAGAATTAATTAATCGTTTTGAATTATTTCGTCGTCGGACGATAATAATGTTAATTTTTTTTCAAATGATGATGAAACTAAAAACATTTCTAAAATTTCTTTTTTAAAAATTTTTACTGAGTTAATATAATATCTTTTAGGGTTTACTATAATTGATAGTGTTCGACTTATTGTAATGTCTTTTATTTTTGCCCAATGAATTATGTTAAGTTCTAATTCTTTAGAAATGGCCGAAACTGATACAAAAGCTGCTCCTAAACCTGATTGAACTGCATTTTTAATAGCTTCGATGGAATTTAGTTCCATTTCAATTTTAAATTGACGGCTATCAATACCGTTTTCAATTAGTGTATTTTCAATAACGTTTCGAATTGTTGATTCTGTATCTAATGCAATAAATTTTAAACGGTATAAGTCTTCTTTTTGAATACATTCTAAGGATGAAAAAGGATGAGACGTGGGTAAAATAAGTGCCAATTCATCTTCTGCATATGATGTTATATCGAGTGTTGGTTGTAAATCTATAGGAATTTTTCCTCCAACAACAGCTAAGTCAATTTGTCCGTTTGCGACACCCCAAGCGATTCGACGCGTTGAATGCACTTGTAATTCGATTGCAATTTGTGGATACTTATGTCGAAAAATTCCAATTAATTGGGGCATTAAGTATGTACCTGTTGTCTGACTAGCACCAATTATTAATACACCAGATTGTAGTGTTTGCATTTCATCAAGCCCGCGACATGTTTCTTCGCAGAGATTTAGAATACGTTCTGCATATTTTAATAACAATTGTCCAGTTTCGGTTAAACGCGCTCGTCTTTTATCCCGATAAAATATTGGTACATTTAACTGCCGTTCCAAATTTTGAATTTGTAAACTTACAGCTGGCTGTGAAATATATAATTTATCGGCAGCTTTTTTAAAACTTCCTTCATTATGAATTGTTTGTAGAATTTTTAATTGATCGAGAGTAAACGGTAAATTTGGCATTGGTAATTCTTCTAAATTTTTAGATTTAGAATTGATTAGTAAATTTTGTTAAGGACAAAAAAAATGACCGATTTCGATAGTGCAATAAACGTTGTATAATATTAATTAGATTAATTATGTAATTGAGGTTTTAATTTACATGGATACAAGACTTGCAATTGTTTTACTTCCTTTTTTAGCAGCCGTTTCATGGGCATTATTTAATATTGGTCGTTTAGCATTACAGCAATTAAAACGAATGGCTTAATTTGTTTTTATGGTGGTTTTTAACTTTAGAATATTGTAATGGTTATAAATGTTTGCAGACAAGCTAAAGTTTTAGTTTCTCTGCAAACTTTTAAAATATTTAGCTAGTTTAAAACATATTAGATATACATTAATTATTTTTATTTAAAAGATTTCCTAATATTCGTTTGACTGGGTTTCTTGAATTTACATTGTCGAAATCAATAAATTCAATTTCTTGTCCATCAAGACGGCGTGCAGTATTTTCAAATGCTTGTCCTGGAAGAGACAAATTATCTTCTAAAACAAGTGGTTCACCTCGGTTAGATGCAATAATTACTTGTTCACTGTCCGGTATCACCCCTAAAATCGGAATTCCTAAAATATTTTTAACATCAATTATTGACATCATGTCATCACTTCGAACCATTTTTGGTCGAATGCGATTAATTACAAGTTTATTATTTTTAATTCCATGGGCTATTAAAATACCGATAACTTTATCAGCGTCTCGAATTGAAGGGACTTCTGGAGTTACAATTACTAACGCTTCTTCTGCTGGACCTATTGCAGTTTGAAATCCTTCATCAATTCCTGCTGGACTATCGATTAAAATAAAATCGTAGTCGTTGCTAACCAAATTAACTAGCTTTTGTATTTGTTCTTTTGTGATCGGGGTTTTAGATTGGTTTGATGACAGTGGAAAAAACGTTAATTGAGGTTGCCGTTTATCTTGTATTAATGCTTGTTCTAATCGACATGTTTCATTTAATACATCAAATCCTGTATAAATCACGCGATTTTCGAGACCTAATAGTAAATCTAGATTTCGTAGTCCTACATCAGCATCAATTAATAATGTTTTTTGACCTAAACGAGCTAAGGCCATTCCTAAATTAGACGTTGTAGTCGTTTTACCTACACCTCCTTTTCCCGAAGTAATAACTATAATACGGGCCATGATACTATTTTTGTAGGCTATTAATTAAAAAATTTAATCTAAATTATATCATTAGATGAATTGTTATCTTTTCTTGTTGTTATAAAAATTACTTTTTCTAAAAAAATTATACTAAAAGATAAAAAATTATTCGTAATAATTTAAGATAAATTTTTATACCATTATAAAATTTATAGGTGACATATTATAAGGATTGTAAAACTGTTATCAATATGATGCAATACTTCTTTTTCCCGCTCACTGATCGACCATTAGACGGTTTCAAAGTTAATTCTTTATTTAAATTTGTGATTTTATTAATAGTTTTTTAACCCATTTTCGTTTACAATATTAGACATGCAAAGTTGATTTTTAATTTTGTTATTATACGGTATCGAAAGATAGTGTAAAAATTAAATATTTGTAAATTAAATTTCTGATGGTTACAACAGATAGTGTTACTAAAGTTAAGGTAGAAAGACCTGTTTATCCGTTTACGGCTATTATCGGGCAGGAAGAAATGAAACTTGCTTTAATTTTAAATGTAATTGATCCTCGAATTGGTGGTGTAATGATAATGGGAGATCGTGGTACAGGAAAATCAACAACAATTCGTGCAGTTGCAGATCTTTTACCAGAAATTGAAGTTGTTGCTGGGGATGCATTTAATTCTTCATTAACTGATTTTGAATTAATGGGTGAAGATGTTAAATCAGTTGTTTTAAACAATGGACAGTTAGAATCCGATTTTAAAAAAGTTCCAATGGTTGATTTACCATTAGGCGCAACTGAAGATCGTGTATGTGGAACAATTGATATTGAAAAAGCTCTTACTGAGGGTATCAAAGCGTTCGAACCTGGATTGTTAGCTAAGGCGAATCGTGGTATTTTATATGTTGATGAAGTAAATTTATTAGATGATCATTTAGTTGATATTTTATTGGATTCAGCTGCTTCCGGATGGAACACTGTTGAACGTGAAGGAATTTCAATTCGTCATCCGGCAAGATTTGTTTTAGTTGGTTCAGGTAACCCAGAAGAGGGTGAATTGCGTCCTCAACTTTTAGATCGTTTTGGTATGCATGCAGAGATTCGAACAGTTCGTGATCCAGAAATACGTGTCCAAGTTGTTGAAAATCGAAGTGCATTTGATAGTAATCCTGACGAGACATTAAGTGAATGTGAAGATGCTCAGCTAGCATTAAAAAAACAAATTGTTGATGCTCAAAATCGATTACCAAATGTTCAACTATCAATGGATTTACGCGTTAAGATTTCACAAGTTTGTGGAACACTTGATGTCGATGGTCTTCGTGGCGATATTGTAACGAATCGTGCTGCAAAAGCATTTGCTGCGTACAACGGATGTACTGAAGTTACTATTGATGATATTGAAAACGTTATTACATTATGTCTTAGACATCGTTTAAGAAAAGATCCGCTAGAATCAATCGACTCAGGTGATAAAGTTCAAACTGTTTTTGAAGAAGTTTTTAAGTAATATTAACTAGAAATGGGCTCAGTAGGATTCGAACCTACATTAGAGACTTAGAAGGTCCCTGTCCTAATCCCTTAGACGATGAGCCCGATTAGGTTGATGCAATGTTAAAATGGGCGGTATAGGATTTGAACCTATGGCCACCTGCTTGTAAGGCAGGCGCTCTACCACTGAGCTAACCGCCCTTATAATATATATACTATATGTTATTTCCATTTTTAGCAAATAATCTTGTAATTTAATTATTGGAAATTAAAATTCTAAAGTTTAAATAACCCGTATTTGACAAGTCATGGATATAAAAAATTATGATGGACTAATGACTCGTGATTTCACATTTAGTAAGTATACTAATTTTAAAATTCCGTTTTTAGTTAAAAATTCTGAAAGTATTCCTTTTTTAAAGGACTTATATACTTATCCACCTAAATTTAAAATTATCTGGGAGCAATTAGATGATTTAAATCAAGATTCAGCCTTTCATTCACGTTCATCATCGTCTCCTGGTCGTAAATCGTTTTCTCTTTTGCGTGAAAAAAGTTATTCGTTTAATGATTATACGTTTGGTTATTTAAACCGAACGACATCTTCTACTTTTTATGGAAAAAATACTAATACAATAACCAATTCGTTACAGTCTATCCCCGTTTATGTTGTAATGAATGGTAAAAATGAGATTGTAACCGCTAATTCTAGTCTTAGTTATAGGTTTGATGATTCAAATTCAAAAATGTATGATTTTTGTGGTTCATTCGACCCTCGATTTAATAAATCCACTAAATTAGGTTTGGTTTTTTTCAATCATTTAGATGCCGAATTTTATTTAAACGAAATTGCAAAACTCGATCCACCTGGTACAGATGAAGTAGGTTTATCTGTTCATTGTATTGGATTAAATTCTGCTTACGCATTAAGTAGAGAATATCATTCGGATGTTGATTTTCGTTTTGTTCCTAATTTTACTGAAATTAATAATGTAATTGAATTAGGTAGAAATGATGATTCACGTTTTGGATTTGATATTAATCAACAACAGTTGCGATTTCGAGATCGGACTTTTAAAGGTGTTCCCATTTATCTTGTACAGGTACAAAATACTTCACGGAGTATTTTAAATAGTTTTAATAAAACTAGATGGATACCTTTATTACAAAGTGATTCGAACAAGGTTATGAATTCGGTTGGATCAAATACTGTTGTAAATTACGTTTGTTTTGATAAACAACAGGCGATAGACTTAACTAAAAAATTTGGATCTCGTGTGGTACGGTATAGTGGTACTCGGATCCAGACATCATTTCTTTCAAAATTTTCTCGCACGCCAAAAATTTACATTTCAAACTTAGAAGATTTTTTAGAATTATGGGATGAGTCCATTTTATCGTCATCAACTGTTAATAATGGTCAATCTATTTATTTTATTCCATCTGAAGATTCAGTAAAGAACTTGGAGGAATTTTCTAAAATTTCAAAAAAATCATTTGTTACAGTAGCTCAGCAATTTTTATATGTTAAATACAAAGTGCTTGTTGGTTTTTCTGGTGCTTTATTGAATAATAATTAATTGTTGTTGACAAATTGTATTTTCTATTTTATCTTTATACATAGTGCTCTTGGGGTTGTTTTGGATTCGACATTTTGGATATTGTGTTGCTGTTATTACAGTTTATAAAATTGTAATCTTTTATAAGAAACGCAAATAATATTTGTAATTACAATTCGAGATTAGCTTTAGTTTAAATTTTCGAAATTTAATTGTAAATTCCGTGTAGATTTTACGACAAATATAAATATTACTACGCAAATTAGTTTGAAAACTTTTTGTAGAGGTTTAATACTATAAATGTTCAATTATTAGTTTTATTTTTTTGTTAAAAAACTAGGAATATCGGTATTATGATGGACGTGGGTTCAACTCCCACCAACTCCAACAAACTAATTTTAAGCATCTGTAGCCAAGTGGTCGACGGCATCAGACTCATAATCTGCTTCTCATTAGAGACACCGCTGGTTCAAATCCAGCCAGATGCATTTAAATGGATTTTTTCATAGAGAATTAATAAGGCTTAGAGGGATTCGAACCCTCGGCATTTAGAATCGGAATCTAATGCTCTGTCCACTGAGCTATAAGCCTATGTATAATAATGTAATAAATAATATTCAATTTACATTTAAATCCAAGAACTTTGTAATCAATAAAATAAAGTTTCTAATCTTATTGATTTTAAAATTCGGAAAATGAATAGTCTAGAATTTGTTATTGTTACTATTTTTTGAGTTGGAAAGAGAAAAGTCTTTTCTGGATTATTTATCTTTTTTTTCTGACGAAATTTGCCATTGGTTTACAATAACTGCTGTTGAATTTAATAGTTCAGCTTTAATTTGGTCGGATATCCAAGGTTTGGTTTTTAGTTCGGCACGAATCTGATCCCAGATATCGATTTTTGGCCAAAAAAAGTAATTTGTTAGCGGAATTTGTTCCTCGAGTTGAATTTGATCAATACCGATCCCTAATTTATTTTCTAGCCAAAGAACATTTAATTTAAATTCGTTATTTAAATTCATACGTTTTTACAATTGCTCGAAAATTTTTGCTTTTATAAAAATATTGCGAACTGTATCAGTTGGTTGAGCACCTTGTTTTAATCGGTCAATAATGCGCTGAGCTTTTAGATGTGTTTCATTAGTTAATGGATTATAAAACCCTAATTCTTCAATTGCTTTACCGTCACGTTTTACTCGACTATTCATTGCTACAATTCGATAACAGGGTTGTTGCTTTCTTCCGTATCGTTTAAGTCGTAATTTAATCATTTAATGTTATTTATTTTTAAACTGTTAATTTTGCACGTCCTTTTTTACGACGTGCGTTAATAACGCGACGTCCTGTTTTTGATGACATACGTGCACGAAATCCTGATGTTCGTACTTTTTTTAATCTAGTTCCACGTAGTGTTCGTTGGGTCATTCTAAAATAATTAGTAAGGTTTATAAAGTGTAGTGCTTTACCAGCTTGATTTTTTTAGACCTGGTATTGTACCTTCATGTGCCATTTCTCTTACAACATGACGTGATAAACCAAAATCACGGTAAAATCCACGGCTTCTACCTGTAACCCAGCAACGATTGCGGTGTCGGGATGGTGAAGAATTTCTTGGTATTTTTTCAAATTTTTTGTAAATTTGTAATTTCTCTTTATATAGAGCATTACTAGCGAGCTCTTGTTTTAAGATCTCTCTTTTACGTGTGTACTTTGTTATTAAATATTCGCGTTTTACTTCACGCTGAATCATGCTTTGTTTAGCCATTTGTGTTATAATATCGTTTGATATTTGTAATATATTTAATGTTAGTCATTTTAAAATACTAGTCATAAGGGACTAATACTACACTTCTTATATAATTGTATTGGATTGTTATTTATTAGTCAAAACTTAAAATTAATAAATTTAGTGGTGTTAATATTAAAGCATGTTATCTTAGACATTTTTGTTGTTAAATTTTAAGTCAAAGTTAGTTAATGAATCAAACAAACGATAATTTTATTGATAAAACATTTACGGTTTTAGCTGATGTATTAATTAAAGTTTTGCCGGCGACTAAAGATGAGAAAAAGGCGTTTTCTTATTATCGGTATGGTATGTCAGCTCAATCGAATGGAGACTATGCTGAAGCATTAGAAAATTATTATGAGGCTCTCAAATTGGAAGAAGATCCATATGATCGAAGTTATATACTTTACAATATTGGTTTAATTTATGGTAATAATGGTGATTATTCAAAAGCTCTTGAGTATTATCATCAGGCTTTAGATCTAAATTCACGGATGCCGCAGGCTTTAAATAATATTGCTGTTATTTATCATTATCAAGGTACTAAAGCTTCTGAACGAAAAGATTTTGAAATTGCAAAAGACATGTTTGATAAGGCGGGTGATTATTGGAAGAATGCAATTCGTTTAGCACCTAACAATTATATTGAAGCCCAAAATTGGTTAAAAATAACTGGAAAATTAACGGATAATCTAAGTTAGTTTTTATAACGTATTTTAGAAAGTGCTACTATAATATATATAGACTGTAATGGTAGGTAAAACTTAAGTATCTTTTAATTCTTATTAATTAGTTTGGTAAGTATAAAATTAAATTAAGTTTCGTTTAAATAAATTTTTAAAAGATAATCAAATATGACTATCGCAATCGGACAAAAGCAAGATCGTAGTGTCTTCGATCTTATTGATGACTGGCTAAAACGTGACAGATTCGTTTTTGTTGGTTGGTCAGGTTTACTTCTTTTCCCATGTGCTTATTTAGCAGTGGGTGGTTGGTTAACAGGAATCACTTTTGTAACATCATGGTACACACACGGTTTAGCAAGTTCATTCCTTGAAGGTTGTAACTTCTTAACAGCTGCTGTATCAACTCCAGCAAACAGTATGGGTCACTCTTTACTACTTTTATGGGGTCCTGAAGCACAAGGTGATTTTACTCGTTGGTTCCAAATTGGCGGACTTTGGACATTTATCGCGTTACACGGTTCATTTGGTACAATTGGATTCTGTTTACGTCAGTTCGAAATTGCTCGTTTAGTTGGTATTCGTCCTTATAACGCTATCGCGTTCTCAGGCCCAATTGCTGTATTTATTACAGTTTTCTTAGTATACCCTCTAGGTCAAGCAAGTTGGTTCTTTGCTCCAAGTTTTGGTGTTGCAGCAATTTTCCGTTTCCTTCTTTTCTTACAAGGTTTCCACAACTGGACACTTAACCCATTCCACATGATGGGTGTAGCTGGTATTCTTGGTGGTGCGCTTTTATGTGCTATCCACGGTGCAACAGTTGAAAACACACTATTTGAAGATGGTGATGCTGCAAACACATTCCGTGCATTCACTCCAACACAGTCAGAAGAAACTTATTCGATGGTAACAGCGAACAGATTCTGGTCACAAATTTTTGGTGTTGCATTCTCTAACAAGCGTTGGTTACATTTCTTCATGTTATTTGTTCCTGTAGCAGGTATGTGGACAAGTTCAATCGGTATTGTTGGTTTAGCGCTTAACTTACGTGCTTACGACTTCGTTTCACAAGAGCTTCGTGCAGCTGAAGATCCAGAATTTGAAACTTTCTACACTAAAAACAACCTTCTAAACGAAGGTATCCGAGCTTGGATGGCGGCTCAAGATCAACCTCATGAAAACTTTATCTTCCCTGAGGAGGTTTTACCACGTGGAAACGCCCTTTAACACAGTAATTGCCGGCCGTGATATTGAATCTACTGGATTCGCATGGTGGTCTGGAAATGCACGTCTAATTAACGTATCAGGAAAACTTTTAGGTGCTCACGTTGCACATGCTGGTTTAATGGTATTTTGGTGTGGTGCTATGACTTTATTTGAAGTAGCCCACTATATTCCTGAGAAACCGCTTTATGAGCAAGGTTGTATCCTTATTCCACATCTTACAACATTAGGTTGGGGTGTTGGACCTGGTGGTGAAGTTGTTGATACATATCCGTTTTTTGTTGTTGGAGTTTTACATTTAATTTCATCAGCAGTATTAGGTTTTGGTGGTGTATATCACTCATTAATTGGTCCTGATACACTTGAAGAGTCATTTCCATTCTTTGGTTATGATTGGCGTGATAAAAACAAGATGACAACAATTCTTGGTATCCACCTAGTTTTATTAGGTATTGGATGTTTCTTACTTGTTGCAAAAGCTTGTTTCGTTGGTGGACTATACGATACATGGGCTCCAGGTGGAGGCGATGTTCGTGTTATCACAGCACCAACTTTAAACCCATTAATTATTTTTGGTTATGTTCTTAAGTCTCCATATGGTGGTGACGGATGGGTAATCAGTGTAAATAACATGGAAGATCTTGTAGGTGGTCACATCTGGTTAGGTTTCTTATGTATCGTTGGTGGTATTTGGCATATTTTAACTAAGCCATTTGCTTGGGCTCGTCGTACTTTCGTTTGGTCTGGTGAAGCTTATTTATCATATAGTCTTGCTGCTCTTTCGCTTATGGGTTTAACAGCGGCTGTTTTCTGTTGGTATAACAACACAGCTTACCCAAGTGAGTTCTTTGGTCCAACTGGTCCTGAAGCTTCACAATCACAAGCATTTACTTTCTTAGTACGTGACCAACGTTTAGGTGCTAACGTTGCATCAGCACAAGGTCCAACTGGTTTAGGTAAGTACTTAATGAGATCACCAAGTGGTGAGATTATTTTTGGTGGTGAAACAATGCGTTTCTGGGATATGAGAGCTCCATGGGTTGAACCACTACGTGGTCCAAACGGATTAGATTTAAACAAAATCCGTAACGATATTCAGCCATGGCAAGAGCGTCGAGCAGCTGAGTATATGACTCATGCTCCACTAGGTGCATTAAACTCAGTAGGTGGTGTAGCAACTGAAATTAACTCAGTTAACTACGTATCTCCACGTTCTTGGTTAACTTGTTCTCATTTCTTCTTAGGTTTCTTCCTATGGGTAGGTCACCTTTGGCACGCAGGTCGTGCAAGAGCAGCTGCAGCTGGTTTTGAGAAAGGTATTAACCGTGAGAATGAGCCAGTACTTTCAATGCGTCCTCTAGATTAATTCAAAATAATTTTGATTTAATTTAAACAGCGTATAAAAACATTCATAAATCATTTTTAAAATGGTTTATGAATGTTTTTTAATTGAAGTTAATAAATTGTGGAGGTTTTTAAGTTTTTTATTATAAGTAATATACGTGGCTATCTTTTATGGAAACGTTTAAATAGTCAACAATTTCATAGTATTTGACATATAAGTATGAAATATATACACTATAATAGTTCTAGGTTTTTCAGATTATGGGGTGTCGCCAAGTGGTAAGGCATCGGACTTTGACTCCGCTATTCGTAGGTTCGAACCCTACCACCCCAGATTAAACAAATCTTACAATTTTGTTTTATGAAATTTGACTGTTTGGTTGAAACCTGTTAATTTAGTAGAAGGGCTTGTAGCTCAGTGGACTAGAGCACGTGGCTACGAACCACGGTGTCAGGGGTTCGAATCCCTTCTTGCCCAAGTTGTTGTTTAAATTACAAACAATACCGAATTCGAAATACTTTTTTTTAATTTGACGAATTATACTTTATCGTGATAAGATAAAGTACATGGAGAGGTGGCAGAGTTGGTCGATTGCGTCTGATTTGAAATCAGATGAAGTGCAAGCTTCCGTGGGTTCGAATCCCACCTTCTCCGATATACAAGATTTAACATTTTATGTAGATTTGCATTAATTAATTTAATAGGTTTTCCACCGCCGACATTAATTTTCTAACGTCCTAAAATATTCCGCTATTATGATATATAACAATTCACAATAGCCAATTGAAACTGGCTATTGTGAAATTTATTTATTACATACTTGCCTTTACTTCAGTAATTGCTTTCTTTAATAATTCTTCTGCTTCATCAGTTATTTTCTTAGTATCTTTAACAGTTGAAATAAACTGTGGAACAGAATTACGAAGGTATGGACGGAATTTCTCGATAAATGGTAATACAGCCGATACTTCAATATCACTGAAATAACCATTAATACCTGCGTAAATAATAGCAACTTGCTCTTCAACTGGAATTGGAGAGTTTTGTGCTTGCTTTAACATTTCACGTAAACGAATACCTTGAGCAAGCTGATTTTGTGTTGCTTGATCAAGATCTGATGCGAATTGAGAAAACGCTTCTAATTCAGCAAATTGTGCAAGTTCAAGTTTTAGTTTACCTGCTACTTGTTTCATTGCTTTAATTTGTGCTGCAGATCCTACTCGAGATACTGAAATACCAACGTTAATAGCAGGTCGAATACCTGAGTTGAATAAATCACCAGATAAGAAAATCTGACCATCTGTAATTGAAATTACATTTGTTGGAATATAAGCTGATACGTCACCAGCTTGTGTTTCAATGATAGGTAAAGCAGTCATATTTCCGCCACCAAGTTCATCACTTAGTTTTGCTGCTCTTTCTAATAATCTTGAGTGTAAGTAGAATACGTCACCTGGATATGCTTCACGACCTGGTGGACGTCGTAAAAGAAGTGACATTTGACGATATGCTGACGCTTGCTTCGTTAAATCATCGTAAATGATTAGCGTTGCTTTTCCATTGTACATGAAATATTCTGCAAGTGCAGCACCAGTATATGGAGCAATATATTGAAGTGTTGCTGGATCATCTGCATTAGCTGCAACGATAATCGTATAACTTGACGCACCTTTTTCTTCTAATGTGTTAACAACAGAAGCTACCGATGATGCTTTTTGTCCAATTGCAACGTAAACACAAATAACACTTTCAGTTTTTTGGTTAATAATTGTATCAATTGCAACTGATGTTTTTCCTGTTTGACGATCTCCAATGATTAATTCACGTTGACCACGTCCAATTGGAATCATTGAATCGATTGCAGTAATACCAGTTTGTACTGGCTCACAAACTGATTTACGTGTAATAATACCAGGTGCCATTGATTCAACTAAGCGACTCTCTGTTGATGCAATATCACCTTTACCATCAATTGGTCGAGCTAGTGCATCAACTACACGTCCTAAGAAACCGTCTCCAACAGGAACTTGGGCAATTTTACCTGTTGAACGAACTGTACCACCTTCAAGTATGTTAATACCAGTACCCATTAAAACGGCACCAACATTATCATTCTCAAGGTTTAATGCAATACCAATTGTACCGTCTTCAAATTCAAGTAGCTCACCGGCCATAACTTGCTCTAATCCATAAACACGGGCAATACCATCTCCAATCTGAAGAACTGTACCAATGTTATCGATTTGAACCTCTTGATCGTAGCTCTCGATTTGTTGACGAATAATGTTACTGATTTCGTCAGGTCTAATATTGATCATACTTCACCTTAATTTATTTAATTTTTTCGTTAAGTGATTTTTTCAGTGTTTGTATTCAACTGAAAAAATTAAAACATATAAAATTTTTAAATATTTCGTTAGAAATTAAATTTTAACATTTACCCACCAAGAAGGTTAGTAAGTTGTTTTAATTGTCCTCGAATACTTGTATCAATATACTGTGAACCAATTTCAACAGTAAATCCGGCAATTAAATTAGGATCAACTTTAAGTGCTAACTTAATTTGTTTTGCACCAGTAATTGCCTTTAATTTTTCAGCAAGATTTTGTTGTTGTTGCGTTGATAATTGAACTGATGATATTACTTTTGCAACTTCAATTGATTCTTGTTTATACGATAATTCTAAATATCTTTGTGCTACTCCATCAAGTAACGCAATACGGTTACGGTCGATTAGTAAAAGTAAAAACTTTAAAGTGTTAGCATCAATTTGTTCACCTAGAATATCCTTAACGATATTTTTCTTTGCTTCTCTAGTAATTACTGGATTAGCTAAGAACTTTTTTAGATCACTCGAATTTGCTAAAAATTGTGAAACGATGTTCATATCATTAGTCGTTTCTTTTAGAGTGTCATTCGCCTTTGCTAAACCTAGAAGTGCTTCAGCATACGGTTCTGCAACTTTACTTACAACCATAGTTTAATCTCCTAATTTAGAAATATTTCTATCGAGAATTTGTTGTTGTAGGTTTGAATTTAGCTTCCCTTCTAACTGTAATGTAACGCGTTTAAGCGCTAAAGTAACAACATACTCTGAAATTTGTTTACGAACTCGAGCTTCGATTGTACTAATTTGTGATTTTGCAGTTGATGTTAACCGCTCAATCTCAGTTTTTCCATCTGTTAAAATACCACTTTTAACATTCTTTGCTGTAGTTTCTGCGTCTGTTTTAATCGATTCAATAACCAACTGTGCTTGTTCCAATTGTTTTTCACCTTCGGCAAGTCTAGTATCCGCTTGTTCTAAACGTTCCTCGGCTTCTTTTATTGCACCCACAATTTTTTCTTGACGCTCTGATAAGCTTTCAGTCAATGCACTACTACCAAGGTAAATAATACCACCTAATAAAAGGCTAATGTTAATAATGTTTGATTCGAAGATATCAGGATTAAACGAAACAGCAAGTTGTGTGGAAAACCCGTTTAACGTTTGATTAAATAAATCCATCTTTTTTTACAAAGTTTTTATTAGAAATACTTAAAGCACTACTTCTTTTCCTAATAACTTTTCTTTTATTAGGTCACTTAATTCTTCAACTTGTGTTTCAAGTTTTTCTAAAGCTAAAGTTTTTTGTGCTTCAAGTTCTTTGTTTGTTTTATCAATTAAACTTGCTGCATCTTTACGAGCCTGGTCAATTTCTAACGCTACAATTTGTTTTGCTTCCTTTTCTGATGCAAGAATGACACTTTGAGCATTCTGTCTTGCTTCTTTTAGTTGCTCATCATATTGTTGATATAATTCATCTGCTTTCAGTAAACGTTCTGATGCAGTTGTCAAATTACCACTAATTAATGTTTCACGTTCTTCTAAAACTTTCGCTACTGGTTTGTAGTAGATAAAAGTTAAAATTGTTGTGAGTAAAACAAATTGTAATGCCATTAATGGCAGTGTTGCATTAAAGTCAAATAGTCCACCTGCTCCTTCAGATATAGCTACTGTTTGCACTAATAAACTTAGAAGATTGTTCATATTAGTCCGCTATGTTATAAAAAATTATAAGTCAGTAGATTCTATTGAAATCTGCTTAAAATAGCGCTTAGTATATTACTAAGCGCTTTAGGTAGATTAACCAACAAATGGGTTTGCAAATAGTAGACAAAGTGCAACTACAAGTCCATAAATTGTTAGAGACTCCATGAATGCTAACGATAAAAGAAGAGTACCACGAATTTTACCTTCTGCTTCTGGTTGACGGGCTAAACCTTCAACGGCTTGTGCTGCCGCAGAACCTTGACCAATACCAGGACCAATTGCTGCTAGACCAATAGCTAATCCTGCAGCGATAACTGAAGCGGCTGATACAATAGGGTTCATAATATTTTTATTGTTAAATTAATTTTTTATTTGTACAAAATTAACAAATTTCTATTTGTTTAAAAGTACTTACAATCAGTGGAATATTTAACTTTAAGTTAATTATTCTAATGATTCGCCGATATATGCGGCTGAAAGTGTTGAAAACACTAAGGCTTGTACTGAACTAGCGAAAATACCTAATACCATAACAGGAAGCGGTACAAATAGTGGTACAAGTAAACATAAAACTGATACAACAATCTCATCTGCTAATATGTTACCGAATAGACGGAAACTAAGTGAAAGAGGTTTTGTAAAGTCTTCTAATATGTTAATTGGTAAAAAGATGGGAGTTGGCGAAATATATCTCGCAAAAAATCCTAAACCTTTTTTACTTAAACCGGCATAGAAATAACTTAATGAAGTTAATAGTGATAATGCTACGGTTGTATTGATGTCATTAGTAGGGGCTGCTAATTCACCTTCTGGTAATTCAATTAATTTCCAAGGAACTAAAGCACCGTACCAATTTGCGACGAAGATAAATAAGAATAAAGTTCCGACATATGGAATCCAAGGTCGGTATTCGTATTCACCAATCTGATCTTTTGCAATGCCTGCGACATATTCAAAGACAGATTCAACAAAATTTTGTAATCCTTTTGGGACTTGTTCAAGCTTTGAAGTACCTACAATCGCGATTCCTAATATTGTGGCTATAACTAGCCATGTTACTAGTAATACCTGTCCATGCACTGTGAAACCAGCGAATGACCAGTATAAGTGGGTACCTACTTCGACAGCAGCTAACGAGAAAAACATAAATATATATAACTCGACTTGAGTGGTGCAAATTTTTTCTTATTGCTTACTTTTAAGTATATCTAGCTTTAGACTAAATGTGTAAATAAAATGCAAGTTGTAAAAATAACTTTTTCTTAAATTTTTAGCTAGATCGCTTAAATTAAGGATTGGTATAATTTTTACAATTATATGTTTTTGTTTCTACCTTAATTATTTATTTGTTTATTCTGCTATGGTTATTAAATTAAGGTTAACAAAAAACGCACTATATAGGTTCAATAAAGATACAAGAATTTACGTTTTAAATACTGCATCGAGTAAAAAAATTACCGTTTAAACGATATCTTTTTATAGAAAAGTATCGGTTAAACGGTAATTATATTTTATATAAAATATTAATTTTTGCTATTTGAGCCAGCAATAATTCCTTCCGTTAATTTTGATAAAATTAACTTAATTGATCGTACAGCATCATCATTTGCAGGAATGGGTATATCAACAAGGTTTGGATCACAGTTTGTATCAAGAATTGAAATAATTGGAATTCCTAATTTTCGACACTCTAATATAGCTGTATTTTCGCGTTTTGGATCAATAATGATAACAATATCTGGTATTTGTTTCATGTTCTTTAATCCATCTAGATTTTGACGCAATTTATCATGCTCGCGCCTTAGTAATGCCGCTTCTTTCTTTGGTAATAAGTCAATTTCACCACTTTCTTCTTTTCTATCTAATTCTTTTAGATATTCGACACGCGTTTGAACAGTTGCCCAATTTGTTAACATTCCTCCTAACCATCGGTGATTAATATACGCTGCACCACATTTCTTTGCTTCTTCAGTGATTATATTGGTTGCTTGACGCTTTGTACCGACAAATAAAAAAGTTTTATTTTCTGTTGCACTTTTCTTTACATATTCATACGCATAAGTTAATAAACGTGATGTTTGTACTAAATCAATTACGTGTATTCCGTTTTGTTCTGCATAAATATATGGGAACATTTTTGGATTCCAGCGACTTGCTTGGTGTCCAAAATGTACACCTGCATCGAGTAATTCTCCTAGTGTTACTACTGTCATGTCTAAATTATTCTTTGTTTTGCTAAATAACTATAAGTTAATGGTTTGTCGTAAAAATTCTAATTATATTTTAAATAGAATAGACTAAATTTTTCGTGAATAATACTCAATTACAAAAAGTTCATTTAGTTTTAGTGCTACCCATTCACGATCAATTATTCCTAAAATTTTGGCAGTTAAACCTTTCTTATCGAATTCCAGATGTTGAGGAATATTTGAAAGAGTAGGTGATTCTAAATAATTATTAACTAAACGTTTTGAAGTTGTATTATCTTTAACGGATACTTTATCACCTGGGTGGCACTGATAACTTGGTATCGATACTGGAAGTTGATTAACCATGATATGACCATGATTAACAAGTTGCCTTGCTGCTGCAATTGTTGGAGCTAATCCAAGTCGAAATACAAGATTATCTAATCGCATTTCTAAAAGTTGTAAAAGGATAGTACCTGTTGCTCCTTTGATTTTTTTCGCTTGTTTAATATAGTTCATTAGTTGTTTTTCACTTAAACCATAATTAAAACGAATTTTTTGTTTTTCTTCTAATCGAATCGCGTATTGTGTTAATTTTTTTTGTGTTGCTCCATGTTGACCAGGTCGTGCAGTTAAATGCCCTTTTTTACTTGTAAGTCCTGGTAAGTCACCTAATCTTCGTGTTATTCGAAGTTTTGCCCCAGTATAACGAGCCATATTGATTTACGATTTTTGTTAAATTTAAATATATTTAAAACTTGTAATAATTTACTATATTCAGTTAAAAAATCCAATAGGTAATATTATTTTTCGATCATTTCTTTAAATCGTGAACGTAATACCATATCTTTTATTTCGCCAATTTGACTTTGTAAAATATCAACTTTTTTCGTCTTTTTTAAATTTAGCTTTTTGTAATAATTAAATCCTGTTCCGGCGGGAATTAAACGACCGATTATTACATTTTCTTTTAATCCATGAAGCCAATCTTTTTTTCCTTCAATGGCCGCATCTGTTAGTACTCGTGTTGTTTCTTGAAAACTAGCAGCTGAAATAAAACTATCACTATTTAATGAAGCTTTCGTTATACCCAATAGTATCGGCGTATAAAACGGCGGTTGTTCAGATGCGTTCATTGTCGCTTTGGTGATTATATCAACTTGGTAAAGATTTATTAATTCCCCAGGTAATAAGGTTGTATCTCCACTATCATCAATTCGAACTTTTGACGTCATTTGTTTAACGATAATTTCAATATGCTTATCTGCAATTTGCACATTTTGGGAAAGGTATGTTCGTTGTACTTCATTAACTAAAAAAAGCTGTAATCGGCGGAAACTAGCTTTACATGCTTCATTAATGGGTAACTTTTCTAAATAGTAATAGTAATTAAAAAGTGTTTGAAGCTGCATATGCGGACTAATTGGCCCATCTGTTAGTGGTTCGACTAATTTTACATAATTTCCATTTGAAAATCGAACTTTGGTACGTGCATCAACAGCGATTGTCGTAATTTCACCTCTCTCATTTGTTATTTCAATTTGTGAATTGCGTAAATTTGCGTAACCTGAACTTGATGCTAAAATACACGGGTTTTTAATTTTTCGTGCTTCGAGAATTTCTTCAACTTTTGGTAATCCTTGTACAATATCGACAGTTTTTAATTTTTCATAAATTAATGTTGCTAATTTATCTAAGCGTTGAACTAATGATCCTGATTCAACTTCTAATATTGCTCCTTCTGAAATAAGGTATGCTCTCCCTAATCGAATATAAATATTTGTTGCGTCGATATTATAAACCTGACCCGAGAATTCAGATTTGATATTGGATGCAACTGTATCTCCGGTACGAATTAGATCTCCAGTTTTAATTGTTAATTCATCAATTCTCGAATAATGACGAATTGGTCGAATATCTTTGTTTTGTAAAATTAAAATTTCATTTGTAGCTTTATTATTGAGCGCAATTAATGTACCATCGGTTGGTAAAAATATTTCAAGCTGAGCTAAAACGCTAGATTTAATAACATATTGATTTTTATGGGTCAGTAATTTAATCATCGTTTTAATATTCTGAATCCCATAATTTGTAATTAGTTCATCAATTTTAAATATTTCATAAAGTGAAATTTGTAATTTTTGTTCGTTCTTATTTGTTTGTAATAATTCAAATTTTGGTTGCAGTTTTGTTCGCTTATTATTTAAATCTAAAATAAGAAAGGTCTTTAATAATTCAACAGGTTCATCAGATTTGATGTGCTCCCAATTTTTTAATGAAATTTTCTTAATTGTTTTAATTTTAATTTGTTGTTTGTGAATACACGGGAAAAAGTTGTGTTTTAGTATAAATCCTTTTTCACGCGGTACCGTGTACACTTGAACTGGTCGAATTAATCCATATTTGATATTATTAATTTCAATAAATTCTCCATAACTTAATTTTTGTGCGATTATATTAGTAAAAATACTTTCGCCAGCTTTTATAAACCCGTTATTTCGATTTGTTATTTTTGCTTCAGATTCATTGATTTTATATAATTCTCCAGGCTTAATTACTATTTCCTGCGTCAGTGCATTTATTTGTAATATTCCGCCAAACTTTGTTAATTTATTTGGTATTATTTCGGTTCCTTCTTTTATGAAATTTCCATTTTTCAATTTTAACTTTTCTAATAATGCTAGGCTTTTTACATAATGTGTTTCTTCAGGTATCCAGTATAGAGAACCTGAAAAAATTTTACTTGTACCTTTTCGTTTTTTTCTATTAAATTTTCTTTCAAGGTTATAAGTTAAAATACCACCAGTTTTAGTTTTGTACGAATCATCATTTAATAGTGCAATTGTCTGGCCATGATGTAAGGTTTCATTGTGTTTAACTTTTAATTGAAATTGTTGTTTATTATTTAGCTCTAAAATATTATTGTCGGAATTTGAAGTAGTGTTATTTAAAATATTTCCGTTTTGTAGAATTAATGAGAATGTCAGAATATTAATTCCTGTTTTATTGTTTGATTTTGTAAATTTTATAATTCCAGGGAATGTATTTGATATTTGTTTTTGAGCAATAATTGAACCATTTGTTATTTGTTGGCCAAGTTTTTGAATCAAGTTAGATGAACGTGGAAGAGAATAACGTTCACCATGTAATACCCAAACTAGTCCAGTATTTTTATTTTTTCGAACAGAAATTCCTTGTTTATCGATACTTTCTTCGACATCAATATCTTGAAAAAAAACTTCTCCAGCGACATTCGTATAGACTGTTTTACTATCTTCTTCTAACAAAAGATTTGCATCTTTTTTTACTTCCGCAATAATTTGATTTGTATAAACTTTTTCGCCAGCGTTTGATAATAACGTTGCTCCTTTTGGTACTTTAATTTTGCTTCGAATTCCTTTTATATTTTCAATATATAACGTTAAATTTTCTGTTATTAAAAAACTTCGCTCACCATGTAATGTTCTAATAAGGTTAGCATTTTCAGAAATTTTGTAAGATAGTATCCCTTGAAACGGTGCACGTATTTGACGTGTTAGATCACCAGAAAATACTCCCCCTGTGTGGAACGTTCGCATTGTTAATTGTGTACCAGGCTCTCCAATTGATTGTGCAGCAATTATTCCGATAGCCTCTCCTAAATCAACTAATTTTGAATAGGCTAAATGCCAACCATAGCAATTTCGACAAATCGAACGGATGGAAGTACAAGTTAAGGGTGATCTAACTTTTATTTGTTTAAAATCATCTTCAACTAATTCATTTAATAATTTTGTAGTTATATTTGTGTTAATTGGGAGTACATTTTTATTGTGGTTTTGAATTATTGAATTTGCTAATAATCGACCAATTAAACGTTCATCAATTGATAAATTTAGACTTGGATCATTGTTCAGTTCGTCAATTGTTAATCCATCGTACGTTTGACAATCTTCCTCTCGAACAATAATATCTTGTGCTACATCAACTAATCTCCTTGTTAAATATCCTGAATCAGCTGTTCGTAATGCTGTATCAACTAAACCTTTTCGTGCACCATATGAGGAAATAATGTATTCAGTAACAGTTAAACCTTCACGAAAATTACTTTGAATCGGTAAATCAATAATTTGTCCTTGTGGATCAGCCATTAAACCACGCATTCCAACTAATTGTCTTACTTGTGAAATGTTTCCCCGTGCACCAGAGAATGCCATTATATAAAGTGAATTTAATGGATCACTTTCGCGAAAATACGTTACAACTTCTTCTTTTAAAAAATTACTAGCGTTATTCCAAATATCAATAACTTTTTGAAATCGTTCGACATTAGTAATGTTCCCAATTTCATAATTTTGTTCAGTATTTTCTACTTCGTTATTTGTTAACCCAATTAACGATTGCTTTTTTTGTGGTACGCGTAAATCTTCAATGCTAAGAGAAATTCCTGATTTTGTTGCATAGTGAAATGTTAAATTTTTCACTTTATCTGCAATAATTGAAGACTTTACAACTCCGTAATTGTGAAACGCGCAAGACATTAAGTTTTTTAATTGCCGTTTATTTATAATTCCGTTATTAAAAATAATTTCGTTATTTTTTTCGTCGTTTAATTTCATTTTGTAGCTTGTGTTATTATTCGTAAAAGTTTTTTAATAAAAAGCTTCGTTTAATAAGATTCGACCAGGCGTTGTTCGTATATATTTTGTAATTAATTCTCCAGTTAAACTTTTTTTAATTTGAATAGTAGTTGAAACATGTACTGTTGAATTTGGTAATTTAATTTGTGTTAAATCTTGTTTTTCTTCGTTTTCAATTTGACCATTGTATCTAACCCAAACAAATGTATGCAGATTAATCTGTGATTGTTGATATGCAAGAATAACATCTTTAAAATCTGAAAAATAGGGTTCGTTTTTTACCTGTTGTGATGGGTTATTTGTTGTTAGATAGTAACAGCCAAGAACCATATCCTGACTTGGTGTTAAAATTGGATCGCCTGTTGCAGGAGATAAAAAATTATTTGGTGCTAGCATTAGTAAGCGTGCTTCTGTTTGGGCTTCTAAACAAAGTGGAATATGGACAGCCATTTGATCTCCGTCAAAATCTGCATTAAAAGCTGGACAAACTAGCGGATGTAATTTAATTGCACGGCCTTCAACTAAAATTGGTTCAAATGCTTGAATTCCTAAACGGTGCAATGTCGGTGCACGATTTAAAAAGATAGGATGACCTTCCATTACTTGTACAAGAATTTCCCATACTAACGCCTCATTATTTTGTATAATGTTTTTCGCTGCTTTAATATTATTAACAAGCCCGTCGTATATTAAACGATGAATAACGAATGGTTGGAATAATTCAATTGCCATTTCATGAGGTAACCCACATTGATTTAATTTTAGTTCCGGACCTACGATAATTACTGAACGCCCGGAATAGTCAACCCGTTTACCGAGTAGATTTTGTCGGAATCTTCCTTGTTTTCCTTCAATAATGTCAGATAAGGATTTTAATGGACGATTATTTAAGCCAACAACCGCCTTTCCACGTCTTCCATTATCCATTAAAGCGTCAACGGCTTCTTGTAACATTCGTTTTTCGTTTCGTATAATTAATTCTGGGGCCATTATATCTTGTAAACGTGCCAAACGATTGTTTCGATTTATAAGACGTCGATAAAGATCGTTTAAATCGGAAGTAGCAAATCTTCCTCCGTCTAATTGGACCATAGGTCGTAAGTCGGGGGGTAAAACTGGAATAATATCTAAAACCATCCAAGATGGATTGCATCCAGATGCAATAAATTGATCAACAATACGCAGTTTTTTGATTAATTTATCACGCTCGGGTCTTTTGACAAATGGTAAAGCGTCACGTATATCTTTTGATTCTTGTTCAAGATTTATTTGTCCCAAAAGTTTTTTAATTGCCTCAGCACCGATATCAATTTCCACACGTGCTGATTCGTCATTTTCATAATCAAACGCAATCCAATCATTTTCTGTTAATAGCTGTTTATAAACTAATCCAGAAACATCATTAGTATTTATAACAACATATGCGTTAAAATATATAATTTGTTCAATTTCTTTTAATGAAAGACCAAGCAATAGAGCAATTTTACTTGGTCTAGCTTTAACGTACCAAACATGTGTTACTGGTGACGCTAATTCAATAAATCCCATACGATGTCGTCGAACTTTTGATTCAATAACTTCGACTCCACAACGTTCACATACAATTCCTCTATGTCGAACTCGCTTATATTTACCACAATGGCATTCCCAATCAGTTACTGGACCAAAGATACGTTCACAAAATAAACCATTCATTTCTGGTTTAAGAGTCCTATAATTTATTGTTTCAGGTTTGGTAACTTCTCCAACTGATTGTCCATTAGGTAAATTTCGTTTACCCCAAAATTTTATTCGGTCTGGTGAAGCTAAATTAATTTTTACGTAATCAAAAGATCGTTCCATGATTAATATTGGTTAGTAATCAATATAATTAAAAAACTTATATTTTATTTAATAAATGAATTTGAATTGAACACTCTATTTTCAACAACATCTTTAAATTCCATCATTAAGTCAATTTCATTTTCACTTGAATTTACGCCTGTGTCAGGTACAGCATAAGCGGCAATATCGAGGCATAATGCTTGTAATTCACGCATTAAAACCTTAAATGATTCTGGTGTGCCAGGTCGTGGAATGGGTTGGCCTTTAACGATTGCATTTAAAGTTTCATTTCTACCTTGCATATCATCAGATTTAATTGTTAAAAGTTCTTGGAGTGTATATGCCGCACCAAACGCTTCAAGAGCCCATACTTCCATTTCACCAAGTCGTTGTCCACCTTGTTGTGCTCTTCCACCTAATGGTTGTTGAGTTACCAACGAATACGGTCCAGTTGACCGTGCATGAATTTTATCATCCACCAAATGCACCAATTTTAGAATATATGAATAGCCTACAGTAATTGGATTCTCAAATTTCTGTCCAGTTCGACCGTCTATAAGAACCATCTTACCAGGATACTTTTCTGAAAAGAGCCAATCTTTTGATTTAGATGCTTCTTTAAGTTTTTTATTAACTAACGCACGCGATGCTTCAGAACCATGCATTTCGTCGAATGGAATTACTTTGAATCGAGTATTAAAGTTTTCTGCAGCTAACCCAAGTAAACATTCATAAATTTGTCCGACATTCATTCTTGATGGAACTCCTAATGGGTTTAAGATCATATCGATAGGTGTACCATCAGGAAGATATGGCATATCTTGACGTGGTAATATTTTTGAGATGATTCCTTTATTTCCGTGACGTCCCGCCATTTTGTCACCAATTTGTATTTTTCTAGTTTGTGCTACGTAAATTTTAATTATTTCTTGTGTACCAGGGGGTAACTCGTTTTTGTTATTACGAGAAAAAATTTTAATGTCAATTACACGACCACATGTTCCATGATGTATTTTTAATGATGTATTTCGAACATCTTGTGATTTTTCACCAAAAATAGCGCGTAAAAGTTTACTTTCAGGTGGGTAATCAGATTCTCCTTTTGGTGTTAATTTTCCAACAAGAATGTCACCTGATTCAACCCAAGCACCAAGACTAATAACACCATTTTCATCTAAATTACGAAGTACGTGTTCGTTTGAATTCGGTAAATCTTTAGTCACTTCTTCTAACCCGAGTTTAGTTTGACGAACATCAATTTCAAATTTTTCAATATGCAGCGAAGTATATAGATCGTTATAAATTAATCGCTCATTAATAATGAAAGCATCTTCGTAATTGTATCCTTCCCATGGTGTATATGCAATTAAAATATTTTGTCCTACTGCTAGCTCTCCACCTTCAGTTGATGCCCCATCTGCAATAACTTGACCCATAAAAATTTTTTCATGTGCCCAAACTAATGGTTTTTGATTAATACAAGTTTCTTGATTAGAACGTCGATATTTCGTTAATAAGTAGTTTACTTTTGTTCCATTTAGATCTTGTACAATTATGCTTTCATTTAAAATATTAATTACTTTTCCACAATTTACACTTAAAATCGTTATACCAGAATCTCGAGCCGTTTGACCTTCTAGTCCAGTTCCAATAAGTGGTGCTTCGGAATACAAGAGTGGAACAGACTGTCTCTGCATATTTGATCCCATTAAGGCTCGGTTTGCATCATCGTGTTCCAAAAATGGAATTAAGGATGCTGCTAGTGAAACAACTTGTATAGGTGAAACAGCTACATAATCAATTTTGTCTGGTGTAACATTTATTAATTCTTGTTTATATCGTACTGGAACTTTATATTCCTGAATATAGCCGTCTGGACTTGTCGAAAGATCACCTGCAGCCAATCGAAATTTATCTTCACTTGTTGCGTCTAAATAAATTGGAAATAATTCTTTTAAAACTTTTCCTTCTGCCACTTTATAAAATGGCGTTTCAATGAAACCGTATGAATTAATACGACCATATGTTGATAACGATCCAATTAAACCGGCGTTTGGTCCTTCTGGTGTTTCGACTGGACAAATTCGTCCGTATTGACTTGGATGAATATCACGGATCGCAAATCCTGCGCGATCACGTGTTATACCGCCTGGCCCTAAAACCGAAATACGTCGCTTGTGGGTTAATTCAGCTAATGGATTTGTTTGGTCCATAAATTGGGATAATGGACTAGAACCAAAAAATTCGCGTATTGAGGCAATTAATGGTTTTGGATTAATTAATATATTAATACTTAAAGAATGTTGATCACAAATTACCATTTTTTCACGAATTGTACGTTCTAAACGATTAAGTCCAATTCGTATTTGGTTTTGAAGTAATTCGCCAACAGATCTTATTCTTCGATTTCCTAAATGATCAATATCATCTTCTGAAGTGGATGAAATTCTAAAATTAATTAATGTATTAATAATTTGTAAAATATCTTGTACCGTTAAAACACGAATTTGTTGATCAATATCAATTTCTAATATTTGATTTAATTTGTAACGACCAACATAACCTAAATCATAACGTTTTGGATCAAAAAACTTTGAATAGAGTAATTGTTGCCCACGTTTAACTGTTGCGGGTTCATCGGGACGTAATTTATTATGAACTTCAAGAAGAGCATCATTAACGTCTTGTGATGTGTTTTCCTTGTTATGAAATGCCTCAGGATGATCTAAATTATTAAGAATGGTTGTGTCATCTAAATCTAAAGCTCGTAAAAATGTATAAGCTGATAGATCCCGTGCTTTATCAATTTTTACTTGTATAAAATTTTCACGATCAATTTCAAATTTAATCCATGTTCCACGATTTGAAATTAAACTTGCGATATATGTTCGAGATCCTTGTCGATTAATTTCACTCTTATAGTAAATACCTGGGCTTCTAACGATTTGGTTAATTATTACACGTTCAATTCCATTAACTAAAAATGTCCCTTCATTTGTCATTAAAGGTATATCACCTAAAAAAACTTCGGCGGTGCTTGTTTCAAGTCGGATTTTTAAATGAGCTGTAATATAAATTCGAACACTGTAGGTTGTATCGCGCCGTTTTGATTCTTCAAGAGTATATTTTGGTTTTTTAATTTTATAGAACTTTGTTGATAAATTTAGTTGAAATTCACCTAAGTAATCACGTATTAACGAAAAATCATCAAATTCTTGAACTAATCCTTTTTCAAGAAACCAACAATAACTTGCACGTTGAATTTCTAATAAATTTGGTAATAAATATTTGTAAACATTTTCTTTTATACTTAACATCTTCAATATTTATTTATTGTGCTAATTCGATACATTAAAAATTAATTTAGTTTTTTAAATTTTGAAACATATAACCTATTCCACGCGTTGTTAATATTAAATTAGGTTTAGAAGAATTATTTTCTAATTTTATTCTTAATCTATATACGTATAAATCAACCACACGTGTATCACTAAACCTTTCTGGTTTATACCCCCATATATTATCAAGAATTTCTTCACGCATTAAATTTTGTCCAGCTTTCATTATAAATAAACCCAATAATTGAAATTCAATTTGAGTGAGCTTAATTTGTGTACCATTTTTAAAAACCGATTTTTCAACCATATCAATTTTCAATTGATTAATATAAAAAATTCGTTGGTTTTTAAAAACATGGGATTTATTTATCTTGTAAACCTGTTGCAAAGTTGATCGAATACAAATGTCTAATTCTTTAAATAAAAATGGTTTTTTTATACATCTATTCGCCCCTAACTTAATACTAATAATGTGGTCAGTTAAATAATTTAAATCTGTTAATAAAATTATGGGGATTTTATACTTTTTTTTTAAGTTTTTGCAAATTATATATCCGTTTAATGGTGCGAATATTACATCTAAAAGAATTAGATCTGGTTTTTCAGTTTCAATAAAGAAAAAAACTTCTTCACGATTTGCTGCAATTATTGGAATATAGCCTTGAACCGACAATTTTATCGTAAGGGTTTGGCATAGGCTACGGTCGTGAGCGGCAATTAAAATTTTTAGCTGCGGAATATTGGTAAAATACAATAATTACTATCTCGTTTATTAATCTATATGTAGATATGTGGCAATTGTTGGATTATACAATTTACTTAAATTACTAGTGGAACAAATTAACAATAAATTTTATGGTATTATTAGATGTATATAATTTAGGCGAGCGTAGCCAAGTGGTTAAGGCACTGGGTTGTGGTTCCAGCATTCGCGGGTTCGATTCCCGTCGTTCGCCCTTTTATTAATTTTTATTCGGTTTCAAGATATACGTTTAAATATTGAGCTAAGTTTACAGCTTCTTGCTCAATTTTAGTTAGGCTAGTGGGCCGATCAGCACCAATTAATGGAATTTCACGACGATCGTTTAGACAAAGAAATAATTGACGTTTTGGATTTAGACCTTCTTCGAGTTTCATTTTAATCGACTTAACGTCACTAAAAGGAAATTTTAATTTTAAATTGCGATTTTTACCTGGAAATCCTTGACGATATACTGTAACTTCACTTGAAGCTTGATTGTATTCGTTATAACCAAATCCAATATTCCACCAAACAGTTAACCAAAGGAAAATTCCTAGAATTGAACCAACTGTGCCGTAAAATAAAAGTATAATACCTTGGGGTAAAAATTCAATTTCGCTTGAATCCGAAAATACCAACAAATTTACATTAAAGTAACTTGATAATCCAGTTAAAAAAAATCCGAGCCCCCCTAAACTGACAATGCTTGCCCAAGATAAATTACTTAATCGTCGAGATCCTACAATGTAGGATCTAAAAAAAGGTTCGTTTGTTATACGTTTTGTATAATTCATATATATATAAATACAAGGGTGGAATTTTTAATTAATCTTTCGATTAGATGTTAGATATTGTTCCAATTCTACAGACATTAATAAAATGCCTGTAGAAACTTTTTTAATAGTAAATCTATATTAATCTGATTGTTCGTAGACCAAAATAAATCCCGGCAGCCAGACTGAACATTAATACTAACAATAAAATGTAGCCAATAAGGGTACTCATAAAATAATCTTATAATTAATAATTCGAATATAAAATCTTCATTACAATGTTACCATAACTTAATTTATATTGATACGGATTTAATTGTATCTTCAAAATAAATTTGAATAAGGAATTATTGGCAATATTCCTTAAGAACGTAGCTTGTCCTTTTCTTAAACGGCTAAAAAGAAAAAATGTTAATGGTCTGTACCTGGCGCCCTAGTTGTTAAGAAAGGTAAAGATTTACTATTCGGTGGTACTTGTATTCCAAGTCGCTAGTTTGGCTGTAATAGTATCGCCTGGATTTGGCAATGGTTTAACTGTTTGCATAAGAGCATCATGGGTAGGATTTAATTTTCCAAGTATCATTAAATTTTACTTTGATAATAAGCCAGAGGGTTATTAGTTAAAATAATACCATTCCACACCCGATATTTTCATGGCTTTATTTTAGCCCAATGTAAGCTCAAAAAATCGATGGACCCGACCAATTTAACCAGTAGTTTCTTGATTAATTATTCTTAGACCACGGTAAATTTAGTTATTACTTTTTTAATCCTTCTATTATGCCACGCCAAATTAGACCAATAAATTGTCCAACTATTGTCGTTAGCGTATATCTAAGTCTATCACCAATAAGATAAAGTGCTTCATCTAATCGACTTGCTAAAAAATCCTGAAATTCAACTAACGTTATCGTTAACAATGAAGTTTTTTTCAATTGTAATAATTTAACGGATCTATTCGCATAAATTGTACGATAATATATTCCATTTTTTCGAATGATCCAAATACTATACTGGCTACTATATAAATTTTTTGGATAACTTACATATAGTTTTAAACGATTTTGCCAAGCTATATTATTTTTAAAACGCTCAATATTTCGTAATGACAAAAAATTTGATCTATATAAAACTTGTCGAATATGATCAATAAACGAAAATTCAACGATTACAATTTGCATTACACAGTTACTAATTTCTACAACTAAATTTTCAAATAATGCTTCTAAAAATTTATTTGAAGGTTTTGTATAAACTGGTTCAAACGTTAAACAAAAATCTTTTGTCGTTAGATTATAAAGTGCTTGAAAAGGTAATTGCAATAAAATATTCGAATTTTCAAGTATAAATTGGACATAAAGTGAACGTGTCAAAATGGTTGAATTAATTTGTAAATTCGAACCATAACACGAAATTAAAAAGTCCTCAGTAGAAGTTTTAATTAAATCCAATAAAATATTTTTCGTATTAACCGAATCAAAATCAATGTTTTCTAAATTTAAAATCTGATTTTCAATTTTTAATGCGACGATCTTTAATAATTCAACTTTTTTGTTAGTTCGAAGAACGTCAATACCAAGCAATAAATTACTTTTATTTTTTAAAGTTGAATGTAACTTATACTGCAAACGAATAAGTAAATCTTCAGAATTTTGAGCTAATAAATACGAATTAAACATTTAAAAATAAGAATAATATTATATAGCTTCAAAAAATTTTCAATATTAGTAAGAACTAAAGCCATTTCTAATAAAGAAATGACTTTAAATTAAAAACTAAAATTTTTGTTAAAGTGATAAGGTGTCGGGAGCAAAACGTTGTAATTCAATTAACATACCGGCTGTTAGACTCATCCAAGCAGTTAATAATACTGGAGCTGTCGAAAGATATTTGAGTAAATTTTTATCCATGATTAAAATATCGCATTATAAATTGTATTAAAGTACTTAACGAGGTGAAACAGTTACTTCATCACCTGACACAAGTAAGTCACCTGAAACTAATTCGTTCCATGCTGATAATGGCCATAAAAATCCTGACGACATCATACCAATTGCAACAGGGACATTAATAATAATCTCATTTTCATTTGGTTTATCAGTCTTTTTCGAATACTGAAGATAACTTCTTCCAGCCCAACCAATCCAACCGGTTGTATATAAAAATCCAATTGCTGGTAGTATAAATTCACCGGCATGACTAGAACGCCCATCGGCAATTAAGTGAGGTAATCCATCAGTACCGCAAAGTAAACCTTGCTTACCATATTTAACAAAACGTGCTTGTGTTTTATCTATCTGATCTTGTATTGCTAAGTATGCTGGTGTTTCGGGTTCATATTTAGCTAATCGTGCTGAAAGTTTTTTAACACTTTGATCGAGACGATTTTTAAAAACTGTTGAATCTTTGCATGGCACTAGTCCACTAACATCAGCTACAGCAATTGTCGGTGTACTGATAAATAGATTAAAAGTTAAGAAAGTAAGAAACAAACGATTCATAAAGCTATCATTATTATTCATGAAATTTATACCAAGTTATTAACAAATTTCTAATAGTTATAAACAATAATATACATTTAAAAATCTAAATACGAACAAATATTTATAAACTAGATACTTAATTCAATATATTAACTAAAAAAATCGAATTTGCGAGATTTAGAATTTTGTACCATTCGTTTTAATTCCTCTTGGAAAAATAAAATAGCTCGATTTGATTTACCACCTATAAGTAAATTAGTTGCTGTTTCAAATTGCCAAATTTGCGAATACGAAATAAAGCTTATGTAAACACTCAATATTAATAATAAAAATGAAAAATAAACTAAAGGTATTCCAGAATCGGTCTTGATTTGGAGTCCTGTTGTTGTTATAAATTCAGAAAAACTAATTCGTATTTTATTATTTAATGTAACATCCTGGCCAATAAAATACTCACCAAATAATTTTCCTTGTTCATCATATACAAGAAAGTTCCCCACTAAATCGTTTACTAAAACAGTATAGTTAATTGTTTTCTCATTAATTATATTAACAGGAATCGAACCAATCCAAAATTTTCTTCCATTACTTGTTATTTTTTTCAATGGAATTTGAATAATTGTATCTTTATCTAATTTAACTTTCAAACCTAAAATATCCCAATCGGTCTGATAAAGTGTAACGTTTTTGTAAATAAACGGCTCATTAACAAATATCGTCTTACGTTTTATTTCAAACCCTTGATTATTAAGTAACGATAAATCCGAATAAAATTGATTCGTTTTGATCTCTTTTGTATAAGTAATCCAAAAATCATTTACACGCCAAGAAAATAATTGGGGTACATAACTAGTATTACCAAATTTTAATAAATTTTGAACATGAAAAATTTCACCCCGCGGGATAATTTCTTGTGCTGTATAACCAGTAAATGCACTCCAAACTGAACCAATGATTAAAAATAGAATACTGAAATGAACAAAAATTGGACCAATACGACCTAATAAACCAGAATAAGCATAATTTTTTTTATTTTGTCGAAATAAATGATAATTTTTTTTATGTAATTTATAGGCTAAGTTATTTGATGAAAACTCTAATGTCATCATTGAGGTTAACCGTTCGAACTGCTTTGAATATTTAAAAAACTGCCAAAGTTTAAACTTTTTAAGCAAGGGTAATTGAGTAATAAAAGTACAACTAATTAGCGACGCAGCAAATACAAATAAAATAAAAGCAAACCAGTATGACGTATAAATCTTATTGAAATTAAAAAAAAGAATAAAACGCCAATCTACAAAGCCAAAAATTGGATTGGTTTCCGGATAATTAGTTTTATAAAAGATTAAACTTTGATCTTGTTCGATAAAAGTTCCAAGTGCAATTAAAAATCCAATTAAAAATAATAAACCAATCGCAAATTTTAAGTTTGCAAGCCGCCTTAAAATGAAATTTATTAAAGATTTTTGTTTATTAATCATTTAAAGTTAAAGAATAGGAATACGTAAAAATTAAATTTTTAGACTTGTCAAAAATATTAGAATAGTTTAAGCTAGTTAATATAAAACGTCTATGCCGGGATAGCTCAGTTGGTAGAGCAGTGGATTGAAAATCCTCGTGTCTCCAGTTCAAATCTGGATCCTGGCAATAAGCATATAATGTATATAAACTGTTATTAAGTGTAAACGATTTTGAAGCATTTATACAAAAAAGATAAAAACAAATTAAATTTATTGAAATTGATAAGAATAATCAGATTAAAAAAGCATATGTTGCGAGTGAAAATTTAATTATTTTTCTGCAAACAAAATGTACATGATAATAACAATTCATTCATTATTAAAATATTCGGATAAACTAAGAAAAAATAACAAATCTTTATTCAAAGAAAATCCTGAAAAATCTATAAAATTATTAAGATTTTTAATAAAAATTGAAAACAACCTTCATTTAAGACAAAAAGATGAATACATTGAATTAATGCAAATTTTTTTAAATAACAACATTGATGCAGAAGATTTTTCTTTTTGTTTCATTGCAAAATATGATAATATAAACCAGACTTTACGCGAAATGGAGCAAGATTTTGAAAAAAAATTCGATGAATTATCAAATCTTTTAATAGAGAATAAAAATAAAAAATACAAAATTGGAAGTTCTCTTATGTCGATGTATGACCATTGTGATGATTTTAATCCAAACTCTAATTCATCAATGATTGATGAAGAAAATTTAAGAAATTATGCAATAATTTTGTTATCTAAGCTCGTTACAAAATATTTTATTCGAACTTATAGGTACTTATTGAAGTATTTGTTTTCTTAAAAAGATACACTTTTTAGGTTTTTTGCTATTCTCGTTAAAACCATACAAAATAAACTATAGTATTGCTATAATTTGTTTTATGTAAAATATTACCTTTAATAACTAATAACAATTACAGAAAAATATATTCAAGCCATTAACCTTCAAATTATAAGCGCAGCGAGCCACCAAATTAACCTATTCCTCAAATACAATACAAATTATGACAAATTAATTTTAACCTAAAATTAAAACATTAGTAATACTTATATTATAGTTAATCAAAAGTGGGTAATCATTGAGAAAGCTTGATGATAAATTATTAGTAAAGAATAAAATTTCTATATCGCCTTTTATAATAATTCTATAAAATATAGCAATCTGTTAAGCATAACTCTTAAAACAAGGAGGTTGTCATGTCTCAAGCCGTGGAATCACGTACTCGAATCAAAAGTGAACGTTACGAATCTGGTGTAATCCCTTACGCAAAAATGGGTTACTGGGATCCAGATTACGCTGTTAAGGATACAGATATCCTAGCACTATTCCGTTGTACTCCACAACCTGGAGTTGACCCGGTAGAAGCTGGTGCTGCAATCGCAGGTGAATCATCTACTGCTACTTGGACAGTTGTATGGACTGACCTTTTAACTGCATGTGATCTATACCGTGCGAAAGCATACCGTGTAGATCCAGTTCCAAGTTCACCTGATACTTACTTCGTATACATCGCATACGATCTAGATCTATTTGAAGAAGGTTCACTTGCGAACCTAACTGCTTCAATTATCGGTAACGTATTTGGTTTCAAAGCTGTTAAAGCACTACGTCTAGAAGATATGCGTATGCCAGTTGCACTATTAAAGACTTACCAAGGTCCAGCTACAGGTCTAGTTGTAGAGCGTGAGCGTATGGATAAGTTTGGTCGTCCGATGCTAGGTGCTACTGTTAAGCCTAAGCTAGGTCTTTCTGGTAAGAACTACGGTCGTGTAGTATTCGAAGGTCTTAAAGGTGGTCTTGATTTCCTTAAAGATGATGAGAACATTAACTCTCAGCCATTCATGCGTTACAGAGAGCGTTTCCTTTACTCAATGGAAGGTGTTAACCACGCTGCTGCAATGTCTGGTGAAGTTAAGGGTCACTACCTAAACGCAACTGGTGCTACTATGGAAGACATGTACGAGCGTGCTGATTTCTGTGTTACATTAGGATCAGTTATTGTTATGATTGACCTTGTAATTGGTTATACTGCTATCCAAACAATGGGTAAGTGGTCACGATCTAACGATTGTATTCTTCACTTACACCGTGCAGGTAACTCAACTTACTCACGTCAGAAGAACCACGGTATGAACTTCCGTGTAATCTGTAAGTGGATGCGTATGGCTGGTGTTGACCACATCCACGCAGGTACTGTAGTTGGTAAGCTAGAAGGTGATCCTCTAATGATTAAAGGTTTCTACAACACTCTTCTTGACTTTAAGTCGGAAATTAACCTACCTCAAGGTTTATTCTTCGCACAAGATTGGGCTTCACTACGTAAGTGTGTACCAGTAGCTTCTGGTGGTATTCACTGTGGTCAAATGCACCAACTAATTGATTACCTTGGTGATGACGTAGTACTTCAGTTCGGTGGTGGTACAATTGGTCACCCTGATGGTATCCAAGCTGGAGCAACAGCTAACCGTGTTGCACTTGAGTGTATGGTTTTAGCTCGTAACGAAGGTCGTGATTATATCGCGCAAGGTCCTGAGATTCTAAGAGACGCTGCTAAAACTTGTGGTCCTCTACAAACAGCGTTAGATCTATGGAAGGATATTACATTCAACTATGCGTCTACTGATACTGCTGATTTCGTTGAAACAGCAACAGCAAACAGATAATCACGAACTAGTATCGATTCTCATAATACAGAATCAATAATACTAAGTTTAAACTAAAACTATTAAATTTCATTTAAGGAGTAATATAATGAAACTAACTCAAGGAGCTTTTTCTTTCCTTCCTGATTTAACTGATGAGCAAATTACAAAGCAGATTCAATACGCTCTATCTAAGAACTGGGCTGTATCTGTAGAATTTACAGATGATCCACACCCTCGTAACAACTACTGGGAAATGTGGGGTCTTCCTTTATTCGATATTAAGGATCCAGCTGCTGTACTTTTCGAGATTAACATGTGTAAGAAGGCTAAGCCAAACTACTACGTTAAAGTAGCATGTTTCGATAACACACGTGGTATTGAGTCTTGTACGCTTGCGTTCATCGTTAACCGTCCTGCTTACGAGCCTGGTTTCAGACTTGTTCGTCAAGAGGTTGAAGGTCGTCGTCTAGTTTACACAATTGAAGCTTACGCGCCTACTTTAAAGCCTGAAGGTGAGCGTTACTAATAAAAGTTAGTAATCAAATTTGTATTAGTATTGGTTAACCCTTTATAAAATCAAATTGAAAAATATCTACCAATTTATGTTATAAGTTGGTAGATATTTTTTTGTAAAATAAAAAAAATGAATAATAATGTTGTAAAAAAATACGAAGAATACAAAAAGGCCAAAGAAAGTGGAGTTAGCAATAAAGAAAGATATAAACTACTAGCAAATGTTAAATTTGCAAATCCTTCAGATGCGGACGAATTTTTAAGTTTACTAAAAAGAAAAAAAGACTGAAATCAAGAAAGGAATTTAATATTTTTATTTAGTTTTCTACAATTATATTTTGTTTGTTTCAAACACAATTTTTAGTAAATTTAAATTTATAAGTTATAGTTTTATCACGCGCGTAAAATTATCGAAAACTAAACGAAAATACTAAATATAAGTTACATACTACCATTTGAAGAATTGCTAGAATAATTTCATATTTATGACAATTCGATTGATGTATTTATAAAATTAGAGGATAGAACTGAATGTAGGATAATGGTATCTAGCTATAAAATTTTAAAATAATTTAAACAAAAATATATTGTAGATTAATTACCTATAAACCTTTTAATTTTACTTGGAACTTCGTTTAAAGGCTTGTAGATTAATAAAAACCAAGAAGACATGGTTTCTGATAAAGATTCAAAGACTTTTATACACTTTAAATTACCCTTTAATAATAATATAAGGTCTATTAAAGGGTAACTTTTTGCTGGTATAATTCCAGTCAATCCTGATTTAAAAGAAGTTTTCGTAACATTTCAAAAACACACTTTCTCTAGGTTACTTGTTTTTTAAGATTACTTCGTAATTATCGTACGTTTACATATTTACGACTTTTATCGCTCGAAAATTCAACGACACCAGATTGCATTGCAAATAGTGTATAATCTTTGCCAATTCCAATTGCATGACCAGGATAAAATGTCAAACCACGTTGACGAACAATTATTCCACCTGCTTTGACAGGTTGATTTCCATATACTTTAATACCAAGTCGCTGGGCATTTGAATCACGACCATTTTTTGTACTTCCACTACCCTTTTTATGTGCCATAATACTTTAAATTTGAGCTAATAATAATGAAAAAGTCTGTCTATCTAATAAAGCAAGTTGCGCTAACATCTTTAAATTTAAATCAATCGAGTTCTGTTTCAAGCGCATTTTTAATTTACTATAAGTTAGGCCTTCAAGTCGAGCTGCTGCATTAACACGACAAAGCCATACTTTTTTAAAATCACGCTTTCGTCTCTTTCTACCGATATACGAATAAACAAGGGCTTTCATAACTTGCTGATTTGCAGTACGGAATAAACGTGAATGTGCTCCCTGAAAACCTTTCGCAAATTTAAGGATTTTTTTACGATGTTTACGTGCTACATTACCTCTCTTTACTCTAACCATATTTACTAAATTTTATAAAATATTATAGATAACAAATAGATTTTGTTGATGAAACAGGTCGAATTGAATTTATTAGAACACGCGTTAATTTTGATTTTGCTCCAAACGTTTTACGTGTCTTTTTCTTCGGACGCATTTTATAAACGCGTGTTTTTGACCCAGAAAGGTGTCGTAAAACAGTTGCTTCAATAATATATTCACCCTCTAAAAATGGCTTGCCGATAGCTAAAACATCGTCCTGTTTAACTAATAAAATTTGATTTAACGTAAAAGTATCGCCAGTCTGTAAAGTCAACTTATTTAAATCATAAAACCGCTTTTCTTCAACCCATAACTGGCGACCACTTGCTTTAATAATTGCGTAGTTACCCATAATTAACTATTGTTAAACTGTAGAAAAACTTAGACACTGTGTTATTTTCCCAAAAGGCCCCCCTTTCAGTATCTTCACCGCTGTAACGTTTCACTATTGAGTTCGAGAAGGATCAATGTGGTTCCATTACGCTATAAAACATCTAAGTCAATAAAAGTTGAAAAATACTAAATTAAGTCAAGCATTCGGTCTATTAGAATATCTCAGCTAAATACATTACTGTACGTACACTTGATACCTATCAAACGGCTCGTCTTGCCGTGACCTTAACCATTTAAAATGGTAAGAGTACTCATCTTGAGGTGGGCTTCCCACTTAGATGCTTTCAGCGGTTATCCTGACCGTACATGGCTACCCAGCGTTTACCGTTGGCACGATAACTGGTACACCAGAGGTACGTCTCTTCCGGTCCTCTCGTACTAAGAAGAGATCCTCGCAATACTCTAACGCCTACACCGGATATGGACCGAACTGTCTCACGACGTTCTGAACCCAGCTCGCGTGCCGCTTTCATGGGCGAACAGCCCAACCCTTGGGACGTACTACCGCCCCAGGATGCGACGAGCCGACATCGAGGTGCCAAACCTCCCCGTCGATATGAACTCTTGGGGGAGATCAGCCTGTTATCCCTAGAGTAACTTTTATCCGTTGAGCGACGGCCCTTCCACTTGGAACCGCCGGATCACTAAGGCCGACTTTCGTCTTTGTTCGACTTGTAGGTCTCACAATCAAGCTCCCTTATGCCTTTACACTCTACGACTGATTTCCGACCAGCCTGAGGAAACCTTTGCACGCCTCCGTTACCTTTTAGGAGGCGACCGCCCCAGTCAAACTGACCACCTGAAACTGTCCCCTAGCCGGATAACGACATAGGGTTAGAATCCTAGCATTGTTAGAGTGGTATCTCACCAACGGCTCCAACCTTTCCGCAAAAAAATCATCAACGCCTCCCACCTATCCTGCGCAAACAAAGCCCGGAGCCAATATCAAGCTACAGTAAAGCTTCATAGGGTCTTTTTGTCCAGGTGCAGGTAGTCCGCATCTTCACAGACAAGTCTATTTCGCCGAGTCTCTCTCCGAGACAGTACGCAGATCGTTACACCTTTCGTGCGGGTCGGAACTTACCCGACAAGGAATTTCGCTACCTTAGGACCGTTATAGTTACGGCCGCCGTTCACCGGGGCTTCGGTCACGAGCTTCGTCAAAGACTAACAAGCTCCCTTAACCTTCCGGCACTGGGCAGGTGTCAGCCCCCATATATCGTCTTACGACTTTGCGGAGACCTGTGTTTTTGGTAAACAGTCGCCAGCGTCTGGTTATTGCAACCCATTAAGGGTACCTCTTCTCCCGAAGTTACGAGGCTATTTTGCCGAGTTCCTTAGAGAGAGTTATCTCGCGCCCCTTAGTATACTCTACTTACCCACCTGTGTCGGTTTAGGGTACAGGTATTTATTGCTTATGGTAGTTAGGGCTTTTCTTGGAAGTATGACATCAGTCGGTTCAGTGCCTTAGCACCTCCTATTCATATCTCAGCTCAGAATGTTTTCGCCATTCCTCAACACCTCGAATATTTAAGCCGATAACCAACATTCGGTCGACCTAGCCTTCTCCGTCCCCCTTTACCAACAATAAACAGTACAGGAATATTAACCTGTTATCCATCGACTACGCTTTTCAGCCTGACCTTAGGACCTGACTCACCCTCCGCGGACGAGCCTTCCGGAGGAACCCTTAGGTTTTCGGGGCATTGGATTCTCACCAATGTTTTCGCTACTCAAGCTGACATTCTCACTTCTACTTTGTCCACACCCACTTCCGTTAATGCTTCACACTAATGTAGAACGCTCCCCTACCGATGTTTAAACATCTTACAGTTTCGGCAAATTGCTTAGTCCCAGTCATTTTCGGCGCAGGACCACTCGAACAGTGAGCTATTACGCACTCTTTAAAGGATTGCTGCTTCTGGGCAAACCTCCTGATTGTCTATGCAATCCCACCTCCTTTACCACTTAGCAATTATTTAGGGGCCTTAACTAGTAATCTGGGCTGTTTCCCTCTTGACATTGAAGCTTATCCCCCAATGTCTCACTGGTTAACTAAATGTCTTAGTATTCAGAGTTTGCCTTGATTTGGTACCGCTCTCGCAGCCCGCACCAAAACAGTAGCTTTACCCCTAAGAAAAAACATTAACCGCTGCGCCTCAACGCATTTCGGGGAGATCCAGCTAGCTCCGGATTCGATTGGAATTTCACCCCTAACCACAACTCATCCGCTGTTTTTTCAACAACAGTCGGTTGGTACCTCCACT
>Ga0209710_1000221_pt1 | contig 62729 bp, 61 predicted proteins | sample ArcticOcean_MG_C_5_FD_187436 | JGI IMG/M metagenome (GOLD analysis project Ga0209710, IMG submission 187436) | Marine microbial communities from western Arctic Ocean - ArcticOcean_MG_CB4_138 (SPAdes) (version 2) | ecosystem: Environmental > Aquatic > Marine > Oceanic | place: Arctic Ocean...
AATTATTATCCCCTAGATATTTTTTAACGATTGGCATCTGCTTGTTTAATGCCTTGTAAAGTTCTTTTTCTTCGAGCTCCTTAAGGAGGGAGGTTATAATTTCCGTATTATTTGTTACCTGATATTTCTTAAGTATATTAGAGACGCGCTTATTTGCTGCCGCTAGCTCTTGAGCTTCTTCTAGTGCCGAGAAAGCTCTAATTGCTTCAATCTTTTCTATAATATTATGAAGATAGGCTGGGCTGCTAGACATAACTGCATCAATTTCTTGGGAAAGATAATTTTTTTCTTTTAAATAATTTACTAGTCTTTCATCAATAAAATTCTTTAAGTCGATTGCTTTCCCTGCAGAAGTTTTAGGCATAAATTTTTCAATTAATTGTCTAACATTCAGGGAGAGATTATTTTCAGATAAAAGTCTAATTACGCCAATTGCATTTCTTCTTAGTCCAAAAGGATCCTTAACACCTGTCGGCTTTTCATCAATTGAAAATAAACTAATTAATGTTTCAAATTTATCAGCGAGAGAAAAAGTTACTCCCAATATACTTCTGGGTAATGTATCTCCTGAAAATTTTGGTTTGTAGTGGTCTTCTATCGCGTCAGCAATACTTATATCTTCATTTGAGTTAAGAGCATAGTATCTCCCCATTGTTCCTTGTAAATCTGGAAATTCTCCAACCATTAAGCTTACTAAATCAGCTTTCGCTAAAAGCGCAATTCTTTCAAAATCTTTAAAGTCACCAATAGAGAGTTCTTGATATATATGTTGATGAATTTTAGATACTCTTTTAGCTCTGTCTGACTGAGAGCCTAATTTATTATGGTAAATAATTTTATCTAGCTTATGAGACATCTCAAGTAAAGTGTTTTTCTTATCCTGCTTAAAGAAGAACTCAGCATCTGCAAATCTTGGGCGAATAACTTTTTCATTTCCCTCTATAATTATTTTTGGATTGAATGGGGTAAGGTTTGAAACTATTATAAATTGATTGGTAAGCTTATTTTCATGATCTACAATTGGGAAATACTTTTGGTTTGATTTCATAGTAAGTATTAAACATTCCTGAGGTACCTCTAGGTATTTACTCTCAAATTCACCAATTAATATATTTGGCATTTCAACTAATGCAGTTACTTCCTCCAAGAGGTTATCATCACTTATAGCTAAAACATTTTTCTTGAGTGATTGTGTTGCAAGGCTAATAGAGTTTTTAATATAGTTTTTTCTTTTCTCAAAATTAGCAATCACGCAACCTTCTTTTAGGAGCTTGTCCTCATATTCATTAGCATCAGCCAAATCTATAATTTTATTTTTTGACTCAAATCTATGGCCAAGTGTAGTCCTTGAAGATTTAATCCCAAGAATTGTTGCATTAATAAGTTTACTTCCATGAAGAATTACTAAATTTTTAGCGGGCCTCACAAAATTTACTGTTTCCCATCCATCAGCTAACTGGTATGTCATAACTTTTTTTATGGGAAGCTTAATAAGGCAATCATTAATAAGGCCTTCTATGCTCTCGTATAATTTTTTACCAACAATATTTTTTTCTATATACAGGATTTCTTCTTTGGTTATAATTTGCGAAAGAGATGATGCTTCTTCACCAATAGACTCTAATTTTTTAATCAATGCTTGTTGCGCATTTCCATCAACATCGAAACCTATTTTTTTCGGCATAAGTTTAATTAGTTTTTTTTCTGTAGTAGCTTCAGATAAGACCTTAGTTATTTTGACACCTAATCTTCGCGGAGTACTGTAAACCTCGTATGTTGATGCGTTAATTAATTTGTATTTTGCAAGATCTTCAAAAATATTTTTTCCAAAGCTCTCACCAAGTTCTTTTTGTGATTGAGGAGGGAGTTCTTCGGTGACAAGCTCTATTAGTAAGTTTTCTTCAATCATTATTAAGTTGATCCATTGTTTCTTTTGCGTGAATAGGGTTTGCTAAGGGGAAGCCAAGTTTTTTCCTACTATCAAGATAGGAGGCTGCAACTTCACGGGAAATTTTTCTAATCTTAGCAATATAGTCTGCTCTTTCTGTAACGCTAATAACACCTCTTGCATCGAGTAGGTTAAAAGTATGCGCTGCCTTTAAGACTTGCTCATATGCTGGTAAGGCAAGAGACTTACTAACTAAATTACTTGCTTGCTCCTCGTATGCTACAAATGCACTTAATAAAAATGTGGCATCACTATGCTCAAAATTGTATGCACTTTGTTCGATTTCATTTTGAAGAAAAACATCCCCATATTTTAAGTCATGCGTCCATTGAATATCATAGATGCTATCAACATTTTGTATGTACATTGCTAACCTTTCTAAACCATAGGTGATTTCCCCAGTTATTGGCTTACAGGCTATCCCCCCGACTTGTTGAAAGTAGGTGAATTGTGTAATTTCCATACCATTTAACCATACCTCCCATCCTAGACCCCAGGCACCTAATGTTGGATTTTCCCAATTATCCTCTACCAACCTCACATCGTTTTCTTTTAAGTTGAAACCTAAATTCTCAAGTGATCCCATGTATAAATCTACGATATTCTCTGGTGAAGGCTTAAGCACTACCTGAAATTGATAATAATGCTGTAGTCGATTAGGGTTTTCTCCATATCGACCATCTTTAGGTCGACGGCTAGGCTGAACATAGGCAGCTTTCCATGGCTCTGGTCCCAATGACCTTAAAAATGTAGCAGTATGGGACGTTCCTGCACCTACTTCCATATCATAAGACTGGATAAGTGCACATCCTTTATCCGCCCAGTATTTTTGGAGATTAAGAATGATTTCTTGGAATGTTGGTTTCATAATTTTAATTGTATTTTTAATTGTTTATTTTACTGTTTTTTTGTGTCACTTTAAAGAGAGGATATCTATCTTTTATTTTTTTGATCTAACAGTAAATAAAAGGCTTAATAAGCACAAAATAATAAGTGGATAATTACCATACATGCTAAATGGAGTGCTTCCTTTGTAGCCCTGAACAATGCCATCTAATATCCCTACTTCATGCTGTGGTAATGAGCTAATCAGGCTACCATTTATATCAATAATAGCAGTTACGCCAGTATTGGTTGCTCTCAACATCATTCTTTGAGTCTCCATCGCTCTAGCTTGGGATATCTGAAGGTGTTGGCTGGCGGCGATAGATTTTCCATACCAGGCATCATTACTAATATTTACTAATAATGTTGCTTCTGGAAGTGATTTGTTAATTTCATAACCAAAAACATCTTCGTAGCATATGTTTAACCCTAACCTTTGGCCACTCAAAACTATAGGTGGCTGTATTTCTAATCCTCTTGATAAATCACTGAATGGAATGTCTAGCCAATTTTTATAGATGTAACCAATTATTTTATTAAATGGGATAAATTCGCCAAAAGGAACTAAATGAAATTTTCTGTAGCGCTGCATTGGGGCAGTGCCAATTGATATAGCACTGTTATAAAATTCTTCATTCTCTTTTTCAATTACCCCAAGAATAACATCCCCATCATTTTTTATTGCATGACTTCTTATTTCATTAAGGTAGCTATTAGGAATCTGATGAAGCATTAGAGGGATTGATGTCTCCGGGAGAACTATAAGTGAAGCGCTAGAACTTTTTATTAGCTTCATATACTTTATGAGACTTTCATTTAAAAATTTACTATCCCATTTTTTATCCTGAGAAATATTTCCCTGGATCAGGCTCACTTTGAGGGGGCTATTAATTTTATTAACCCAGGAAACATTCTTTAGTAACTCTCCAGACCCCCAAATAAGTACTAAAAATAAACCAAGCCAAATAGACTCACGGCTATATATTGTTTTAAAAATTCTTAATGTAATTGTTATCGATAGGAGAATTAAAAAAGTTATTCCATAGATCCCTACAATAGAAATATATCCAGCTAAAGGGCCATTTGGGATTTGGCTGTAACCTAGAGATAACCAGGGAAATCCTGTAAAAATTATCCCTCTAAACCATTCAAAAAGTGTAAAAATAACTGGCACAAAAAATAAGCTTTCATAGTATTTTTTATAGAAAGTAATAGGGTAAAAAAATAAAGATAAAAAGATACATAGAATAAATGTAAAGAGAGTGGCAAGAAAGAAATGCATTTGCCCGTATTGATTAAGACATATTACAAGCCAATAAACTCCTGATAAGAAAAATCCAAGCCCGAAAATTAAAGCATGATAATTAGGCCTATTATTTATTTTTATTATTACTAATAAGGCAGTAAAAGAGATAAAAATAACAACAGGAAAATTAAATGGAGCGAAAGAAAAAACACTTAACCCCCCAAACAGAAAAGAGAGGATAAGAGATAGGAGGGGATTTTTTTCTAAAAAACTACTTAATGCCATAAAGCAATTGTACATTGCTTTATTTTTTTAATACCCTATTAGAAGATATTATCTTGTTTTTTAACGTCGAACTGTGTGCCTTCTTCTAGATTTGATTCATTTATGTTATTCATAAATGTTACTGATTCCACAAAACCATCGATTATGTCAAGTTCTGTTGTAGGAAAATATTTTCCTGACTCATCTGTATTTAGATTGTGATAATACCAAGTACTAGCAATGATATTATTTGATGACTGCATCTTAATGTTTATTTTCTTAGCAGGCTCACCTATGAGCGCAATAATCTCTTCCGTTTTAAGTATGCCTACTACCTGAACAAACTCATGGTAGAGAGAGGGAAGATTATCTACTATTGGTGAATCGTCTGGTTTAGGAGTTTCGTTATGATGCTGAGCAAATGTAATGTTTGAAAGTAACAAAATCGAAATAAGTAGTAGGCGCATAATAATTTTTTTCCTTTAAAACAGTAGGAGCAATAGATGAACGGATTAGTTCAACTTTTAGCTTTCATTATTTTCTGGGAGAGTAATTTTTATAAGTATTGTGTGGATTTGTCTGCTATCTGACCGGAGTATTCTTATGTCAAATGCATCAAATGAAATTATCTCATCTTTGCTTGGTAGGTAACCAAAATGATGCGTCACCAATCCCCCGATGGTAGAAAATTCCTCGTCGCTATAGTTTGTTCCGAAATAGCTATTGAAATCTTCAATTTCAGTTGAGGCCTTCACTCTAAATTCACTTTCCTTATCTTCGATAATATTATCTTCTGTTTCGTCATAGTCGAATTCATCCTCAATATCACCTACAATTTGTTCTAATACATCTTCAATTGTAACCATTCCACTTACTCCGCCGTACTCATCGACCACAATAGCAATATGATTTCGATTGCTTCGAAATTCTTTTAATAAAACGTTTAGTCTTTTTGATTCTGGAATAAAAATAGCGGGCCTTAATTTATCACGCAATTCAAATTCATCTCCCGCTATGTACCTTAGTAAGTCCTTCGCCAATAAAATACCCAAGACATCATTAACATCATCTTCAATCACCGGAAAACGCGAATGAGCAGTTTCAATAACATATGGAATAAATTCTTCGGGTTTTTTTGTGATATCAATAAAATCAATCTGTGATCTTGGGATCATAATGTCTCTTACCTGCATTTCAGATACATTAAGGACTCCCTCTAACATTGTGAGGGAGTCTGAATCTATTATTCGCTGATCAAAAGCAGCTTTTATAATCTCAGAGACTTGCTCTTTATCCTGAGGTTTAAATAAAATCTTTCTAATTTTTTTTAATATTTGACTTTTTTTATTTTTCATTAATTAGATTATATTTGATGTGTATGGATTAGGAAAACCAAGCCTACTTAATGCCGAAATTTCTTTGGCTTCCATTTTTATTGCTTCATTGTCATTTTCATGGTCATAGCCTAGTAGATGAAGGTAACCATGAATAACAAGGTGTGCATAATGTGAAATTATCTCTTTATTTTGTTCTTTAGCCTCCTTTTTAATAATTGGATGACATAAAATAAGATCACCAATTAATGGGTTATCCTCAATTAAAAAAGATAAAATATTAGTGGGTTTATCAATTTTTCTGTAATGCTTATTGAGCTCTGCAGAATCCTTTTCGGAAACTATCCTAACAGTAACAAATGACTTTTTCGTTGCTATATCAGATAACCATAATTTACAGTCCTTCGCTTTAATTACTTTGGTCTTATTTAAAGTATCCTGAATCTTTAATGAAATATTTGATTTAATTAACATAATTATTTATCTGAAAATTTTTCGTATGCATTAATAATTTTTTGGACTAATGGATGTCTCACCACATCTTCTGATTTAAATTGAGTAAATTCGATTCCTTTAATATTAGTAAGAATTTTTTGTATCTCAATTAAGCCACTTTTCTGCCCTTTTGCCAAGTCAATTTGGGTTATATCACCTGTGATGACTGCTTTTGTTCCAAAACCAATTCTTGTTAAAAACATTTTCATTTGTTCTGGAGTTGTATTTTGTGCCTCGTCAAGTATTATAAAGCTTTGATTTAAAGTTCTTCCACGCATATATGCAAGAGGGGCTACTTCCAATATTCCTTTTTCAAATAATTTTGTAACATTATCATAGCCAGCTAAATCATATAATGCATCATATAGAGGGCGAAGATAAGGATCAACTTTTTGAGCTAAATCACCCGGTAAAAATCCCAATCTTTCCCCAGCTTCGACAGCAGGCCTGACCAAAACGATTCGTTTCACTTTTTCTTTATTTAAAGCATCTACTGCTGATGCGACTGCTAGATAGGTTTTTCCAGTTCCTGCTGGACCAATGCCAAAATTTATATCTTCCTTCTGAATATTATGTAGGTAAGAAATTTGACGCGGAGTCCTACCTTGTAGACCAGTTTTTTTTGTTAATAGCTGCGGTGATGTGCTCTGTTGTTCGGGAGTTACTTTTTTAACTTCGACTATCAAAAGCTGTATATCTTCCTGAGATATAGGCTTGCTAGCCCTATAATAAAAGCTTTCAATTAATTGTGACGCCAGCGTCAATTCCTTCTTATTACCATTAAGTTTAAATAGTGAGCCTTTTCTTGAAATAGAAATATTAAAACCGGCAGCAATTTGTTTTACATTTTCATCAAGTACCCCACATAAATTTGCAAGTTTTTTGTTGTCGTCATCTGGAAGATTTAAATTAACGTTCATTATATTAAAGGCTCTATCTGCAAATTTTTTGTATCAGTTTTGGCAACTTTAACATTTACGAATTTGTTAAGTAAACCAGAGGATGCATTAGCTTCAACGATACGATTATTATCTGTTTTCCCCAACAATACATTTTTATTTTTCTTAGAGTGGTGGTCAAAAAGGACTCTTTGGTTTGTACCTTCCATTGATTTTGTGTAAGCCTTTCCTTGGGAGACATTTATGTTTTGAAGCTCTTCAAGACGTTGTTTTTTTGTTTCATTAGAAATAGTATCTTCAATGTATGATGCGGGAGTCCCTGGTCTTGGGCTGTATAGAAAACTAAAACTGTAATCAAACTCAAGATCTTTCATTATTTTTATTGTCGACGCAAACTCACTATCTGTTTCATTTGGAAATCCGATAATAAAATCTGAAGTTAACGATATTTCTGGACATACCTTTCTAATTTTTCGGATTATTGATTTATATTCTAGTGTTGTATAATTTCTTTTCATTGCTGAAAGGACCCTATCGGATCCAGACTGTATAGGTAGATGGATAGTTTTTGCAAGCTTATCAATGCTCGCAAAGCAATTAATGAGGTTATCAGTCATTTCATTAGGGTGACTTGTAGTAAAGCGAATACGTTTTATTTCCTTAATTTCTGCAACATATTCTAGTAAAAGTGAAAAATCGGCGATATCTCCATTATCCATTATTCCACGGTAGGCATTAACATTCTGCCCGAGCAAGGTAATTTCACTTACACCATTAAATGTTAGTCTTACTATCTCATTTAAGATACCTTCTAAAGGTCGCGATACTTCTTCCCCTCTTGTGTATGGGACAACGCAAAAAGAACAATATTTACTACAGCCCTCCATAATCGAAATAGAAGCAGATACCCGGTTTTTATTTATTATTGGAAGATAATCAAATTTTTCAATTTCTGGGAAGGTAATATCAATCTGTGGTTTTCCAGAAATTTCTCTTTTATTGAGTAGCTCTGAAACTCTGTGCAGTGATTGAGGCCCAAAAACAAGATCAACATAAGGAGCCCTTTTAATGATGTTCTCGCCTTCCTGACTTGCAACACAACCACCTACAGCTATTCTGAGACCAGGTTTTTTTTCCTTTAGCTCTCGGAATCGCCCAAGATCGCTAAAAACTTTTACCTCTGCCTTTTCTCTAATTGAGCAAGTATTAAGAATAATTAAATCTGCATCCTCTGGGGATGATGTTTCGGTAAGCTGGCTTTTTTTACTTAAGACCCCTCCAATTTTTTCAGAATCATACTCATTCATTTGGCAGCCAAATGTTTTTATATAGTATTTATTTGCCATTAATTTATATCAAATTTTTTCATAAACAACATTATAAAGCTTTATATCAGAAATTTTTAGTTGATTCTGTATATACCTGGCCGAATAGAGTAACATTTTATAATGGAAAATTTCCCTATTTTTATCGATATTAAGTCGAAGCCAGTTACAGTGATTGGCGGTGGAGCTATTGCGCTACGAAAAGTTATCCTATTATCAAAAGCTAACCCAAAAATAACTGTTATTTCTGAAAGTATTTGTATCGAACTTAGTGAATTATTAAAAAAACACCATGGTAAATTTATTAAAAAAAGTTTTAATGAGACTGATATTAAGAGCCCTATTTTAATTATTGCTGCAACAAACAATCTTAATGTTAATAAAGAAATATATCGTGTGGCTAATAAAAAAAATATACCGATAAATGTTGTGGATCAACCTAAGCTTTGTTCTTTTACAATGGGTTCAATTATTGAAAGGGGTGCATTAGTTATAGCCATTAGCAGTGGAGGAAAGGCTCCTGTACTCGCAAGAATGTTAAGAGAGAAAATTGAGGCAATTATCCCAGCCTCATATGCAAGTCTTGTTAATTATGTTGGAAATCTAAGAGGTCTTGTTAAGAAAAATATTAAATCAGGAAATAATAGAAGAATATTCTGGGAAAACTTTTTTGAAAGTAATTTTGTTCATAAATTTAATTCTAAGGATAATAGCCCTTCTAAGAAAGATTTTTCCGACTTCTTAAAAAAACAAAATACTAATGATTATGGTGAAGTATTTCTTGTTGGCGCTGGCCCTGGCGAAAGAGATCTTCTAACATTAAGGGCACTTCATTTAATGCAGAAATGTGATGTTTGTATTTATGATAATTTGGTATCAGATGAAGTTCTAGAGTTAGTTAGGCGTGACGCTGAAATGGTTTATGCAGGAAAAAAAAGAGACCAACATACAATTTCTCAAGATAAAATTAATGAATTCTTAGTAGTACATGCAAAGCAAGGAAAAAGGGTTCTTAGGCTCAAAGGTGGTGATCCTTTTATATTTGGTCGAGGAGGGGAGGAGATTGAAAGCTTAATGAAAAATAAGATAACTTTTCAGGTAGTACCTGGAATATCCGCTGCCAATGGAGTCTCTTCATACGCAGGAATTCCACTTACTCACCGAGATCACTCACAAAGCTGCTTATTTTTAACTGGTCATTTTAAGGATGGTGCAATTAATTTTGAATGGCCCAAACTTATTGTTGAAAAACAAACATTAGTAATTTACATGGGCCTTCTTAGTCTTGGAGATTTAACTCAAAATCTAACAATGCATGGAATGTCTAGAAGTATGCCGATTGCTGTGATTGAAAATGGAACCACTGTAAATCAAAAAGTGGTCGTTGGTCAGATAAGCAATATTAGATCAAAAGTTTCTAGAGCAAAGATTAAGTCTCCAGCATTAATAATTATAGGGACCGTTGTCAATTTAAGGGAGCAACTTAATTGGTTCGGTTAGGGGTTAACCTAGATTTAATGGGATTGTTAATTTAGCTTCAAGGCCACCCTCTTCTAGATTTATCAGCTCTAGTTTCCCCCAATGAGCCTTAGCAATTTGATCTGCAATAGTAAGTCCTAAGCCAGATCCTCCTGTATTACCTCTGGCTATATCAACTCTTTCAAATGGCTCTAGTAAACGTTTCTTTTTCTCCTCAGGAATCCCAGGCCCTTCGTCAATAATACTAATTGAAAAACTCTCTTCATGAAGTGTAGCTAGAACCTTAACCTCACCTTTGGTATAGAAAAATGCATTATTAATCAAGTTATCAAGACATCTTTTAAATGCCAATATCCTTAAGTCAACAAATAATTTTTTAGGGATATCAGCTTTTATATTTGTTTTTTTAAGCTTAAAATTATTTCCTGTTCTTTGATGTTTTAATTGGGTCTCTTTAAGGAGGCTTCCTAAATTTACGCTCGTTATTGGTTCATCTTCAAAGCCTCTGGCAAAATCTAGGAACTGGTTAATAATTTCATTTATTTCAGAAATATCTTGCTCCATACTTTCCTTAGTACCCTTAGATTTCTCGGGTAACATTTCAGAGGCGAGTCTTAGTCTTGTTAATGGGGTTCTAATATCATGAGAGACGCTAGCAAGCAGGAATCTTCTATTCTTATTAATTTTTTCTAAATTATCTGACATTTCATTAAATGCCTCACTAACTGCGTTAAATTCTGTAACACTGTCGCTAGGTAGTGGTTTTATGGCTTGTCCAAATCGGATTTTATCAACACCAATAATTAGCCTATTTAGCGGCCGACTTATTCTTTGGGTTACAAGATAGGCTGCAGCTATTGCAAGCCCCAAAATAATTAACCCCCATCCAATCCAATGAAGTGGAAATGGACGGTCAATAATATTTCGTGGAATTACTATCCAAAAAGAATCACTATCAATCTCAAAACTTACCCATATACCAGGAATGTCATAATGATTTACAGTTATAAATGTGCCCTGTGGTAATGCCTGAATAATCTTTTCTGTTACTAACTTAAGAAATGGATCGTTCGGTATATCCTCTAAAGGCTCGAAATAGTAAGCGGGGTAGATACTTACATCACCCATGCCCGAAAGTTGACTCAATAGTCCTATTCTTTTATCTGTTGCTGCAGCCTCAATAGATGCTTTTGTAAAGTTTACAATTGTGATAATTTCCTGAGCCATTGATATTGCTCTTGGCTCTCTTTCAAAATAGTCAAATATTTTTAATGAGATAACTTGTGACAAAATAAGGAGCACTGAAATTACTAGTGTAAATCTTGAAAGGAGGCTAGATGGAAGAAGTTTCAATTAATTGGCGGCACCGTCTGGGTTAAAAATATAACCGAATCCCCATTTTGTTTGAAGAAAAGCTGGTTTATTGGGGTCCTCCTCAAGTAACTTTCTGAGCCGAGAAATTTGCACATCAATACTTCGGTCAAATACATCAAGCTCTTTTCCTCTGGAAAGCTGCATAATTTGATCTCGTGATAATGGCTGCATAGGCCGCTCAACAAAAACTTTTAGCAAATCGTATTCACCAGTAGTAATTGAAATTTCAACATTTTTTTTATACAAGCTTCTTTGCTCAATATTAAAAATAAAATCACCAAATTTAATCACTTTATTCTTAGACAAAATTTTAGCAGTTGCTTGCCTTCTAAGTATTGCAGTAATCCTTGCTAGAAGCTCCCTAGGATTAAAAGGCTTTGGTAGGTAATCGTCAGCACCCATCTCTAGGCCAACAATTCTGTCAACCTCATCCCCTTTTGCGGTAAGCATAATGATTGGGATAGTAACTTCATTTACTCGCAGTCTCTGACAAATATTCAAACCAGTCTCATCTGGCATCATTAAATCCAGGATAATAAGGCTAATGTCATTATTTTTTAACACTAAATCTAAGGATTTTCCACTGTCGGCTGTAATTGTAGATAATCCTTGGTCTGTAAGGTACTTTGCTGTAAGTTCCCTGATACCTGGGTCATCATCTACAAGTACAACTAACTGTTCTTTTTTTTCTGTCATAATGTAATTAAGTGTCTATAGGTATTTATTTTTTAATAAATCATTTTAACCTTAATTCATGGTTAATGTAATGTTACAATTCTGTAACAATTTAGGTACGATTTGTAATACTAAATTAACAAATGATTTGCATACTTACTGTCCACTTAGAAGAAAGATCGCTTAATTTACATGGTATCTAATTTTAATAAAACATTGATTATTATAGCTTTTTTTATTTCAAGTATTGCCTATAGCGAAGTAAAAACAAACAAAATATCCATTGAACAGCAAAAAATAAATGATAAATCAGGTGAATTACAACAAATTCATGATGCTCTGACAAAATTTTCTCAATCTGATGATAAAAATAGTATTATTTATCAGCAAAAACTAAGAGAGATGCTTGATAGTGTTGAGCTTCGCTTTCTTTCGTGTGACATTGATAATGATCAAACTCTCGATGTCTTTGAAACAACTCAATGTCTACCTCAGGTTGCAAGACAATTTCGAAAGGTTGATATAGATAATGACAATGTAATAACATTGGATGAAATTTCAATTATGGCTAGAAAATTTTCTGAAAAAAGAAAAGCTATCGAAAATTTTTCTGCAAAAGATTTAAATTCACCCGAAAAAATTATTTCCTCTGGGAAGCAGGGCGAAACTAAAGAAGAATCTCCACTTTAATTCATTAGTGATTTGGGATAAAATCTCTATCTCATGATAGAAATTGTCTCTAGTAATACTTTTCATAACCTTATGTTGCCTGTTGGCGACAAAGTTTCAAACAATCCCTTTTTGGATTTAAAATTCTTGCTTGCATTAGAGGATTCAAATTCAATTGGTAAAGGTACAGGCTGGATTGCCTTCCCAATTATTGCAAAAAATAATAATAAAACTGTTGGCTTCATGCCAATATTTCTTAAAGAGCATTCTTATGGGGAGTATGTTTTTGATTGGGCATGGGCTGAAGCATTTCATAAGCATGGTTTAGAATATTATCCAAAAATGCTATGTGGGATTCCATTTACCCCCATAACTGGACCTAGAATGTATACCGAAGACATAGAAGTAAAAAAAATACTCATTAAAGCGCTTGAGAAGATATTAAAGGAGCATGGCATCTCATCATGCCACATTCTATTTCCTGATGAGACAGATCATAAGTTACTAAATAAAGTTGGATGGCTATCAAGACGTGGAGTCCAATTCAAATGGCAGAATAAAAATTATAATACCTTTGATGACTTCCTAATAACCTTAACTCATAACAAAAGAAAAAAAATTAAGCAGGAGCGAAAAAAAATAAAAAATAGTAATATTTTTATCACTCAAAAAACTGGAGAAAATATTAAACTTGAAGACATCAATTTTTTCTACCAATGCTACTGTAATACGTACCGAGATCATCATTCAAGCCCATATCTAACTATTGATTTTTTTCACCGACTATTAAAATCGATGCCTGAAAAATTGTTATTGGTAGAAGCTGAGTTTGAAGGAAGCAAGGTAGCAAGTGCTTTCAATATTATTGGGTCTGACACTCTATATGGAAGGTATTGGGGGGCTCTTTCATATATTCCTGGGCTTCATTTTGAGCTATGTTACTACCAGGGGCAAGAATTTTGTATTAAAAATAAATTAGAATTTTTCGAGGGTGGCGCACAGGGTGAGCATAAATTAGCTCGGGGTTTTGAGCCATTTTCAACATATTCAAATCACTATATTTCTAATCCGGATTTTAGAATAGCTATCGAGAATTTTTTGAGTACTGAATCAGAAAAAATGCACGAATATTCTAGTGAGTTAGATGATAGAAAACCATTTAAAAAAGTTTAGTGGTTAATCTAGTATGAAGCTTACAAGTAGGCTTAATAGACCAAGCAATAAAAAAACTATAATAAAGCCAACAATTAAAAAATATTTAACCCCATTTTCATCTATAAATTTATCATCTTGCTTGAATTTATCATTATTTTGGACGCCAAAAAATGCTGCTAATACACTTTGTATAATACGAAAAATTTTCATAAATGTAATAGTAGCTGTTTGATTTCTTTCACTACACTCTCCCAGTTATCAATTGCAGGCTGTCTAAATAACCTTGCTGTTGGATACCAAGGACTATCAGGTCTACCAACTAACCAACGAAAGTCTGAAGCGTATGGTAGCAATATTAATATCTTCTTACCTATTGCCCCTGCTAAATGTGCAACCGACGTATCAACACTTATAATTAAGTCCATTGACTCAATGAGTCCGGCAGTATCAGTAAAATCCTCGATATCTTTTTCATGGCAATATAGATTTGGAAAGGTAGGCAATAATTTGATGTCATGCTTCCTGTAATCAATTTGTAGAGAATGGAATTCATAAGGTAAATCAAGCCAGGGTTTTAATTGCTCCAAGGAGAGACTTCGATTTAGGTCATTTACATGGGATTCATTACCCGACCAAACTAAACCAATACGTGGTGTAGTTTTTTTACCTAGTTTTTCTTGCCAGTATTTTTTTTTATCATCTGGTGTAAATAGATAGGTTCCTTGATTTGGGATAGTACCTAATTTTGTCTTGAATGCTAACGGCAGACTCATGATTGCACAGTGATATTGAAATTGTACTTTTTCTAATTCATCAGTATATGTTTTATCAATACCCAATGTGTCTATTAAAGGTCTTAGTGATTTTGGTGTGTCGAGTATTATTTTCCCACCTAATTCTTGAATCATCGGTAAATAACGACAAAATTGTATGTAATCTCCAAGACCTTGTTCTTTGGAAATCAAAATATTTTTATCTTTTAGGTCCTGCATTCCTAGCCAAGCTTGCTGTTGAGGAAGAGAAGAGTAACCATTTTTAGTTTTTTTGGCTATTTTTTTTCGCCACTCATAATTTTGCCAGCCTTCCTTGTAATTGCCTTGCAATAATTGTAGTAATGATAAATTCCAATATGCATCAGCATAATCCGGTTGTAGTTTTAGTGCTTGGGCGTAACTTGCTAATGCCTCATCATGACGATTTAGCGCTTGTAAACAGTTACCTTGATTATTCAATGCTTCAGCATAATCCGGTTGTAGTTTTAGTGCTTGAGCGTAGCTTACTAAGGCCTCATCATAAAGATTTAGCGCTTTTAGAGAGTAACCTTGATTATTCAATGCTTCAGCATAATCCGGTTGTAGTTTTAGTGCTTGGGCGTAACTTGCTAATGCCTCATCATGACGATTTAGCGCTTGTAGAGAGTTACCTTGATTATTAAAATGTGCTTCGGCATGAGCCGGTTGTAGTTTTAGTGCTTGGGCGTAACTTGCTAATGCCTCATCATGACGATTTAGTGCTTGTAAACAGTTACCTTGATTATTTAGTGCATCACCATAATCGGGTTGTAGTTTTAGTGCTTGGGCGTAACTTGCTAATGCCTCATCATGACGATTTAGTGCTTTTAGACAAATTCCTTGATTATAATGTGCATCGACATAATCTGGTTTTAGCTCAAGTGCTTGGGCGTAATTATTTAATGCCTCATCATGACGGTTCAATGCTTGTAAACAAATTCCTTGATTATTTAGTGCGTCTACAAAAGTTGGGTTTAACTCAAGTACTTGGCCGTAACTTGCGAGTGCTTCAGGAATATTTCCAGATAAATGTAGTTGAATTGCTTTATTAAATAATTCTTTAAAATTCATAAGGGCAATTTTCTTACATTTAATTTATTTTAATAGTACGTACAATATTTTTTTCAATAAAACTTGAAGTCATAAAATATTTACAAAAGTATTTTGCCAGTTATTTATAATATAGCTTTTTTTGGATGTCTTGGAGATTTTTACATTAGTACAAAAGTGTGGTGGTGATGGAGAGATTTGAACTCTCGACCTCAGCATTATGAATGCTGCGCTCTAACCAACTGAGCTACATCACCGTATACTCATCAGCGTGAGATTATATTTTTATAAAGCCATAAAGTCAAAGATTTGATCAGACATTAAAGCGAAAATGCATAACATCACCATCTTTAACTATATAATCTTTTCCCTCTAATTTCATCTTTCCGGCCTCCTTTGACTTTAATTCACCTTTATATTCATTGAAGTCATCGTAACTTATTACCTCGGCACGAATAAAGCCCTTTTCAAAATCAGTATGAATAACACCTGCTGCTTCTGGTGCAGTGGCCCCAATCCTAACAGTCCATGCTCTAACCTCTTTTATTCCAGCCGTAAAGTATGTTTGCAATCCAAGTAACTGATAAGCATTTCGAATGACTCTATTTAGGCCTGGTTCATCTAAATTTAATTCAGAAAGAAATAGTAACTTTTCTTCATCTTCTAGCTCAGAAATATCTGACTCTATCTTTGCACAAACAGTAACAACTGGACAATTTATTGAGCTAGCATAAGTATTAAGATCATCAAGCAATGGATTATTGTCAAAGCCTTTCTCATCAACATTAGCCAAAAACATAACAGGCTTTATTGTAATTAGACAGAGTGGCTTAATAAGTCCTAGTTCGTCATTATCAAGATTTAAACTAATCGCGAGAAATCCTTTGTCAAAACAATCTTGAAGCCTTTGGTAGACTTGGATAAGTTTGATTGATTCCTTGTCACCTGACTTCGCTTTTTTAGACTCTTTGCTAATAGCTTTTTCTAATGTTTCCATATCAGCTAAGATCAATTCAGTGTTAATTGTTTCTATATCGGAGAGTGGGTTGATTGTGTTTGAAACATGGATTATATTTTCATCATAAAAGCATCGAACAACATGCATGATGGCGTCTGTCTCTCTTATATTGGCTAAGAATTTATTGCCTAAACCCTCTCCTTTTGAAGCTCCTTCAACCAATCCTGCAATATCGACAAACTCTACAATAGCAGGTTGAATTTTTTCTGGTTTAACAATAGCTGAGAGAGTTTCAATCCTTCCATCTGGTACCTCTACAATTCCAACATTCGGCTCTATCGTGCAGAATGGATAATTTTCTGCTTCAATTCCAGCTTTAGTTATAGCATTGAAAATTGTAGATTTTCCTACGTTAGGCAGTCCAACAATCCCACATTTCATAAAATTAATCCTAATATTCTAATTTGAATGAAGATTTAGCATGGCTTTTTCAAACTCACCAGCTGTTAGTAAAGAAAAAATTTTATAACTATTAAAAATACTACCTTCTATACTTTCCATGTCATATTTTATTGGAGCTTTCAATACGAAGTTTGTAACCAAACTCTTGTCACCTGGATGGCCGATACCAATCCTTAGACGCCAAAAATTATTTGATTGTAGCGAGGAAATAATACTCTTTAGACCATTATGCCCTCCATGACCACCACCTAATTTTAATTTAATATTTCCTGGCTCAATATCTAATTCGTCATGTACCACAAGTATTTCTTCTGGCTCAATCTTGTAGTATTTTGATAATGCTAAAATCGACAACCCACTGTCGTTCATAAAGGTGTTGGGTTTTAGGAAGTAATAGTCACTTTCTTTGTCATATTTGGCAAAGCTACCAATAAACTTTGACGACTTTTTAAGTGTAAGCCTATGATTTTTTGCAATAAAATCAATCCACCAGAACCCTGCATTATGCCGAGTTTTTTTATAATTTTCTCCGGGGTTACCAAGACCAACAAAAAGTTTAATTTTACGCATCATAAAATAAAGCGCCCTTGGTAGGACGCTTTTTATTTTAACTATTCCTTAGATTTGTCAGATGAATCTTCTGCTGAATCTTCACCATCTTTGGTTTCAGCCCCTTCAGCCCCTTCAGCTCCTTCTTCTCCTTCTTCTCCTCCTTCAGGAGTAATAACTTCTTCTACAACTACTTTAGGTTTGGATATAGAGGTTATGATTGGATCATTTTCTTCAGAAAGCCCTGTTAGCTCAACACCTTCAGGAACATTTATTTCAGATAAGTGAATTGAATCACCTATTGATAAATTACTTAAATCAACTTCAATGTAAGTTGGTAAGTCTTTTGGTAGACATAGAATATCTACATCAATCATAATATGAGAAACAATTCCACCTTCTAATTTAACTCCTGGGGCAATTTCTTGATTCATAAAATGGAATGGTATCTTAACGCTAAGTTTTTTATTCTCATCAATTCGTTGAAAGTCGATATGTAAAATATTATCTCTAACTGGATGTAGCTGATAGTCCCTAAGAAGAACTTTTTCACTTTTACCATCAATATTTAACGCTAGTATTGAAGCATGAAATGCTTCGTGTTTAAATTTCATCATAAGTTCTTTGCTGTCTAGCTCGATACTTTTTGCTTCATCCTTACCGCCGTATAGAATTCCAGGTGTTTTTCCTGAATGTCGAAGACGGCGGCTCGCACCCGTTCCTTTCAACGCACGTTCATTTGCTGTTATTTCAATTTTCATTAGTACACTCCTAAAAAAATAGACCCGCGACCAGACCTATTTGTTGTATTGGCAATCTATAAGCCAATAAATTTAATCCATAAACAACGAACTTACAGAATCTTCATGGCTAATTCGTTTAATGGTTTCAGCTAAAATTTTTGCTACAGACACTTGTCTGATTTTTTTTGAATTTCTAGCCTCTTGAGAAAGCGTAATTGTATCAGTAATTACAATTTCATCAAGTTGGGATTTATTAATCAGGTCAATGGCAGAGCCAGAGAATATTGGGTGAGTTGCATAAGCAACTACTTTTTTTGCCCCATGTTTTTTTAATGCAACAGCAGCCTCGGATAATGTGTTTGCAGTATCAACGATATCGTCAATAATCACACAAGTTCTACCATCGACATCTCCTATAATATTCATTACCTCAGATACGTTAGGTTTGGGTCTTCTTTTGTCGATAATTGCTAAGTCAGACCCTAAAATTTTTGCACAAGCCCTAGCTCTAACAACCCCACCAACATCCGGTGATACTATAACTACATCTTGATAATTTTGTTTGTTTAGATCCTCTAGTAATACGGGGGTAGCATAAATATTATCAACTGGGATATCAAAGAATCCCTGTATTTGGTCTGAATGTAAATCCATAGTCAGAAGTCGGTTCACGCCGACGCTTGTTAGCATATTTGCAACTACTTTGGCGGTAATAGCAACCCTCGCCGATCTAGGCCTTCTATCTTGTCTAGAGTAGCCTAAGTATGGAATAGCTGCAGTAATTCTAGCTGCTGATGATCGTCTTAGTGCGTCTACCATCACCATAATTTCCATCAGGTTGTCATTTGTAGGATTACTAGTGGATTGTAAGATAAACACATCTTTACCTCGAACATTTTCAAGGAGTTCGACGGTTGTTTCACCGTCACTAAAATGCCCTACACTTGCCTTACCTAATTTCATCTCCAGATGAGAGGAAACTTTCTCTGCTAGGTCAAGGTTGGCGGTTCCAGTAAAAACCATCAATGATTTCGTATTCAAGGGCATTCATCCTTGTTAAATTGGCTGGGGAGGAAGGATTCGAACCTTCGCATGCATGGATCAAAACCATGTGCCTTAACCAGCTTGGCGACTCCCCAATTAATCGGTCAAGTAAAAAGGGTGTACCGATAAACCCTTAACTGAATAAATTTCAGTATTTTGTGGTTTCAGCCGTTCAATTTCTTGAGACTGAATTTTACTTTTTGGCCTTAAAAAAATACTTGACCCAGTTCCTGACATTTTGGCATAACCAAAATTCTTCATCCAGTCCATCAGCTCAGACATGATTAAAAATTTGTTAATTACCAAGCTCTCAAGATCGTTATCAATAAACTCATGTTTTTTTGAATCAAACGAGGACGCTATTTTCAACGGATTTGCATTATTTGTCAATTTAAAAGAGGCAAATATTGAGCTTGTTGGAATTGAAATATTTGGAACTGCGACTGTATAATGAAATTCTGGGATGGATATAGGGTGAAGTTCGTCTCCAATCCCTTCAACCCATGCATTCTCACCGAAAATAAAAAAAGGGACGTCAGCGCCTAATTTTAAGCCTAATTGCATTAATTTTTCTTTTGATAGTCCAAGGTGACAAACTTTATTAATTGCCATTAAAATTGTAGCAGCGTCTGAGCTACCTCCACCTAAACCTGAACCAACAGGAATATTTTTTTTAATATCCACGTCTACTCCAATACACATTTTATCTAAAAGCAAAACACAGGCCTTGTAAGCAATGTCATTTTCTATAGAAATTAATGGGTTACTATTTTTAAAATTAATTTTGTCGTCGCCTCTAACCCTTATAGATATTTCATCATAAAGACTTATAAATTGAAACACACTTTGTAGGTTATGGTAACCATCTAATCTTTTATTTTTTATTCTTAGAAATAGGTTTAATTTAGCGGGAGCCAAAAACTTAGTAAATGGTAATCCTAAATTCATTTTTTCTTTCATATTTTTAAGTCATTGATAAAAATTTTGAGGCTAATATTGCCTTTAGTATATTCAACGGTTTTTGGAATACTATCGTGGATTCCACTAAATCTAATAATCCAATTATCAAAATTAATTGACACACTTTTATTGTGTGAGAGTTCTGCAGGGGGAGATAATAAAAACTTTTTAAGTATAAAAATATTGCCACTACTACCAAATATATTTTTTATAACATTTTTAGTTTCTTTTGATTGGGAGGGGGGCAAGAATGAAATATTTTTAGGGGATTCGGTTAAAGAAATTTTAGCAATGATGCTATTGAATGGATCATATATTTCAATAGTGTCATTCCCATCTTTAGATAACCACCGAATTCTTCCTGACAACCCTTTTTCTTTAAAGAATAAAGAAATTTTCCCAGTAATAAGAAAGCTTTTGACCTCTGAAATTTCTAAACTTTTTTTATATTCGCTGTAATTTAATGTGATGTCATTCTTTGATTTCTGGATATTGGCACAACCAATAATTATTGGCAGTAAAAATAGAATGATTACAATCTTCATCTAATAAAATTATTTCAATCTATTTTGGGTTTCAGAAATTATAGTATTGTCTGGATATTTTTCCAATGAATCAGTTAAAATCTTTTTAGCTTCCTTTACCTTGCCTTGTTTCCAGAGCACTTCTCCAAGATGTGCAGCAATCTCAGGGTCTTGTTGTATATTAAATGCTTTCTTAATAAATTGGTGGGCCAAATTTAAATCGCCTAGTCTAAAATATACCCATCCCATACTGTCAAGAATATAATGATTTCTCGGCTGAATAGATAATGCTATTTCAATGTATTTTTTTGCCTCTTTAAGCTTAACAGATCTGTTAGCGTAGGAATATCCAAGGGCATTATAGGCTAGAGCATAGTCTGGTTTTAGTTTAATTGCTTCTTTAAGAAGCTGTTCGGATAATATGGTATTACCAAGTTTCTCAGACAGCATTGCATAGTCAAATTTAAATTGTGGGGAATTTTTAAAGTTACTTTCTTCCTTTTTCATAACATCAAGGCTTTCTGTTTTTCTATCATTGTTATAAAGTAAAGATGTTTTAAATTGAAGGATTTTTATACGATCTTCTTCAGATAAATTTTCATACCCATCAAGCGAAATAATTGCACTATCTACTGATTCTTTTTCTGAAATAAACTGGGCAGCTAAAAGTTTAGATTCTAGAAAAAAACCTCCCGATTTAATTTTATTTAAATATGCGATTGCATCCTGAAGTCTATTTCTTTCATTGTAAATCTTTGCTAAATAAATATAAATTTGGGGTGGGTTTTCATAGCCCCTTTCTAGGGCTTGATTAAGATAGGTTTCAGCGAGGACTGAATCATTTAGCTCTATTGAAAGAAGTGCTACTGTTAAACTAATCTCTGGAGATGCTAATGAGCTATTTACGAGCTTCAAGAATTGATTTTTTGCTAGATCATAATTTTTTAAATTTGTTAGTTTTTTTGCATATTCCAACCTAACCCCATTTGATTTAGGATTTTTTACTAGATAGGAGCGGTAAAAATCGAGTGCCTTTTCAGGTGAACTCCTTGCGATTGTATAACCCTTAAAGAGAGCAGCTGTTTCCCAGCCTGGCTTTATTTTTTCAACAATCTCCAGTTGAGCTTCGGCTAATTTCCTGTCCCCAGCCATAAAAGCTGAATGAGCTATAGAGAAATGTGCTTCAGCCAAACCCTCATAAGGCTTTGCTATTTCTAATACAAATCTTAGTGCATTTTTTTTATTCTCCACTTTAGATAAAATACTATTTAGGTATATGAATCCATTTGCGCGGGTTTTTTCTTCATTTTTTAATAATTTTTCTATTAATGGCTTAGCCTTTGTCAAGTTACCGCTTGCAATAAATAGCTCTGCCAGAACTTGTTCAGCGGCAATAGAATTTTTATCTAATTTCCGCCATACATTAGCTGAATCCATTGCAAGGCGACCGTTTCTTGCTCGTCCTGCCACATCTGTAGCACGCTGAGCTAATGAAGTATTTTTAGTTAATTTAGCCAGGTCAAGATAAAGATGGCCAGCTGCATTAAAATCGCCTCTTTGTGATGCAATCTCAGCAAGTAAAAATTTATAGACAAATTCGGCATTAGCATTTTTAATGAATGCTGGTTTATTTTCATCAAATATCTCACTTTCAATAGCATTTACATTAGTCGATATTGATAGGGAAAAAGCTAAAAAAACGAGCGTAAGTTTATTTTTTATCATTGTTTAATGTCTTTTTAAATAAAGTATTTTAGGCTTAAGTGTAAACTAAAATACTTTGGTTGAATATTTACCTATAAAAGACTGCACTTTTTGCATATAATTCATTCTTCTTAAATATATTTATATGAACTTTTTAGATTAACAGGCTCTATTTAACATATCAATCGTGGATTAATTATGGCAACACATACGTTAGAAGCAATGGATTTATCCAGATTATTTGGTACAAATCATGCAGTTAAGAATGTAACATTTCATCTTAATAAGGGAGAAGTGTTAGGTTTTTTAGGCCCAAATGGCGCTGGTAAATCAACAACAATGAGAATGCTAACTGGTAACTTGGCTCCTACAGAGGGCTCTATTAGAGTTTGCGGTATTGATATTGTTGAGAGACCAAAAGCCGCTAAGAGTAATATCGGCTATCTTCCAGAAATGAGACCTTTATATAAAGAGTTAACTGTTGATGAGTTTTTAACAATTGCCGCAAGATTTCATAATGTAAATTCCAGAAATATTAGTAAGGCTGTCGAAGCAGCCAAAGATAAATGTGGCTTAGGGCACATGAGTAAAAGATTAATTGAAAATTTATCTAACGGATACCAACAAAGAGTAGGCATCGCTCAAGCCATTATTCATGAGCCAGAAATTGTTATATTAGATGAGCCAACTGTTGGGCTAGATCCAATACAAATTAGAGAGATTAGAAAGCTAATTAAGGATATTGGGAAGAAACATAGTGTAATTTTATCCACGCATATTCTACCGGAAGTTGAAATGGTTTGTGATCGTGTGCAGATTATCGACAAGGGTGCTCTAGTTTTTCATGGGTCGATAGATGATTTAAAACAGCAGAGAAAAGGAAATAAATTATTAGTTGGCCTATCAAAACCCCCGGCGATCAAAGAAATTCTATTAATAGAGGGAGTTTCATTAGTAGAGAATGTTGAACATGGGATATTCCGAATTCATATTAAAAGTGAATATATTCCGGCTGAAGAAATTGTTGCAATATCGATAAAAAAAGGCTGGGGTCTATTTCATATTGCTCCAGACATTACAAGTTTAGAAGATATTTTTGTTCAGTTAACTCAGGTGCAACCTAAATAAAAATTAAGGCTTATTAAAAATTATGATTATTAATATCGCTAGAAAAGAATTAAAAACTGTTTTTGCGTCACCGATGGGATGGATAATTTTATCTCTTTTAATGTTTGGTTTTGGGTGGATGTATCTGGATGGAGTAAATAACTACTTTCAGATTATGTCTGGGTCGATTCGTCCAGCAGAAAGAGTTGGGGTTACTATATTTGTTGGTCAAACTGTTTATGGCGCAGCTAATTTTTTGATGACAGTTGCCACTCCCTTATTAACAATGAGATTGATTAGCGAGGAAAGAAGAAATCAAACATTACCATTTTTATTTAGTGCCCCAATTACACTAACCGAGATAGTATTGGGCAAGTTCCTAGGCTTAATAATATTTTTGGGTATTTTAGTGGCGTATATTTTTATTATGTTATCTACTTTAAACATTTGGGCGGATATTGATTTTGGATATCTATTGGGCAATTCTTTTGGATTAATGTTGTTAGTAGCAAGCTTCTCCGCGTTGGGCATATACTTTTCAAGCCTAACTAATCAGCCAATTATTGCAGCAATCCTAAGTTTCATTGCTTTATTTGCAATGGGCGTCTTATCTACTTACTTTGCAAGTGATCCAAATCATTGGTTTCATTTCATATCATTAAATAAGCACTACCAATCGTTTACTAGAGGGGTCATTGATAGTTCTGATGTGATTTATTTTATTTTATTTATTGCAACATTCCTAACCTTGACGGTTCGTCGATTAGATTCAGATAGATTGAGTGGGTAACTATTTTATGAAAATTAATAAAAAATTAAAATTACAGTATTTAATTCAAAACAGTCTTTTTGTTTTGCTATTTCTTTTGCTTGTTGTCCTTGCTGGATTCTTATCCAATCAATTTATATTTGTTAAAGATATCACTCAGGCAAATCGAAGTGTTTTGACGCAAGGAAGCATTGAAGTTCTTGAGCAAATGGACGGACCAATTAACCTGACAGTTTTTGCTACAAAAGATGATGCAAATAATGGCATCACTTTTAGGCAGGGAATGATTAATTTTGTTGCAAGATACCAACGAGCTAAGCGAGACATTAAAATTAAATTTATTAATCCAGTTGAAGAACCAAAACTAGTTCAGGACATGGGTGTCCGAGTGGACGGTGAGGTTGTTGTTGAGTACAACAAAAGGACGGAAAATATTATTCCTCCATTTGCTGAGCAAGAATTGACAAATTTATTCGTAAGACTTTCGAGGACAAATAACAAACCCATCATGTACCTTGATGGCCATGGAGAAAAGAATTTAATTGGGCTAAAAAATTATGATTTAGGAGAGTTTGGAAAGCAGCTTGAAAACAAAGGGTTTAAGTTCTCTAATCCTGACCTGACAGTTATAGATAAGGTACCATCCGAAGGTTCGATGCTGGTAATTGCAAGTCCTAAAGTTGATGTTACTGAGGTAGAAGCAAACAAGATACTCACCTATCTCAATGAGGGGGGAAATTTATTTTGGCTTCTGGATGACAATAACTTACGCGGATTAGATAAGGTAGCTGATTACCTAGGCCTTTCGGTTTCTGATAATAAGGTTGTTGACCCTTCGTCAGTCCAGTTTGGTGTTAGTGAAAACGTTACATTTGCTCTTGCTTATGGTGAGCATCCAATTACAAATAATTTTATGTTACGAACCCAATACCTAGATGCTTACGAAATTAAGGCTAAGGGCACATTTGAAAATGGTTGGGATGTAAGTAGCCTTATTGATGTTGCACCTAATGGATGGATTAGCTCTAAAAAAGACAAGAGTAAACAGCTCAAATTTGATCCAAAGAAAGATAAAAAAGGGCCAATTAATATTGCAGTTGCTCTTAAAAGAAAATATGGAGAAAAGGGACAAAGAGTAATTGTTGTTGGTAATGCCTCATTCCTATCAAATAATCTGATTACATCAGGGGGTAACCTTGATCTAGGAGTTAATATGACAAATTGGTTAACTGGTGACGATAAACTTATTACAATTCAACCAATGCCACTTAAAGATATTAATGTTGTTATTCCGGAAGACAACAAATCATTTATGATAGCTTGGTCAGTATTCCATGCCTTTCAATACTTTATACCCATAGGTTTATTCATTTATGGTTTTTGGCAATGGTATCGAAGAAGAAAAGCATAAATTATGAAAGGTCGATGGATAGTTAATACTTTAATGTTTATCCTATTATTAGGGGGTGCGATTTTTGCATTCACCCTGAATGATAAAGCACCTGAAAAATCTACTCGATATGAAATTTCTAATTTAAAACTTTCTGATTTTAACGAAATAAATATAAACTTTCCTGGTCGCGCTAAGACATCTTTTAAGTTAAGTAAAAATGGGTGGAAAATGACCTCACCATATCAAACAAGAGCTGATGAATTTTATGTCTACCGCATTCTTTCTCTGTTAGCAGCAAAAAGTTCTGAAAAATTAAGTGCTGATGATTTAGGAAAGTATGGCTTAGATCAACCAAGACTTAAGATTACATTTTCAAGCCCAACCCTAAATGAAGAGTTTCTATTTGGTAACTATAATCCAATAACTGAAGATCAATATCTTTTTTATAGCGGGAATATTTTTATTATTAGTGGCGGATATTCTGAAACAGCCTCTTATGAACCATTAGAACTTATTGATAAAAGACCAATTGCGGCTTATGAGGAAATTGAGGAATTTGATTTTTCAAGACTAGAGCAATGGCAAGAAGTTGGTTTAAAGTTGGGAGTTAAAAATAATACCTGGAGTGTGTCGGGAAAAGATTTAATTATTACCCAGGAAGGTATAAGAGATTGGTTCGAGCTTGCATGGGATAGTGTCCCTTCTAAATCATTAGAATTCTATAAGCTAGACCCACGTATTGGTCATAAAAGTTTTGATATATTATTGAAGGGTAATAAAAAGATTACTTTTTATCGTATTCAAGAGTCTCCTGAATTACTACTTCTAAGAAAAGACGAAAATTTGTTGTATCATTTTCCTGGGGATCTTGGATTTACAATGCTGAATCCAAATATAAGTAAAAAAGAGGAAAAATAATGCCCGAGCTTCCGGAAGTTGAAATAACCCGGTTAGGATTAGAACCATTAGTCAATTATAAAGTCTCTAAAGTAATTATCCGTAATTCTTCACTAAGATGGCCTGTTAATAAATCTCTCCAAAAAATTCTAATAGGAATGAAGTTAATTAGTCTTAAGCGAAGGGGGAAATATATTCTTGCAGAGTTTCCAAATGGGACCTTAATTATTCATTTGGGCATGTCAGGCCATCTATGTATTGTCTCAAAGGATAAAGAAATTAAGAAACACGATCATGTAGATATTGTATTCGATAATGTGGAGCATAAAATACTACGCTATAACGACCCTAGAAGGTTCGGATGTATATTATGGACAGACGAAAATCCATTAGACCATAAACTCATAAAGCATTTAGGGCCAGAGCCACTTACTAATAATTTTAATAGTGATTACCTTTTTCGGAGACTTAGAAAAAGAAGTGTATCTATAAAAAATGCGATTATGAACAGTCATATCGTTGTTGGTGTGGGTAATATCTATGCTAGCGAAGCATTATTTCATGCCAAGATCAGACCTCAAAGAAACGCGCATAAGGTAACCATACATGAAGTTATTAATTTAGTAGCTGCCATCAAGGATACTATCGAGAGTGCAATTCTTAAAGGGGGTAGTTCAATAAACAATTTTTTTGATGTTAATGGGAGGAATGGTTATTTTCAGAATGAACATCAAGTATATGGACGAAATGGTAAGCCATGTACATTATGTAAAAATCTAATTCAACAAATAACACTTGGGCAAAGATCTAGTTTTTATTGTAAAAACTGCCAAAAATAAATTACTTGATTAATGGACTAAAGTAATTTAAAAAATAGAATAATAAACAATGCTAATATTATTATGAAAATCATTTTACTAAATTTTTGGGCTCTAATAATTTTATCAATAGACCTATTAAGATGATTGATTGATTGCACATTATTATTAAATTCATTGTTCTTAAGATAAGAATGAAGTACTTTGGGTAGTTCTGGGGCAAGTTTAATCCAATTTGGAATTTCTTTTTTTATTACCTTTAAAATATTTTTTGGTCCTGTTTGTTCTTTTAGCCATTTCTCAAGAAATGGGCGTGCAGTTTTCCATAAATCAAGGTCGGGGTCTAAATCTCTTCCTAAACCCTCAACATTAAGTAGTGTCTTTTGAAGCATAGTTAATTGAGGTTGAATTTCCATATTAAACTTTCTAGATGTCTGAAAAAGTCTAATAAGAAGCTTCCCAAATGAGATCTCTTTAAGTGGCTTCTCAAAAATAGGCTCACAAACTGAACGAATAGCATTCTCAAAATCATCAACTGAAGTTTCAGGAGGGACCCATCCTGACTCAACATGAGCCTCTGCAACACCTCTGTAATCTCTATTAAAAAAACAAACAAAATTACGTGCTAAATAATGCTTGTCTTCATTATTTAGGGTTCCCATTATTCCAAAATCTAATGCAATGTAACGACCATCTTTTGCTACCTGTATATTTCCAGGATGCATGTCTGCATGGAAAAAACCATCCCTAAATACTTGAGTAAAAAATATTTGAACCCCATTTTTTGCTAGTGTTGGCATGTCAACCTTATTTTTCTTTAGAGTTTTAATGTCACTTACGGGGATACCATTCATTCGCTCCATAACCATAATTTTTTCATTACAATAATCCCAGTAAACTTCTGGTACAAGAAGCAATTTTTTGTCCTTAAAATTTTCCCCAAGATGACTGCAGTGTGCTGCTTCTAATAGTAAATTAAGCTCTGAATCTGTGTGCTTAGCAAACTCGTTAACTGTCTCAATTGGCTTAAGCCTTCTACCGTCAGTCCAAATATACTGAAGAATAGTTGCAACCCATTTTAATAGTTGTAAATTTTTTTTAACCTCTATATGAATATTGGGCCTTAGAATCTTAACGGCAACTTCCTTCCCTGAGTGTAATTTTGCAAAATGTACTTGAGCAACGGATGCACTTGCAATCGGAACTTCATTAAATTCCAGAAATTTTTCTTTAATTGTTGTGTTGTATGCTTTTTCGGTTATTAATCTAACGTCATTATAATCAAATGGAGGAACTTGATCTTGTAGCAGCGCCAATTCATTTGCAATATCGATAGGTAGTAAATCTCTTCTCGTTGATAGCATTTGCCCAAACTTTATAAAGATTGGCCCAAGAGCTTCTAATGCGAGTCTCAATCTAATAGAACGCCCAACCTTATCCTTGCTTAGGATTCGAAATGGAAAAAGTATAAATTGTAAAATTTTGGTTGGCTTAGAGTCGATAAATTCATCAAGTCTAAATTTAATGGCAATATACAACACAAAAATAAATCGTAATATATTCATCTGGATAACTTTTTAATATAATTATTCATTTTTGCTTCCACTCTATCTACATCTTCTTCCAGGCTATCGACATTACTATTAAATGTTTTTAAATCATCATTCTTTGCTAAAATTTTATTTTCTTCCTGCCAATATTCAATAAAATTTTCTGTTAAATTTATAATATTTTTCTTCGTTTGCTTTAGAACTATTTTGCTAATTTTTGTTATTTCAGCTGCTGGTATATCTCCAATAAATCGACTTAGGTCCTCTTCCATTTCCCATTCAATATTTTCTATTACCTTTGAAAATTCATTAGCTAAATCAAGATTCCCTTTTACCGTAATTCCATTTTTCTTCTTTTGGGTAATTAATTGAATAAGGCTTTTTATCGTCATTTGGATATGTGCATCCGGTGGATTTTCTGTATCATTAACGATTAATTGACCTTCATTGTTTACTGTAAATTTTAGTGATAAGGTATCAATTTCTAACTCAATTACCATACCAAGATATGGCTTTAACTTTGTCTGCATCCAATCATTTTGATTAAGAAGATGATTAATTAATTTAGTCTTTATTTTTTCTATCAAAACTTGTATCCCTTATGAATGGCTACAATTCCTGCATTTAGATTGAGATAGCTAACATTCTCAAATCCCTCCTTTACCATTATTTTTTTTAGCTCATCTTGGTCTGGATGGACCCTAATTGATTCAACTAAATATTGATAGCTTGACTCATCATTCGCAATTAGCCTTCCTAATTTAGGTACTACGTTGAATGAAAAAGCATCGTATAGCTTACTTAATGGTTGATAAATTTTTGAAAATTCCAAAATAATCAATTTTCCTCCAGGACATAGTACTCTGTACATTTCTGACAATGCCTTATCTTTTTGTGTCATATTTCTAAGCCCGAATCCTACTGTGACACAATCAAAATAATTTTTTGGAAATGGGAGGCTCTCAGCATCACAAACTATTGAAGGTAATATATTTCCACTGTTGATGAGTTTTATTTTGCCTTCTTTAAGCATTGAGTAATTAATGTCTGTATGAAAAATTTCATAATCTTTTTTTTCTTTGGCCAGGGCTAACGTTAGATCGGCTGTTCCAGCAGCAATATCCAGTATTTTGGCATGGGGCCTTAAAGCAGCTGTTTCAACAACAATTTTTTTCCAGATTCTATGAAGCCCAAAAGACATAACGTTATTCATTAAGTCATAATTTACCGCAACAGAATTAAATACTTCCTCAACTTTTTTTACTTTCTCATTTTTTTTTATTTTTTTAAATCCAAAATTAGCTTCATTACTCTTCATTATTTTTCCTTTTAATGCCAGATGCATCAAGTCTTCCAATATACTCCGTCCACAATTCTTGATAGTTTTTTGCAAGCATGTGTAGGTATTGCCATGAATATAATCCTGTATCATGACCATCTGAAAAAAAAATTTTAATTGCATAATTCCCTACAGGCTCGATTTTATCGATACTAACATTTTCCTTGCCAACCTGAAGAACTGCCTGTTCTGGAGAATGTCCCTGAACTTCTGCTGACGGAGAGTGTACTCGAAGGAACTCAGTCGAAAGCATACATTCTGTATTGTCGTCAAAAATAATCTCTAGTAGTTTTGATTTTTGGTGAAATTTTATTTCACTTGGGGTAGGGGTTGTTGCCATTTAATTTATGTTCTTAAAAAGAAAATTTTACCAGACTTACAATTAAAAATGATTGTTATGATTTTGGAAGCATAAAGTTTTTAATTTTTTTTAGAGCATTTTGCTCTATTTGTCTAATTCTTTCGGCTGAAACCTTATGTTTTTTAGCGAGATTATGTAACGTTTCTGATCTAGTATCACTAAGCCATCTTGCTTGGACAATAGCTCGGCTACGCTCATCTAATTTCTCTAATGCATTATTTAGTGATTTAGTATCGTTGGCTTTTTTTTCATCTTTTTCAATTTGATCTGATTGTTCTAGAGATTTGTCTTGGAGGAATGATATTGGTCGATAATAATCATCCTCTGATTCGTCATCTGAGTAGTCAATTTTTATTTCTTTGCCAGCAAGCCGATATTCCATTTCACGAACTTCATCTTCCTTTACATTTAATTCCAATGCTATTGCTTTAATCTCATCACTTTTAAGTGGCTGCAGTGTTTTTTTAAGGCTTCTTAGATTGAAAAAAAGTTTGCGCTGCGCTTTAGTTGTTGCTGTTTTCACAAGACGCCAATTTCTTACTACATATTCTTGTATTTCAGCTTTAATCCAATAGATTGCAAAAGAAACTAAACGAACCCCACGATCTGGATCAAACCGCTTTACAGCTTTCATTAATCCAATATTGCCTTCTTGAACAAGATCAGCATGAGGAAGATTGTACCCGCTATATGAGCGCGCAACTTTCATCACTAACTTAAGATGAGAGAGAATTAATTTTTTAGCAGCATCTAGGTCATTATTGTTTTTAAGTTTACTGGCAAGCTCGTACTCCTCTTCAGCTGTAAGTGAAGGAATTGTCCTGATGGTGTGTTGGTATAGCCCAAAATCACCAGTAGGATAAAGCGTAGTCAATGATAAATTTTTTGTCATAATTTTAATTTTTTTAGCACTCAACCTATACGACTGCTAATTTTAATAAAAAGTTCGATTAAATACAAGGCTTTAGTATAAATTTTCTAATTTTTTAATTGATTGTCTTGCGGAAAAAAAAGATGAGAATAGCCCAATAAGCATAGCTGATAGTAAAATGATTAGGTAGTCAGTTGCTGAAAGACCAACGAGGACGATGGTATTACCTAGAATATATTCATATCTTTCAGCTAGATTATTAAACGCAATGACCATGCCTTTTAGAATGCTAACCGTAATTACCCCACCACCAAGACCGTAGATTAAACCTGTGTAAATAAATGGCCGATGAATAAAGCTATTAGTAGCACCTATAAGCTTGCTAACTAAAATTTCATTCTGGTAAGTTAAGGTCTGCAGCCTAATAGTATTGCTAATTATGACAATCAATACTATAACTAGTAGGGATCCTAGGGAAAGTAGACCAACTTTTATCATATAAATTATAGCCCTTAATTTTTTAATCCAGCTACCATCAATGACTATATTATCGATTCCATTTATTAGCTTTAAATCCTCAGTAAGTCGATTAATTTTTTCTTTACTTAGTGTGTTTAATGTAATAAAAAATCCATGAGGAAGTGGGTTTTCTGAAATTCCAATATCCAAAGTAGATAATTTCAATTTAGACTGTAACTTTTCCCATGCTACCAATTTAGGCTCAAAATGAATTTTTGTTATTTCTGGGCTGCTTTTTAAGGCTGAATCAATAAAATCTATTTGATCTTGACTAATATCTTTTTTTAAAAAAATACTAATTTCTGCTTCATGTTGAATTTTTGTGGAGATTTGACGAACATTCTCAACGATTAAATAACCTGCTGATGGTAGGCAAAGTGTTATTCCAATAATGATAAACATCATAATTGAGCTGCCCAGATTAGATTTAATTCTAATTAGACCTCTAGAAAAAGCTTGAAAGTGATTATGAAAGTAGCGGAACATGGCTATCAGAATTGCTAATTTGACCTTTATTTAAGTGAATCTGTTTAAATTTTATAGGAGATTTTGGTAGCTCATGACAAGACACAATCACGGTAACTCCAACTTGTTGGAAGCTGTAAAAAATATTCATTATTTCATCAGCGTAACCCTTATCTAAGTTACCTGTTGGTTCATCAGCAATTAATATTGATGGTCGTGAAACGATAGCTCTTGCAATCGCCAGCCTTTGTTGTTCACCTCCGGATAATGTTATAGGATTCATTTTCTCTTTATTTAATAAGCCTACTTTATTTAAGGCAGCTCTAACTCTTCTTGCAGAGTCTGTTGGATTAATATCATTAATCTCTAATGGCAGCACAACATTCTCAAAACAATTACGATCATATAGTAATTTGTGGTCTTGAAAGATCATCCCAAATTTTCTACGAAGAAAAGGCATATCTTTATTTCTTAATTCCGACAAATTGGTATTTTCAAAAATAATAGATCCGTTAGTAGGCTTCTCAACAGCAGATATTAGTTTAAGTAATGTTGATTTTCCAGCACCTGAAGGGCCAGTAACAAAGACTAATTCTCCAGATGATATTTCTAGGTTGATGTCTTGGAGTGCATCCATCTCGCCTGGATATTTTTTAAATACCTTCTCAAATTTAATCATTCAAACATTGCCTCTGCATAATCTTTTGCATTAAATTCTCTGAGGTCATCAATGCCTTCACCAACTCCAATATAGCGAATGGGAATAGGGAGTTCTTTGGCAATTGCAACTAAAACACCACCTTTGGCAGTTCCATCAAGCTTTGTCATTACTAAGCCTGTGATACCTAACGCCTCATTAAATACTTTTAACTGATTAATTGCATTTTGTCCTGTATTTGCATCTATAACTAACAGAATTTCTTGGGGTGCAAAAGTATGACATTTATTAATAACTCTTTTAACTTTAGTTATCTCATTAATTAAATTTCTTTGTGTTGGAAGCCTTCCTGCCGTATCAGCAATAACAATATCAATATTTTTGGATTTAGCAGAATTTACAGCATCAAAAATGACTGAACTAGGATCAGCTTTTGTTTGGCTTATAACTTGAACTCCATTTCGCTCGCCCCATACATTGAGCTGTTCAGATGCAGCCGCTCTAAATGTATCCCCAGACGCAATCAGAACACTATGCCTTTTATTTTTTAGTAACTTTGTTAATTTACCAATTGTAGTTGTCTTACCTGTGCCATTAACTCCGACCATCATAATCACAAAAGGGTATGTATCATTAATTATCAATGGTTGTTCTACTTTTTTTAAGAGCTCTGTTATCTGTAATCTTAATAAATCTTTTAATTTTTTTGGGTCAGATATATTATCCTCTTTAACTAATTGCCTTACTTTTTCTATAAGGAATGAAGAGGCTGAGGTGCCTACATCGGCAGATAATAATATCATTTCTAATTCTTCATAAAAATTTTCATCAATTTTGTTAATGTGAAATAGATCGCCCAATTGTGAGCTAAGTTTTTCTCTTGTTTTACTTAGACCTACTTTAATTTTTTCAGCAAAGGAGAGTGCTGTAGATTTTTTTTCTGTAGTATTTGGTGCAGCTACCTTAGATTTTGGTGCACCTACCTTAGATTTTGGTGCAGCTACCTTAGATTTTGGTGCAGCTACCTTAGATTTTGGTGCAGCTACCTTAGATTTTGGTGCAGCTACCTTAGATTTTGGTGCAGCTACCTTAGATTTAATTTTCTTAGGTAGAGTTTTTTTTACTTGGATTTTTTTCCCAAGAGATTTTTTCTCAGGAGTTTTTTTAACTAATTTTTTTAGGAATTCAAACATAATTTTTTAGAACTTAATTTTTGTACTATGGTCAATTACCTATTATTATACAAGCTATTTTTATAAAGGATTGCATATGAATTTCTTAAAGTTGATATTTATTTTTTGTCTAGTACCATTTTTTGTTCAAGCTGAACAAAATATTCAAGAAATAACTTTAAAAAATGGAATGAGAGTGTTGGTAAAAGAAGACCATCGTTCGCCCGTTGTTGTTTCAATGGTATGGTACAGAGCAGGAAGCCTTGATGAAGTTAATGGAAAAACTGGAGTTGCCCACGTACTTGAACATATGATGTTTAAGGGAACTAAAACCACAAAACCTGGGGAATACTCAGAAATCGTCGCAGCTGCAGGCGGTAGAGAAAATGCATTTACTGGAGCAGATTACACTGCCTATTTTCAACGGCTAGAAAAATCAAAATTACCGATATCTATGAAAATGGAATCTGACAGAATGCAAAACTTGGTTATAACAGAAGAAGAATTTAAAAAAGAAATTAGTGTTGTAATGGAGGAGCGCCGATGGAGGACTGATGACAAACCCAAAGCCCAAGTTAATGAGTTGTTTAACTCTCTTATATTTAGAGCTCATCCTTATGGAAGGCCTATTGTTGGTTGGATGAATGATCTTCAAAATATGACATACGAAGACGCAATTGAATGGTATAAAATGTGGTACAGCCCTAGTAATGCAATTTTGGTAATTGCTGGGGATGTAGATACCAAAAAAGTTTTCGCTGAAGCAAGAAAGTATTTTGGTAAAATTCCTGCATATGAAATAGCTAAAAGGAAGCCTCAGTTTGAACCAATACAGAACGGATCAAGAAGAGCAGTTTTAAAAGCACCAAGCAAGTTACCTTACATTCAAATGGGTTACCCTACGCCTACTTTAGGTAAGGATGGTATAAGTAACCAGAAAGAAGCGTTTGCGCTTGAGGTTTTAGTTGGAGTATTATCAGGGACAAGCTCATCTAGACTTAATCAAAATTTAGTTAAAAAGACATCAAAGGCAGTAAATGTCAGTGCAGGCTACAGCATGCTCTCTCGAGGAGGTCAAAGTACATTTGAAATGTATGGAACACCCAGTGAAAAAGTTTCTGTAGTTGAATTAGAAAAGTATCTTAAACTTGAGCTAAAAAATATTGTTGATAATGGAGTAACTGATATTGAATTAAAAAGAGTAATAACAAGCGTTATTGCTGGAGAAGTTTACCAAAAAGATTCTGTTATGGGCGCAGCCATGCAAATTGGACAACTAGAAACTATGGGCTATTCCTATAAAATAGTTGATGATTATATCGATAATATAAAAAAAGTGACCACTAAAGATATTCAGGACGTTATTAAAAAATATTTTCATGATGATGCTTTAACAGTAGTTACATTAGATCCTCAACCTCTAGATAAAAATAAAACACCAAAAGGAAGACCTCATGCACATTAAAATTATTCTTATTTCAATGCTATTGCTCCTTTCAAATTTTGCTAGTGCTGCATTAAATATTCAGCATTGGGAATCAAATAATGGAGCGCATATATATTTTATTGAAAATCACGATCTACCAATAGTAGACATTAACGTTGATTTCAGGGCTGGAAGCGTTATGGATACAAAACAAAAAAGTGGGCTAGCTTCCCTTACAAACCATATGATAGTTTTGGGCTCAGGCGGAATAAATGAAGAAGATTTAGCTAATCAGTTTATAGATTTAGGCGCTCAATTAAATAGCTCATTTGATCAAGATAAAAGTGGATTTAGTTTACGTACGCTATCTGAGAAAAAAAGTGAAGCCATTGATTTATTTACACTTGTTCTTCATAAACCAAATTTTGATAGTCAAATTATTAAAAGAGAAAAGAAACGATATATTGCAAGTATAAATCAATCAGAAACAATGCCTGAGTCAATAGCTTCAAAAGCTTTTATGAAGGCTTTGTATGGTGAGCATCCATATAGTTTTCCAAGCTCTGGTGAAGTTAAGTCAATAAAAAAAATAAATAAAAAAGACCTACAAGATTTTTATAAAAATAACTATTTATCAAATGAATTATCAGTCGTAATAGTCGGTGATATTTCAAGAGTAGAGGCTGAAGATCTCGCCTATAAAATTAGCGCTGGATTTCCTGAAAATAAAAGGGCCAAAGCAATTCCATTAGTAAATTACAATAAACCGCAAGATATAAAAATAAGTCATCCTTCCAAACAAGCACATTTGTATTATGGTGCTCCGATAATTAAAAGAGGAGACCCTGATTTTTTAACGCTTTATTTAGGTAATTATATTCTAGGTGGTGGTGGATTTGTATCAAGATTAACTCAAGAAATAAGAGAGGATAGAGGGCTAGCATATAGTGTTTATAGCTATTTTATGCCATATATTGAAGCTGGTCCTTTTCAAATAGGAATTCAAACAAAAAAAGACCAAGTTAATGAGGCAAAAAAAATAATACAAAAAACAGTTAGTGAATTTATTAAAAATGGCCCATCCCCTAAAGAGTTGAGAAGAGCAAAGGATTTCATGATTGGAGGATTTCCTCTGAGGCTAGATAGTAATAAAAGTATTTTAGCTTATGTAAGTATGATGGCATTTTATAAGTACCCATTAGATTATCTTGAAACTTTTACAAATAGGATTGATAAAATAACAGCTGAAGAAATAAAATCTGCTTTTCAAAGGCGCGTTGATATGAGTAAATTTTCTTCGGTAATTGTTGGTAGTGAATAGCAATAAAAAAAGTACTGTAAAAATTATTGGTGGTTCATGGAAAAGAAAAAATATTTTCTTTTATGACTCCGATAGTTTGAGGCCTAGTTTAAATCGTATAAGGGAAACTTTATTTAATTGGTTAGGCCAAGATTTGTCTCATAAAAAATGCCTCGATTTATTTGCTGGGAGTGGTGCTTTAGGATTTGAATCCTTGTCTCGAAATGCAGAATCGTGTTCATTGGTTGAAAAAAAAAGATCAACGGCTTTAACTCTTACAGATAATTCGAACAACCTAAATGCTGAAAATGCTCTCATAATAAATTCAACAGCAGAAAATTTTTTAGACAATAATAATGATCTTTTCGATATTATTTTCTATGATCCTCCATTTTTAATAGGTAATCCAAATTTTCTTTTATCTGAAATTAAAAATCATTTAAAGCCTGATGGCATAATATATTTTGAAACCAATAAAGAATATCTTGGCAAAGAATTTAAAATTTTAAAGAATTCTAAAGCAGGAAAGGTATACTTTTACCTATTACAATAAATAAAATATATATATAAAGATGATTGCTGTTTACCCAGGATCTTTTGATCCAATCACTCTAGGCCATGAGAATATAATTATGCGCGCATGCAAGGTCTTTGATCAGGTCATTGTGGGTGTAGCTAATAATAATAAAAAAAATTCAATGCTAACCTTTGATCAGCGATTAGAGCTAGCAAAGCTTAGTATCAATGGCAGTAAAAACGTATCTGTATTAGGCTATAAAGGATTAACTATTGATTTCCTGAGCTCACTAGATGCTACCGTTATCATTCGCGGCGTAAGGAGTGAGCAAGACTTTATTTATGAGTCAGAAATTTCCACCATGAATAACATGATGAATAATAATATTGAGACTTTTTTTCTATCATCTTCGAATAATTTTAAAGCTATTTCATCCTCTAATGTTAAAGAAATCTACAAGCTAGGCGGAGATATCTCTAAATTTGTCTCTAATGAAACACTCTCCTATTTAAAGTCTCTTGGTAAATAATTATGGCTCTGATGATTACAGATGAGTGTATTAATTGTGATGTTTGTGAGCCTGAATGTCCGAATGATGCCATTTACCAAGGCATAGATATTTATGAAATACATCCAAGTTTATGTACGGAGTGTGTGGGGCATTTTGAAACCCCACAGTGCGTAGAGGTGTGTCCGGTAGTTTGTATTCCCTTAAATCCTGAAATATTTGAGTCTAAGGAACAGCTTCTGAAGAAGTACAAACTTATTACCGAATAAAAATTAAATAAAATTATTTAGGAGGGGTCTATGCGTTTATTACATACGATGTTGAGAGTGAATGATTTGCAAGAATCTATCAATTTTTATGATAAGTTTTTTGGTATGAAAGTTTTAAGGCAACAAGACTTTCCAGATGGAAAATTTTCATTGGCTTTTATTGGTTACGGAGAAGAGGAAAATAATACAGTAATAGAGTTAACTCATAATTGGGATACAAATAATTATGAACATGGAGGGGCTTATGGACATATAGCAATTGAGGTTGATAATGCGTATGAGACCTGCGCTAAAATTAAAGAGTTAGGAGGAAATGTAATCCGAGATGCTGGACCAATGATGCATGGTAAGACAGTTATTGCATTTATTGAGGATCCTAGTGGGTATAAAGTTGAATTGATTCAGAAGGGAACTTTTTAATCAAAAAAATCTTTTACTTTATCGCCCCATGTTTTATGTCTAGGGCTATGTTTACTACTATCTGCTTGATTAAGAGCTTCTAACTCGGATAGTAGTCTTTTTTGTTCTTCAGTTAACTTCACAGGAGTTTCTATAGCTACGTGGCAGTGAAGGTCACCATAATTGCTCTCTCTAACTGGCTTTACGCCTTTGCCCTTAAGTCTAAATGTGGCTCCTGTTTGAGTTTCTGCAGGTATCTTAATTTTTGCATTACCATCAAGCGTAGGTACCTCTAAATGACCACCTAGAGCTGCTGTAGAAAAGCTTATTGGCATTTCACAATGTAAGTTCGCACCATCGCGCTCAAAAATAGCATGAGGTTTTAGACCCACTACAACATAAAGATCTCCGGTAGGTCCACCATTTAGACCAGCTTCACCTTCGCCACTTAAACGAATACGATCACCCTCATCAACACCCGAAGGGATTTTTACCGATAATGTTTTAGATATCTCCGTTCTACCAGAGCCCCGACAATCTGAACAGTGATCCTTAATAGTTTTTCCAGTTCCCTCACAGTTTGGGCAAGTTTGCTGAACAGAAAAGAAACCTTGTTGCATTCTAACCTGACCATGACCTTGGCAGGTGCCACATGAGGAGGGTTGTGTGCCTTTCTTTGCTCCAGAACCATTACATGGTTTACATGTAGACATCACAGGAATTTTAATTTTTGTTTCTGTTCCATTTGCGGCTTGCTCTAATGTAATTTGCATGTTGTACCTAAGGTCAGCACCTCTATAAACATTAGACCTTTGATTACTTCTTCCTCCGCCAAAGATATCGCCAAAGATATCGCCAAAGTCGCCAAAGTCACCACCACCACCACCACCACCACTTTGATCTATACCGGCATGCCCATATTGATCATATATCGATTTTTTTTGTGGATCAGATAAAATATCATAGGCTTTTTTGACCTCTTTAAAGGTTTCAGTGGATTTGGAGTCACCGTTATTTCGATCTGGATGATGTTTCATTGCAAGCCTCTTATAAGCTTTTTTTATTTCAGCTTCAGATGCTTGTTGATTTAAATTTAAAGTCTCGTAGTAATCTTTTTTATCGGCCATAGGAAATTGAGGTAGAGAGTAATTAAATTTACCTCTACTATATATAATAATTTATCGGGTTATTTTTTTTTCTTTTCGTCTTTCTTTTCGTCTTTCTTCACTTCTTCGAATTCAGCATCAACAACTTCAGCATCAACTGTTTTTTCTTTATTTTTCCCAGACTCTTCTGGCTGCGGCTGTGCAGCCTGTTGTTCTGAGTGAATTTTTTCACTAAGTTTTTGAGATGCTTCAGCTAGTACTTTATTCTTGGCTTCGATATCATCTTTGTTATCTGATTTTAAAGACTCTTCAAGATCACTAATGGCTTTCTCAATATTTACTTTTTCATCTTTTTCTACTTTATCAGGGTTATCAGCCATTGTTTTTTTAATTGAATGAATCATACCTTCAGAGAGATTTTTTGTATCAACTAGCTCTCGCAACTTTTTATCTTCCTCAGCATGAAGCTCAGCATCATCTTCCATTCTTTTAATTTCTTCTTCGCTAAGTCCTCCACTAGACTTAATAACTATTTTATTTTCTTTACCGGTAGCTTTATCTTTTGCATTCACATGCAAAATACCATTTGCATCAAGGTCAAACGTGACCTCTATTTGTGGAGTTCCCCTTGGAGCTGCTGGTATTTCGTCTAGATTAAATTGCCCTAAACTTTTATTTCCATTAGCCATCTCTCTCTCACCTTGAAAGACGTTAATTGTAACTGCGCTTTGATTATCTTCAGCAGTGGAAAATGTTTGCGATTCTTTTGTTGGGATTGTAGTATTTTTTTTAATTAATTTTGTCATAACACCGCCCATCGTTTCAATTCCTAAGCTCAGTGGAGTAACATCTAAGAGTAGGACATCTTTCACGTCACCTTGAAGAACTCCGCCCTGAATTGCAGCACCAACTGCAACTGCTTCATCAGGATTAATGTCTTTTCTTGGCTCAACTCCAAATATCGCTTGTACTTTTTCCTGAACTTTAGGCATTCTAGTCTGACCACCCACAAGAATTACATCAGCAATTTCATTTGATGCGCCTGAATCTTTTAGAGCTGTTTTACATGGAGCAATAGTTCTTTCTATAAGGTCTTCAACTAGTGACTCAAGTTTTGCCCTCGTTAATTTAACAACCAAATGTTTTGGCCCAGAAGCATCTGCAGTTAAATAAGGTAAATTAACTTCTGTTTGTGTACTACTTGATAGCTCAATCTTAGCCTTTTCTGCAGCCTCTTTAAGTCGCTGCTTAACAAGCACATCTTTACTTATATCTACACCGTTTTCTTTTTTGAATTCTTCTGCAAGGAAATCAATTATTCTATTATCAAAATCTTCACCACCTAAAAACGTATCTCCGTTTGTTGATAAAACCTCAAACTGATGCTCACCATCTACACTTGATATTTCAATAATAGAAACATCAAAGGTACCGCCACCTAAATCATAAACAGCTATTTTTCTATCTCCCTCTTGCTTATCCAAACCAAAAGCCAATGCAGCTGCAGTTGGTTCGTTGATAATTCTTTTAACATCTAACCCTGCAATTTTACCTGCATCTTTAGTTGCTTGTCGTTGACTATCGTTAAAGTATGCTGGAACAGTAATCACTGCTTCAGTTACTGTTTCTCCGAGATAGTCCTCTGCTGTTTTTTTCATTTTCCTTAATATGTCAGCAGATATTTGAGGGGGAGCCATTTTTTCTCCATGGACCTCTACCCAAGCATCTCCATTGTCAGCCTTAGCAATTGTATATGGCATTAAATCAATATCTTTTTGAACTTCATCTTCGTCAAATTTTCGTCCAATAAGTCGCTTAACGGCATAAATTGTATTTTTTGGATTAGTTACAGCCTGACGTTTAGCAGGGGCGCCAACTAATGTTTCTTCGCCTTCTTGATAGGCAATAATAGAGGGGGTAGTTCGAGCCCCCTCTGCATTTTCAATTACTTTAGGCTTACCATTCTCCATAACCGAAACACATGAATTTGTAGTACCTAAATCAATCCCAATTATTTTCGACATTTTATTTTTTCCTTTAAATATAAATTTTTATTAATAATTATTTTTGTTTTGATACTGTAACTAGCGCTGGTCGCAGTACACGTTTATTTAATTTGTATCCTTTTTGCATTACTGAAAGCACTTTATTTACCTCTTCTTCGCTTTCAACCATTGACATGGCTTGGTGGTAATTTGGGTCGAATGATTCTCCAGTTGGATCAATTTCTTCAATACCAAATTTTCCAAAAATATCAGTCAATTGTTTTTTTGTTAATTCCATCCCATTTTTATAGTCATCTAATGTTGCTTTTTCAATTATTAGAGCCGCATCTAAGCTGTCCTTAACAAGAAGAATTTCTTGACTAAACCTTTCAACAGCAAATTTCCTCGATTTTTCAATCTCCTCTAAGGATCTTTTTCTTTGGTTCTCTGCTTCCGCCTTTGAATAAAGTACATCTGCTTCGAGTTTAACTATTTTTTCTTTAAGCTCATTTATTTCTTTAGAAGCTTCATTGGCCTTCTTAGTTGTTTTCGTTTGTTTTTTTGTATTGTCATTTACCATAGTGATAATTTTAAAATTTTAGATAAAAACAATATGGAGTTACTTTTATATTTTTCAACCCCTAAATTAATTTTTGTTTGAAGATTTGACTTGTTATAGTTATTTAACTGATAATGGCTGGCTGAAGATAAAACAAAATAATATGAAAAATTCAATTATAGAAATAACTGAACGAATAAGAGAGAAAAGCCGACCTACTAGGTCTGCTTACCTTAAGCAAGTTACAGCTATGAAGCAAAGGCAGCGAGGCGCAGACAGAATGGGCTGTGCTAATGTCGCTCATGCTATCGCTGCCTTGCCTAAGAATGACAAATTAAAAATTGTTGAGAAAAAATCTCCAAATATTGGAATAGTTACAGCTTATAACGATATGTTATCAGCACATAAACCTTATGAAAATTACCCCCAAATTATTCGTGATATAGCTTCAAACCTTGGAGCAACAGCTCAGGTTGCAGGGGGAGTTCCTGCTATGTGTGATGGTGTAACACAAGGGGAGCCTGGAATGGAGCTAAGCTTATTTTCAAGAGATACTATTGCGATGGGTGCTGCTATCGGTTTATCACATGACGTCTTTGATGGGACTTTGATGCTAGGAATTTGTGACAAAATTGTTCCTGGATTGTTAATAGGAGCTCTTCACTTCGGTCATTTACCGACGATATTTGTGCCTGCAGGACCGATGTCTACTGGAATTGATAATACAAAAAAATCTAAAGTCAGAGAATTGTACGCACAGGGAAAAGTCGGACGTGAAGAATTACTCGAGTCTGAATCAGCGGCATATCATGGTGAAGGTACGTGTACATTTTATGGGACAGCAAATAGTAACCAAATGCTTATGGAGGCAATGGGACTTCATATTCCAGGTTCTGCTTTTGTTCACCCACATGATGGTGTTCGAAAGCTTTTAACTGAAGAAGCTGTAAGACAGATAATTGAAAACATTGAAGACCCTAATATGGTTCCTGTAGGTGAGCTAGTTGATGAGAAGGTCATTATTAATGCTATGTCTGCATTGCTTTCTACTGGTGGATCAACCAACCATTTAATACATTGGGTTGCTATAGCTAAAGCTGCGGGGATTATTATTGATTGGTCAGACTTTCATGATCTTGCAAAATCAATTCCATTATTAGCAAGTGTGTATCCAAATGGAACAGCTGACGTTAATGAGTTCCAAATAGCAGGAGGCCCAGGATTTGTTATTAGAGAATTACTTGACTCTGGATGTATGTATCCTGAAGTTGTTACCGTTGCAAAAGGTGGCCTAGCTGAATATGGAAAAGTGCCTACTGCAGAAGCTGGCAAATTAAAATGGGTAGAACTACCATGTGAAAGTGGTGATGAATCAATTGTTAGAAAAGCAGACAATCCATTTAGTGAATCTGGAGGGTTAAAGCTATTAAAAGGGAATATTGGTAGGTCAGTAATAAAAACATCTGCTATCCCGGAAGAAAAACATATAATTGAAGCACCAGCAATGATTTTTAATAACCAAGAAGAATTACTAAATGCATTTGACGAAGGTAAGTTGGAAAAAGATTTTATTGCTGTAGTTCGATTTCAAGGACCAAAAGCAAATGGTATGCCTGAGCTTCATAAATTAACACCTCCTTTATCTGTTATTCAAAATAAGGGCTTTAAGGTGGCAATAGTAACTGATGGAAGAATGAGTGGTGCTTCAGGCAAGGTGCCAGCTGCCATCCACATGAGCCCAGAAGCTGCAGCAGGTGGATCAATTGCAAAAATTCGTGAAGGTGATGTAATTAGAATTAATGCTGTAGTTGGGTCATTGAATGTCTTAATAGACGACAATTCCTGGGATGATAGAAAGCCAGTTGTGATGACTGAAGCTGAAAAAATACGCAATGGCCATGGAATTGGTAGGGAGTTATTTGGCAGTATGCGAAATAATGTATTATCTGCCGAAGAAGGAGCTATTACATGGATAAATTAACAAAGAGAATATATGAAAACTATTGAACTAGCTCAGTATGGACCAGTAATACCAGTGATTGTTATCAATCATATTGATGAGGCGGTACCCCTTGCAGAGGCGCTAATTGAGGGTGGCATAAAAGTGCTGGAAGTAACTTTAAGAACTGAGTGTGCACTCAAAGCTATTGAAGCAATAACCAAGTATGTCCCACAAGCTATTGTAGGCGCAGGAACATTAAGAACGGTATCAGATGCTACCAATGCTAAGCTGGCTGGGAGCCAATTTGCAGTCAGTCCTGGATATACTTCTGAAATGGGTGCAATTTGTAGAGACATTGATTTGCCATTACTCCCAGGTGTTTCTACTGGAAGCGAGGTAATGACTGCAAATAACGAGGGATATAAATTCTTAAAGCTATTCCCTGCGGTTGCTGTGGGAGGGATTAACCTTCTAAAAGGTTTTTCTGGGCCATTTGCGGATATTAAATTTTGTCCTACGGGCGGTATTACTGTCGACTCTGCAAAAGACTTTTTATCATTAGTTAATGTTCCTGTGTGTGGTGGAACCTGGTTAACACCAAAAGTATTGGTAGAGCAAAAAAAATGGGCAGATATTACTAAGCTTGCAAAAGAAGCTAGTAACCTCTAGTTACTTAAACATTAATGAAAAATATCAATCAGTACTCAACACTCATATTTGATTGTGACGGAGTTATTTTAAACTCAAACTTTCAAAAGATTGAGGCATATAGAAATGCTGCAATTAATTTTGGAGCAGACACTAATGAAGCTGAGGCTTTAGTTAAGCATCATATTGAGCTTACTGGAATCTCAAGAAATATTAAATTCCATTATTTTTTAGAGACTATTATGGGGCGCAAGGTCACTGAGGATGACATGAGTTTTTTAATTAAGAGCTTAAATAACGAGGTTATTGCTCTTTTAAAGTATTGTGAAGTTACGATGGGGTTGGAGGAATTAAAAAAACAGACGCAAGGTACAACATGGATGATTGCCTCTGGCGGAGACCAAGAAGAATTAAGGTTTTTATTTTCAGATAAGAAAATTAATCATTTTTTTAATGGAGGTATATTTGGTAGTCCTAAATCCAAACATGAAATTATTGAAAGTCATATATCAGGCGATACTTTTCTTCCGGCTTTATTTCTTGGTGATTCTCTTTATGATATCGAGACTGCAAAGAAATATAATCTAGACTTTATTTTTGTTTCTGATTGGACTGATATGGAAAATTGGGAGTCAATATGTAAGTCATATAATGTCGAGTCAATAAAAACTGTGAGTGACTTAGTTATAACCTAACTAATTTTTTTAATTATTTTACTTGAACTCCTACCTTGCAATAGAGGAATAAGTTCAACCTTCCCTCCCCATTCTTTAATTTCTTTATGCCCGACAACCTGATTCACAGAATAGTCATTTCCTTTAATCAAGGTGTGTGGCTTAATTTTTTTTATTAAATTAATCGGAGTACCTTGATTAAAAATAATTACTGCATCAACTGCTTCAAGGCTACATAGGACTCTTGCCCTATCTGATTCATTAATAACTGGCCTATTACTTCCCTTAAGCTTTGTTACTGAGCTATCAGAATTTAAACCTACAATTAAAAAATCTACTTTATTTTTAGCTTGCTCTAAATAAGAAACATGACCTGCATGAAGAATATCAAAACATCCGTTAGTAAAGCCTATCTTTTCGTTCTTTACTTTTCGTTGACTTAGTTTTTTTAATAAATCAATTTCGGTAGTTAGTTTATTTTTATCTCCATGATGTTCATTCTCTAGCTCATTTATCAATTCATGTTTTTCAATTGGGGTTGTTCCAACCTTGCTGATGACTATCCCAGCTGCAATATTTGCAACTTTTAATGATTCCTGGAGCGTTATATTGGCTATCATACCTGCTGCTATGGAAGCAATAATCGTGTCGCCAGCACCAGAAACATCGAATACTTGTTTTAGTTTTGATGCAGGGATAGTCCTTGTTTTTTTTTCGGTAATTAGTTTGACACCTAAATCACCCTGAGTCATCGCTATAAATTCAATATCAAAATCTCGTCTTACTTTTTTAAGGTTTTTCTCCAGAATGAGTTCATTTCTGTCAATATTATTTGTGAGGATATAGGCCTCATTTTTGTTAGGAGTTAGCGCAGTAACTCCACGATATTTTTCCAAATTATCCCCTTTGGGGTCAACAATAATCGGAATTTTCATTTGTCTTGCTGTCTTAATTAAAGGTTTCATTAATTCCAGGGAAATTAAACCTTTTGCATAATCTGAAATAATAATAATTGAAGGCTTTTGCTTTATCAGACCTATAATTTTTTTTATATTATTTTTGTCTAGTGGTAATGAATTTTTTTCCTCATCAATCCTGATGATTTGTTGTTGCCCACTAACAATTCTAGTTTTGGTGGTAGTAGGATTTTTACTCTTCATTAATCCTCGCGAAGAAATCAATTTTTTTTTAATAAGTTGTGTTAGACGCTCTCCATTGATGTCTCTTCCAATTAATCCAGCTAATACTGTCTTAATCCCTAATCCACTTAGATTAGCTGCTACATTTGCAGCTCCACCCATTCGAAACTGTTCTTTTTCTTTTTTTAAAATAGGGATAGGTGCTTCAGGTGAAATACGAGTTATTTCTCCAAATATATATTGATCTAACATTAGGTCACCAATAACCAGACACCATTGATTACTCTTTGTAAATTTATTTTTTAATTTCTCTATTAAATCTTGTTCCATAGATTTTTATACCTTAGTTTTTAACCTAATTATTTATACATACGAATCATTGTTGACTAAATAATTCTGCACATAGTCTGTTATTCCTTCAGAAAGAGTTTTGAATTTACCCTCAAACCCTACGCTTCTTATTTTATTGATATTTGCCTCTGTAAAATACTGGTACTTTTTCTTTAGATCATGGGGTAAATCAATGTATTTAATAGCTGAACTATCCCCACCTAAATTATTAGCAACAGATTCGCCAATTACTTTAAAAGAACTAGCTTTGCCAGTCCCTACATTAAATAACCCAGAAGTATTTCGATTTTTTAGTAAATATACTACACACTCAACAGCATCTTTAACATATATGAAGTCTCTTAATTGCATCCCATCGTCAAAATCTGGATGTTCACTCTTAAAGAGCCTAATCTCTTGCTCCTTTTTATATTGTTTAAATGCCTGGTAAACAACACTTGCCATCTTTCCTTTATGATATTCATTTGGACCATATACGTTAAAAAATTTCAAGCTACACCACTGAGGTGGTATTACTTCGTGGGCTTGAATTTGTTGTAAAACCCACTGATCAAAAAAGTGTTTGGAATACCCGTAAGCATTAAGGGGGGATAAATTTTTTATTTCTTCTTCGCTATCGTCGTAGCCGTTCTCTCCGAGTCCGTAGGTTGCTGCAGAGCTTGCATAAATAAATGGTACATTATTTTTAGCGCACCAACTCCAAAGCATTTGACTGTAGCGAATATTTGAGTTTAATAATCGATTGAAATTATTTTCCGTTGTAGAGCTAATAGCACCCATATGAATAACAGCAGAAACTTGATTATTTTTTGATAGATATTTTTGTAGATCATTCTTATGGATAAATTCAGAAAACTTACGTTTTGAGATGTTTTTCTCTTGGTCAGGATGAATAAAATCATCAACAATAACAAATTGATCTTCATTGAGAATAGTATTAAGGTGCCATGCAATAATACTACCAATCATTCCGGCGCCTCCTGTGAGAATGATCATATATTTTTTTTGATCTTATCGTATTGTTTCTTAGTTATTAATGAGGATTTTTTTTCTTTAGCTACTAACCATTTATTGTCTATCCATCCACTTAGATGATCATTTAAAATTTCAGACATAGCTTTAATCCATGAAAGGTTGTGATTAAGTGCAGGAATATAAGAGTATTTATCACCACCATGTTCTTTAAAAATTTCCTTCCCTTCGATATTAATTTCTTCTAATGTTTCTAAGCAGTCACTTGAAAAACCAGGGCAGATGACATGAACATTTTTTTCTTTAATAGTCCCAAGATTACTAATAATATCGGAAAAATATGGCTTTAACCATTCTGCTTTACCAAAACGAGATTGGAAGCAAACCTGATACATTTCATCCTTAAGCTTTAGAGCCTCGGCAAGTAGTCGACCTGTTTTGTGACACTCGCAGTGATATGGGTCACCTTGCATTAAAGATTTTTTTGGGATTCCGTGAAAGCTCATAACAAGCTTTGTTGGCTTCCCATTTTTTTTCCAAAAATCTAGAACTGATTCTTTTAGTGCATTTATATATGCCGGATGATCATGATAATTTCTAATTGTTCTAATTGCTGGGACATTTCTAGCTCTTAAAAGTATTCGCCATAAACTATCCATAGCTGATGCAGTTGAAGATGCCGCATATTGAGGGTAAAGAGGTAACAAAATAATTTTAGTACAGTTTTTCTCTCTTAGCTTCTTGAATGCATCCGGCATAGAAGGATTCCCATAACTCATTCCCAATTCCACCTCAATAGGTTCTTTGTAGTCTTTTTTTAATTGTTTCTTTAATAAAGCCATTTGTTTCTTTGCGTTAACTAATAATGGAGATCCCTCTTTAGTCCAAATTTGCTGGTATTTTTTTGCAGAAGTAGCTGGTCTAATTACTAAGATAATGCAGTATAAAATCAAGCACCAAATAAAGCGTGGAATTTCAACAACCCTTCTATCCATAAGAAACTGACCTAAGTATTTTCGCAAGGATTTTGCATCAGGGGCATCTGGGGTGCCGAGATTAGCTATGATTACTCCAATTCTTGGAGGATCTCCGTGCTTATAATTTGGTTCAGGTTGGTAGTAGCTCATAGTTATTTAATTAATTGAATTGAATTACTTAACAGTTTAGCAGTGATGTCTACAATCGGAATAACTCTTTCATATGCCATTCTAGTTGGCCCAATTACACCAATAGTTCCTAAAACTTCTCCATTAGCGTGGTAGGGAGCAGTAATAACACTACATTCATCAAGGGCTTGGTAGCCAGATTCTTGCCCGATAAAAATCTGCATACCATCTGCTTGATAGCTTTTGTCTAAAAGGTTAAGTAAAGCAGTTCTTTTCTCAAATACCTCTATAATTTTTTTTATACTAGCAACATTTTGAGATAGCTCACCTGACCCTAATAAATTTCCTTGGCCTGATATAACAATATTGTCATTTTTTATTTCATCGGATGATGTTTCAATTGCCGCTGTCATTAAATTAATCATTTCTTTTTTCATATTTGTCAGTTCGTTTGAAATTTTTATTTTTGTCTCTTCAATTGAATGTCCTTCAAATTTCTGATTAAAATAATTAGATGCCTCTAAAAGAATCCCTTGTTCATAATGCTGATCTGTAAAAAGTATTCGATTTTGAACGTTACCATCATCCGTTACTATTATTACGAGAACTCTTTTATCTGAGAGATTTAAAAATTCTATATGTTTAAAAGTGAGTTTCTTTGCTTTTGGAATCATTACTACTCCAGCAAATTTAGTTAACTCAGAAAGCGCTTCAGAAACAGAGCTACTGAGGTGCTTATTATCAGAAAGTATTAATTGCTTTTTTAGTACAGAAAGTTCTTTTTCGTTAGGTGACTCCATTGTTAATAGGCTGTCTACAAAAAAACGATAACCCATTTGTGTTGGGATTCTCCCTGACGACCTATGAGGGCTTAAAATAAAACCAGCATCCTCAAGGTCTTTCATAACACCTCTAATAGAGGCAGAACTTAGGTCAAGCCCTGATGAGCTCGTAAGTGATTTAGAGGCTACGGGATGACCATCCTTAATATGCTGCTTAATTAATGCCCTCAAAAGTGTTTGTGCTCTGATATCTATGCTCATTTAAATTGAATTAATTCTTTCCTTAGAAGATGAATCGATTAAAATAGATTTATATAATTAATGTTTCATTTTACTAACTCAGAACTAATATAGCTAGAATAAAAAAAACTCGTGAGTAAATTTAAAAAAATTGCCGTAATTGGAAAGTATCCCTCCTTTGAAGAGGCTGGTGATTTCCATACCCAATTAATAGAGTTAATTAGGTATTTAAGCAAAAAAAATGTTGAATTAATCATTGAGGAAAAAACTCAGAAACAGATTAATTTAGATAAATTTAAATCATTACCGCTTAAGGATATTGGCCCTCAAGTCGATGTTGCTATTATTGTGGGTGGTGATGGAACAATGCTGGGGGTTGCCAGAACATTGGTTGACTCACAAATTCCTTTAATAGGAATAAATAGAGGTAGGTTTGGGTTTTTAGCAGACTTAAATATTAATAGCATGTTTACTAATATTGACATGATTCTAGATGGTGATTTTATCCGGGACGATCGAATGTTAATCGATACAAGAATTATTAGGTCTGATAAAGTAATTTATGATTCTCTGTCGTTAAATGATGTTGTAATCAAAAGTGGATCAAGATTAATTGAGCTGGAAGTTTTTATTGACGGACGTTTTGTGCATAAACAAAGATCAGATGGCATAATTGTTAGTACGCCAACAGGCACAACTGCATATGCTTTGTCGGCAGGAGGGCCTATTCTCCATCCTAATTTAGATGCAATCTCTATAGTGCCAATTAGCCCCCATACTCTGAGTAATAGACCTATTGCTGTTAGCGCAAACAGTGAAATAGAAATTAAAATAATTTATATGGATGAGGCTTATGCCAGTATTGATGGGCAAATTAAGTTTCCTTTGGACTTAAGGGATCGGATTGAAATTAAAAAGGCAATGCAATGTATATCAATTCTTCATCCAAATAATTATTGTTATTTTGAAATGTTACGAAATAAGTTGAATTGGGGCTAGGCTCAAATTATGCTTGAAAGTTTATCCATCAAAAATTTTGTTATTGTTGACCAGCTTGAATTAAATTTTGAGGATGGCTTTACTTCGCTTACTGGAGAAACGGGGGCTGGTAAGTCGATACTTATTGGCGCATTGTCATTGGCATTGGGAAGTAGAAGTGAAACTGGTATTGTTAGAAATGGTTTTGATAAGTCAGAAATTTCAGCAACTTTTAATATCTTTAAAAATCAAGACGCCATCGAATGGCTCAATGAGCATGACATGGACTCGGGTGGAGATTTACTTCTTAGACGGGTGATATTTATAGATGGAAGGTCTAAAGCTTATATTAATGGTTCATCTGCCACTATCAATCAATTAAGAGAGCTTGGAGAATTGCTGGTAGATATTTACAGCCAGAACTCTCACCATTCGTTATTAAAATCTTCCACTCAGAGAGATATTCTCGATGATTTTTCTCATCTTAAAAATAATACGGACCTAGTGAAGAAGTTATATAAAGCATGGCATGAATTATTTCTAGAACATCAAAATTTTGAGAAAAATCAAGAGTCATATCAGCTTGAGCTAGACGAATTAACTGAAAAATTAAGTCAGTATCAAACGCTAGAATTTTCATTGGATAATTGGGGCAGCATTCAACAGCAACATAAAGCATTAAATAATCGTACAGAATTAATTGTGGGCACTCAAAAAATATTAGCTATTCTTAACAATGAGGAATCATTAGCTATCAATGAACAGCTTTCTGATCTGAATAACCATTTATCAGATTTGGTGCAGCTTGATGATTCACTAAATATTCATATTAAAACATTGGAGGTGGCTACAGTTGAGCTTGTAGAGATGGGCAGAGAATTGACTCGTTATGCACAATCCTTAGAAGACAATCATGAATTACAGAAAGAGATAGAAAGTAAAATTCAATTAACGTTTGATTTTCTTAGGAAATATCGACTAAAACCCGATGAATTAGAAGATGCCGATAAATTATGGCAAGAGAGAATTACATTTTTAAGTCACATTTTAGGTGAGTCTGGAATTTTAGTTGCTTTAAATAAAGCGAAAGATGACTATGATAAAGCTGCATTAGAACTATCCCAATTAAGGTCTTCTGCTTCAAAAGCTCTAAGCAATGAAATTACAGATAAATTAAAGCAGCTCTCGTTTACCCATGGGAAATTTTTGGTAAATCTAAAACCAGTTGAGCCTAGTCAGTTTGGAAATGAGCAGGCTGAATTTTTGATATCAACATATCTTGGCGCAGAACCTAAGCCGATTCAAAAAGTTGCTTCAGGTGGTGAGTTGTCGCGAATCAGTCTCGCTATCAGAGTATGTTCCATTGTAGATGCAAATGTACCTTCAATGATTTTTGATGAAGTTGACGTAGGTATTGGGGGAGGTGTTGCTGAAATTGTTGGGAAATTATTAAAATCGTTAGGTGATACTAACGGCCGACAAATTTTTGTAATTACGCATCTGCCTCAGGTTGCTGCCCAGTCCAGGTCTCATTTTAAAGTCTCAAAAAACCAAGTTAACAATCAGACTATTAGTCATATTGAAAAACTTAGTGAACAGACCCGTATTGACGAGATTGCAAGAATGCTTGGAGGGGTTGAGATTACAGCTACAACAATGGAGCACGCTAAAGAATTACTTAGCTGACACTATGACACTTATTAATATTCGCCAAGCCACCTGATTTGCAATTGCAGGGTTTCTTTGTACAATCTGCATATATATACAATGCATGATCTATAATATTAAAACCATTTTTTTCGGCAACTATATTTTGTCGCCTTTCAATTTCTTCGTCAACAAATTCATGAATAAACCCACATTGCAGACACACAATATGATCATGATGAGATTTTTCATTAAGCTCAAAAACAGCTTTACCAGTTTCGAAATGATGCCTAATTAATAGGCCTGCTTGTTCGAATTGGGTTAGTACTCGATAAATCGTCGCAAGACCAACCTCTTGCCCACTACCTAGAATTACTTTGTATATATCTTCTGCTGTTAAATGCTTTTCTTTTGAATTTTCGAATATGCTGAGAACTTTTAATCGAGGGAGGGTTGCTTTTAATCCCGTTTCTTTCAGATTAATATGATCTTCCATTGCAGATTTCTCCAAATTTAAATAAACACAATAACCACATGGTATATTATCAATCTTTGCAAATAAAGCCATATTTATGAAATTAGTAGCAATTTTATCCTTTTTTTTAATATCTTGTGGTTTTCATAATTCAGTACCCGACTTTCTTCCTAATGTTTATCAAATGGATATTCAGCAAGGTAATGAGATAGATTCTGAGATGCTCCTACAATTAAAGCCAGGAATGACTAAGTCTCAAGTGAGATTTGTTTTGGGAACTCCTTTGATTCAGGACAGTTTTCATAAGCAGCGCTGGGATTATGTTTATGCAATGAGAAAAGGTGGGGTATTGATAGAAAAACGTCATATTATTGTCAATTTTGAAAAAGATTTGTTAAAAAGTATCACAGGTGAAGTTGTCCCTAAAGATAAAAAAAGACCTGTAGTTAATAAAAAAGAATCAAATAATCCAAGTAATCTGGAAGATGGTAATAATGACGAATCATCATGGATAGAAAAAATCAAATTCTGGGAAGATGATACAAATATTACTGATGATAAAGATGTCAATCATGAAAAAAATTCTAATACTGAGGCCGGCGAAATAATAAATGAAGACAGCGTGCCAAATAATGCTGATCTTATACAAAAGATTGATGTTAAAGAATCAATCAATGAAGCAGTCAAGGCTGATATTGAAAATAATGAATCACAAGATTTATTAAGCGACAAGAAAATACTATCAGAAGATAAAGAAGTTATAATAAATCCGAAAACGGATGCAAAAGAGTCAGATTATTTTAAATTGCTATTAGAGAAGATTGGATTTTAATATGATAAAGCCTATCAAAATTGTTGTTGTTGGAGCTACTGGAAAAATGGGGCAAACCTTAATCCAGGAAATTTTCAATGATAAGGGTTTGCATCTTTCTGGTGCAGTAGACCTATCTTCAAGCCCATATATTGGACATGATGCTGGGTCTCTATTAGGACTTAAGGCGGATGTACTAATTACAGAAGAACTATCAGAAGATCATGCTAATAGTGATATTCTAATTGACTTCACAAGACCTGAGGCTAGCCTTTCTTATTTAGATTTTTGCCTCACACACAATATTAATTACGTTTTAGGAACTACTGGTTTTAATGAAGATGAAAAAAAGAAAATTTATGCTGCCGCAGAGAAGATAGCAATTTGTTTTGCTCCTAATATGAGTGTTGGAGTAAACCTATTAATCTCTCTTGTAGAAGCTGCAACAAAAGTCCTGCATAATGAATTTGATATTGAGATTATTGAGGCTCATCACCGACATAAGGTAGATTCCCCATCAGGAACTGCTTTACGGCTTGGGGAGGCTGTAGTAAAGTCTGCCGGCCTATCACTAAAAGAAAATAGCGTTTTTCATCGTGAAGGAAATATGGCACCTAGGAAATCTACGGAAATTGGTTTTTCAACAATCCGTGGTGGAGATATTGTAGGAGATCATACTGTTTTATTTGCCGGAGACGGAGAGAGGGTTGAGCTTACTCATAAAGCTAGTAGTCGGAAAACCTTTGCTAAAGGGGCAATTCGCGCTGCAAAATTTATTTTAGATAAAGATTCTGGATTATTTGATATTTTAGATGTATTAAATTTAAAAAATATTGATTAAATGCTGTTATTTAAATTGAAGTAAATCCTCGATTCCTTTATAATATTTTTAACGGGCGGACCTGAATTCACCCGTCTGTTTTATCTAGTCAAAATTACCTTGGGAGTGTTTCTTGTCGAGTAAAATGCCGGCCATCTTAGTGCTTGCAGACGGAACAAAGTTTCGAGGTTATTCAATTGGTGTAGAAGGTAAAGCTTCTGGAGAGGTTGTTTTTAATACAGCCATGACAGGATACCAAGAAATCCTAACTGACCCTTCATATACAGAGCAACTTGTTACATTAACTTATCCACATATTGGTAATACTGGTATTAACGATGAGGATGGTGAGTCAAATAAGGTATTTTCGAAAGGGTTAATTATTCGTGATCTGCCTATAATTCAGTCAAATTTTAGATGTACACGCTCACTCTCAGATTTTTTAGTCTCTGAAAAGATAGTCGCAATTGCAGGAATAGATACTAGGCAGCTTACTAGGCATATAAGAATAAATGGAGCGCAACCTGGATGTATTGCTGCCGGAAGTTTTGATGAAGAGGATGTTGCTCAGCATGCGATTAAATTTCCAGGCTTATCAGGAATGGATCTTGCAAAAGTTGTTTCAACTGACAAAGCATATTTTTTTGATGAGGGGGAATGGACCTTAGGTTCTGGCTTTGAGCGCATTAAAAAAACTCCATATAATGTTGTTGCTTACGATTATGGAGTCAAAAAAAATATATTAAGAATGTTAGTTTCTAGGGGATGTCGGGTAAATGTTGTACCGGCTAATATGCCTGCCGATGAGGTGCTTGCACTTAATCCGGATGGTGTTTTCTTATCAAATGGCCCTGGAGATCCTGAGCCTTGTGATTATGCCGTTAAAAATATCCAGACTTTAATTAATAAAAAAATACCTATTTTTGGTATTTGTCTTGGACATCAACTTCTAGGGCTAGCAAGCCATGCTAAAACCCTCAAGATGAAATTTGGTCATCATGGGGCCAATCATCCAGTTCAGGACCTAGCAACTGGAAAAGTCTTTATTACTAGTCAGAATCATGGTTTTGCAGTGGATGAGCAATCATTGCCGGCTAATCTCAGGGCTACACACCGATCACTTTTTGATGGTTCGCTCCAGGGAATTTCAAGAACAGATTCTCCGGCCTTCAGTTTTCAGGGGCATCCAGAAGCAAGTCCTGGACCTACGGAGATGAGCTATCTCTTCGATGATTTTATTAACTTGATGATTAAAGCGAAGAAAAAATAATGACAAAGCGTAAGGATATAAAATCGATATTAATTATTGGTGCAGGACCAATTATTATTGGGCAGGCTTGTGAGTTTGACTATTCAGGCGCACAGGCATGTAAGGCATTGAAAGAAGAAGGTTACAGAGTTATTTTAGTAAACTCGAATCCTGCAACCATCATGACTGACCCGGAATTAGCAGATGCCACATATATCGAGCCGATTCAATGGCAAGTTGTAAGTAGGATTATAGAAAAAGAGAAGCCTGACGCAATCTTACCCACAATGGGAGGTCAAACTGCTTTGAACTGCGCATTAGATTTGGATAAGCATGGTGTACTAAAGAAATTTAATGTTGAATTGATCGGGGCATCAAAAGAATCTATAGACAAAGCAGAGGACCGACAAAAATTTAAGGAAGCGATGGGTCGTATTGGTCTGGCTTCTGCTCGATCAGTAATTGCTCACAGTATGGAGGAAGCAATTCAAGTTCAGGCTGGGATTGGATACCCTTCGATTATTAGACCCTCCTTTACTATGGGTGGGAGTGGGGGTGGTATTGCTTATAATAGAGAGGAGTTTGTGGAAATATGTGAGCGTGGTTTAGATGCATCTCCTACCAATGAATTATTAATAGAGGAGTCCTTGCTGGGTTGGAAAGAATATGAAATGGAGGTTGTAAGAGACTCTAAGGATAATTGCATTATTATTTGCTCGATTGAAAATTTAGATCCAATGGGAGTTCATACCGGAGATTCTATAACTGTTGCCCCAGCGCAAACATTAACTGACAAAGAATATCAAATTATGCGAACAGCATCGATTGATGTTTTGAGGGAAATTGGTGTAGATACCGGAGGGTCAAATGTCCAATTTTCGATTAATCCAGAAGATGGTCGAATGGTAGTTATTGAAATGAATCCAAGGGTTTCAAGATCATCTGCTCTTGCTTCAAAGGCAACTGGTTTTCCTATCGCAAAAATTGCTGCAAAATTAGCCGTAGGTTTTACATTAGACGAGCTAAAAAATGATATTACTGGCGGTCAAACACCCGCATCTTTTGAGCCTACAATAGATTATGTTGTTACTAAAATTCCACGGTTTGCATTTGAAAAATTTCCCCAAGCTGATTCTCGTTTAACGACGCAGATGAAGTCTGTGGGTGAGGTTATGTCGATTGGAAGAACCTTTCAGGAGTCATTTCAAAAAGCTTTACGAGGATTGGAAACTGATGCAGATGGTTTAGTAGAATACTCAAGCAATATTGATGAGATTGTAAAGGAGTTAAGAGAACCTGGGCCTAATCGTATTTGGTTTGTTGGAGATGCTTTGAGAGCTGGATTATCCATCGATGATGTATTCCAACATTCAAAGATTGATCCGTGGTTTTTGCATCAAATTAATGATTTAGTTGTAACCGAGGAAGAGATAAGAAAAATTTCAATTTCATCTTTAAATGAAGAGAAAATCTTTAATATTAAGAGAAAAGGTTTCTCAGATAGCCGTATCGCTTTCCTAATGGGTTGTATGGAAGAAGATATTCGTAATTATAGACATTCTATAAATCTACATCCTGTTTATAAAAGAGTAGATACTTGTGCAGCAGAATTTGAAACAAATACAGCTTATCTGTATTCAACATACGAAGAAACTTGTGAATCTGAGCCTTCAGATAATAAGAAAGTTATCATTATTGGTGGTGGACCTAATCGTATTGGACAAGGAATAGAATTTGATTATTGTTGTGTTCACGCGTCTCTTGCCCTTAGAGAAAGTGGATTTGAAACTATAATGATTAATTGTAATCCTGAAACAGTTTCAACTGATTATGATATATCAAATCGACTTTACTTTGAGCCAGTTACCCTAGAAGATGTTTTAGAAATAGTACACAAGGAGAGACCTTGGGGGGTGATTGTTCAATACGGAGGCCAAACTCCATTGAAGCTAGCAAAAGGACTTGCGGAACAAGGGGTCCCCATTATTGGAACACTACCGGATGATATTGATGCTGCAGAAGATAGAGAGCGCTTCCAAAAAATTTTAGTAGATCTTAATTTGCGTCAGCCACCTAACAGAACTGCTAGAGCTCCGGAAGAGGCAATAAGGCTTGCGGAGGAGATAGGCTATCCTTTGGTTGTAAGGCCCAGTTATGTTTTAGGGGGACGAGCTATGGAAATAGTTCATGAAAAATCTGACCTCGAAAGATATATGAGGGAGGCCGTGAAAGTTTCGAATGATTCCCCAGTTCTCTTAGATAGGTTTTTGAATGATGCACTAGAAATTGATGTTGATGCAATATCTGATGGAGTAGATATCGTGATCGGTGGAATTATGGAGCATATTGAACAAGCTGGAGTACATTCTGGTGACTCTGCATGTTCATTGCCACCATATAGCCTGTCAAAAAAAATTCAACAAGAAATTGTTGTTCAAACCAAAAAAATGGCGAAAGCACTAAACGTGATTGGATTAATGAACGTTCAATTCGCCGTTCAAGGAGAGAATATTTTTGTTCTTGAGGTTAACCCAAGAGCCTCTAGAACCGTTCCTTTTGTATCAAAAGCAATAGGGAGGCCCCTTGCTAAGATAGCAGCTAATTGTATGGCAGGAAAAACATTAGTACAGCAAGAGATGACCTGTCAAATTATCCCTCCATTTTTTTCAGTAAAAGAAGCAGTCTTTCCTTTTATAAAATTTCCTGGTGTTGATCCTATTTTAGGCCCGGAGATGAAGTCCACAGGTGAAGCAATGGGAGTAGGTAAAACCTTTGCTGAAGCTTTTATTAAGTCACAACTGGGATCTTCTGTAATTCTGCCAAAGGGAGGAAAAGCCTTCCTTAGTGTAAGAAAAGAAGATCATCTTAAAGTGCTTGATATCGCCTCATCATTAAAAAGTCTTGGTTTTGACTTGGTTGCAACAAAAGGAACAGCAAAAGCTATTAAAAATCATGGCCTAAAAGTTGAAGCAGTGAATAAAGTCGCAGAAGGGCGACCACATGTTGTTGATATGATTAAAAATGATGAAATTGATTTTATTGTTAATATTACGGAAGATAAAAGAGCGATTGCTGATTCCTATGAAATTCGAAGAAATGCTTTGCAGAACAAAGTAACCTACTACACTACTATAGCGGGCGCACGAGCTGCATGTGTTGGCATGAACTATGGTGAAGAGCTAGATGTATCCTCACTTCAAAGCTTGCATAAGATATCGTCTTAAAATAAACTCATATCAATAACTATCAAAACTTTAAAGTTTAGAATATATTTTTAATAAAGGAAGTTAAATGAATCAAATTCCAATAACGCGTAATGGACACGAGTTACTGAAAAAAGAATTGTTACAATTAAAAAGCAAAGATCGTCCAAGTGTTATTCAGGCTATTGCAGAAGCAAGGTCTCATGGAGACCTTTCAGAAAATGCAGAATATGATGCAGCTAAGGAAAAGCAAGCTTTTATTGAAGGTAGGCTAGCGGAAATTGAAGCAAAATTATCTCAGGCAATCGTGATTGATCCTGCCTCCCTTAATAGTGAGGGGAGATGTGTTTTTGCATCTACTGTAACTGTAGAGAATTTGGATAGTGAAACAAAATCAATCTATCAGATTGTTGGCGATGATGAGTCAGATATTAAGCAAAATAAAATTTCTATTAATTCCCCACTAGCAAAAGCACTAATTGGTAAAGAGGAGAGTGATGTAATTGAATTCGAAACTCCCGGTGGTATAAAGTCATTCGAGATTTTAAAAGTACAGTACATCTAAATATAAAAATATGGAAAATTTTCTAAATAAGCTCTCTGTTGTTTTAACCACCCTTTGGGTAGGAGGGTTGTGGTCTATGCTGATGGTAACGTCAGTACTTTTTCATAAAATACCTAGTGCTTATATTGCTGGTGCTATTGCTGAAGATATGTTTATGTATATTAATTATTTTGGAATAATCACGGCTTTATTTTTAATATTTATTGGGTTTAAAAAGAGCGGCATTAAATTACTTAAGAAATCATATTTCTGGATTATTTTCATTATGCTAGGTGTGATTATGATTAATTACTTTGGTATTAATCCATTTCTTGAAGCATTAAAAATAGAGGCACTTTCAAAGGAGGTTATGGAGAGCGTATTCTCTGAGCGTTACCGAACATGGCATGGAATTGCTAGTGCAGCTTATTTGTTTGAATGTTTCCTTGGCATCATGCTAGTTTTAAGAGTAAAGTCATTAGATTAAGGTAAAACAATTTTTGTTTTATCATTTGCTTTGAAGATGACTATTTGCTTACCGATATGATTAATTGACTCAGCATCAACTTTTTTACATACAGAAGTTAAAATAAGGGCACGGTTAGCCTTGTCATTCTCTTGAACCTGAATCTTTATAAGCTCGTGAGCCTTAAGGTTTAATTTAATTTCATTAATTACTGAGTCGGATAATCCTTTATTGCCAATTTGAACAACAGGTTTTATTGCATGTGACAGAGCTTTAAGATGAGAAACTTGTTTTGAATTTAGCATAATTATTTAATGTAAAAATAAATTGGATGAATAATAGCAGATGAAAAGATCTAGAACCAGTAAAAGCTGGATGAATGAACATGTTAAAGATAGTTATGTAAAACAGGCTCATGTAGATGGATACCGCTCTCGGGCCGCTTACAAGCTAATTGAGGCAAATGAAAAGTTTAAATTGCTAACTAAAAATATGGTTGTTGTTGATCTTGGGTCTTCACCTGGAAGTTGGTCACAGGCTATCGGAAATACTATAGGCAACCAGGGAAAAATATTCGCTTTAGATATTTTGGAAATGCAGCCCATTAAGAATGTTAATTTCATTCAGGGTGACTTCCGAGAAGAGCATGTACTTCATGCCCTAGAGAATAAATTAGGAGATTTAAAGGTAGACCTTGTTATTTCAGATATGGCCCCCAATATTAGTGGTATAAAGACAAAAGATCAGGCAGGAATTATTCACTTAAATGAATTGGCTCTTGATTTTTCAAGGAATTGGATGAAACCGAATGGGAACTTGTTGGTCAAATCTTTTATTGGGGAGCAGTACGAGGAATTTATTGAGGCAGCCAGAAAAGTCTTTAATAAGGTTGTGACTTTCAAACCAAAGTCATCTCGTGATAGAAGCTCTGAAATTTTTATTGTGGGACAAAAAATGAAGAATATAGAGTGATTTAATCATTCTGGTTTAAAATAATTATTAATTATATACAAAGGTAAAGCGTTGAATAATAATACATTAAAAACAATTGCAATCTGGATTTCTCTTGGCCTCATAATGATGACCATTTTTAATCAATTCTCAGGATCTTCAAGATTTGAAAATAAGTTAGTTTATTCTGAATTTATGGCTGAGGTTAAGGCTGGAAATATTTCTAAAGTCGAAATTAATGACAACAATTTATCTGGAACAACAGCACAAGGTAAGAAATTTACTACTTATGCCCCAACAGATCCATGGCTTGTATCGGACCTCTTAAAGAATAATGTAATTGTTGACGCTAAACCTAAGCAGAAGCAGTCGCTATTTATGAGTATCTTTATTTCATGGTTTCCGATGATTTTATTAGTCGGAGTATGGATATTCTTTATGAAGCAAATGCAAGGTGGTGGAGGAAAAGGTGGCGGCCCCTTCTCATTTGGAAAAAGTAAGGCAAAGCAGCTGGATAAAACTAATAACAAGACGACATTTGCTGATGTGGCAGGATGTGATGAGGCCAAAGAAGAAGTTGCTGAGATTGTTGAGTTTTTAAGGGAGCCATCAAAATTTCATAAATTAGGTGGAAAGATTCCTAGGGGAGTGTTAATGGTTGGGCCTCCAGGAACCGGTAAAACACTATTAGCCCGAGCAATTGCAGGCGAAGCCCAAGTTCCTTTTTATACTATCTCCGGCTCAGACTTTGTTGAAATGTTTGTAGGGGTGGGTGCTGCTAGGGTTCGTGATATGTTTGAACAAGCTAAAAAGAACTCTCCATGCATTATTTTTATTGATGAAATTGACGCAGTAGGTCGCCACCGTGGTGCAGGAACAGGTGGTGGGAATGATGAGCGGGAGCAAACATTAAATCAGTTACTTGTTGAATTAGATGGTTTTGAAGCTAACTCAGGGGTAATTGTTATTGCAGCAACTAATCGGGCCGATGTCTTAGATAAGGCCTTACTCAGGCCTGGAAGATTTGATCGTCAGGTTTCTGTAAGTCTTCCTGATATAAAAGGTAGAGAAGAAATTTTGACCGTTCATATGAGAAAAATTCCTATGGATGTTGATGTTAAGGCCGATATTATTGCTAGAGGTACCCCAGGTTTTTCAGGTGCTGACTTAGCAAATCTAGTAAACGAGGCGGCATTATTTGCAGCACGTT
>Ga0209710_1000226_pt1 | contig 61902 bp, 58 predicted proteins | sample ArcticOcean_MG_C_5_FD_187436 | JGI IMG/M metagenome (GOLD analysis project Ga0209710, IMG submission 187436) | Marine microbial communities from western Arctic Ocean - ArcticOcean_MG_CB4_138 (SPAdes) (version 2) | ecosystem: Environmental > Aquatic > Marine > Oceanic | place: Arctic Ocean...
GCATCCTCATAAAACATTTCATAAAAATCCCCCATGCGGTAAAAGACCAAGTCGTGTGGATGGTCATGTTTAATCCCTAAATACTGCTGCATCATGGGAGTGTGGTTAGAGTTAATGCCGTTGTTTATTGTTTTTTCGTTTTTGGATATGTTCATTTTTTCGGCATAACTCTTTAATTAAATGGAAAAATCTCACTCATAGAGTGTCATTTCCAACCTTTAGATTATTCTTGATCAAAATTTGTCTCACTTCAAGAACAAATTCTTGACCTCGTTAAATGGTTTCTGCAAACAGTGAATCAACTTGCAGAGTAGGTCACAAAGCTATTTTTCAAATGGTGACTAAGCAAGCCATAATTGTACGGTCAGTAGTCGCTTCAAGCAAACACCACTGGTTTGAACTTGATTGTTGTTGAGTTATGAAAACACTGGGTGGGCAGAGAGAATTTTGGTATCGCCTATAAGACCATGAGGTCATTTGACAAGCATGCCTTAATTAATAATTTTGTATTAAAAACTAAGCTAAGGCTAAGGGAGGCTGCTGTTCAGATAATCAATGGGCAATAAGTTTGAGGACTGAAGGCAGGCGTTTGCCTTGCAATAGTATATGGTCACGCATTAGTTCGCTGGCTCTTTCTCCTTCACCAGAGAGAATGGCCAAACAAATCATGGTGTGCTCTTCTGTTGATTTTGCAAGACGCCCTCGAAGGTCATAAGGTAAAGACCGATAGGGATTAATGTGTATGCCTATATTTTGTAATTGTTCAATGAGCCAGTGGTTATCAGTAGCCGCATGGATTGCCGCATGGAACTCAAGGTTGGCGATACTGTACTGAACTTTATCACCAGTCGCAGATGCAGCAATACACTTTTCCAGAGCTTGCTCAATTGATTCTGCATGCTTTTGTGTGAGCGCTGCTGCCGCTAGTCTGCAAGCCATCCCTTCGAGACCTGCACCCACTTCAAATAGATCAAGCAACTCTTTGGCCGTTAGAATCCGAACAATAGCCCCTTTTCTGGGCCTTGTTTCTAATAAGCCAATGGCTACCATGGCTCGAATAGCTTCACGAATGGGGGTGCGTGACAAAGCATATTTTTCTGCTAAAGCAGCTTCTTCTAATTGGTCACCGGGACGCAATATACCCGAGGAAATCTCTTCGGTCAGTTGCGTAATGAGTTTATCGGCAGCGCGGGTCATGAATTATTCCATTAGTTCAAACCACCAAATTATAACGTTTACATTCAATTATGCAATGTTCAGGTATAATGGTTATATGTATTTTTATAGATTGCATGTGTATAATAAAGACTATACTATCAGATCTCAATTAAAATTGGAGAAGTAGAAATGTTTCAGTCACGTATAATAAAAACGGCAGCACTTGCTACTATAATAGCCACGTCTGGGGCAGTTAATGCCACGGAGCTAAAGCTTTCACACCAGTGGTCAACTAAAGACGTTCGACATAAGGTAGCTCAAATCGTCGCCGATGAAGTCGCCGCCGCAGGCGTTGATCTTAACATTAAGATCTTCCCCTCAAAGTCATTAGTTAAACCTAAAGAACAGTATAACTTTATCAGTCGCAACCTATTGGACATGTCCGTCTTTCCACTGAGTTATGCAGCTGGTCAGCAACCAGCGGTTAGTTTAACCCTCATGCCTGGTTTGGTTAAAAACCATGATCATGCAGCTCGTTTAACCCAGTCTCCATTCATGAGCGCTTTGCAAGAAAAAATGCTAGACGACAACGTCATGGTTTTGGTGCACGGTTATCTTGCGGGTGGTTTTGTAGGCAAGGACAAGTGCATTGTTAAGCCAGAAGATGTAAAGGGTATGCAAATTCGCGCTGCTGGCAAATCATTTGAACAAATGTTGATTGGTGCAGGCGCTTCCATTACTTCTATGAGTTCCGCTGATATTTATAGTGCAATGCAAACGGGTGTTCTCAACGCAGCTAACACATCGTCATCTTCCTTCGTATCTTACCGTATTTACGAGCAAGTGAAGTGTTATACACCTGCTTCTGAAAACATAGCCCTATGGTTTTTGTACCAGCCACTTATCATGAGCAAGGATAAGTTTGATGGGTTAAATGAGCAGCAACAGACAGCTTTGTTAGCCGCTGCAAAAAAAGCTGAAGCCTTTTATTTAGCAGAAGCTAAGACTCAAGATGCCAAATCAACTGAAGTGTTCCGCGAGGCGGGTGTTGAGATTGCTGAAATGACCCAAGCTGATTTTAACGCATGGCGTGATATCGCAGTAGAAACCTCTTACAAAGAATTTGTAAACTCTGTTTCTGGTGGTCAAGAATTACTTGATATGGCTCTTTCTGTTAAGTAGTCCATCGATATAGGTCTTGCTTTGGATTTTATTAGTCACAAAGCAAGACCGCATAACGCTTCTAAAAACCCCAAAAAATAGGCACAAGAAAGGTATTTGCATGAGCGATCACTCAAACATCAATGATCAAACTGGCACATCTACTAAGCCATTATTCTTTAAAGTAGTTTCATTCTTATCGACCTTGTCTGGCTGGTGTTCAGCAGGTATGACCCTGATTGCTATTGCCATTACCTGCCAAATGATCTTTGTACGTTTTGTCCTTAACGGCTCTACTGTCTGGCAAACTGAAGCGGTCGTCTTTTTAATTGTTGCTGCTACCCTTATTGGTCTACCTTTTGTCCAACAACTTAGGGGCCATGTTAATGTCAATTTAATTCCCTTGATGTTACCCGCCAAAGGCCGTTATTTTCTAGCCATCTTCACTTATTCGGTTGCCATCATTACCATCTCTATGATGCTGTGGTTCAGTTATGAATTCTGGCATCTTGCCTTTACGCGTGGTTGGACTTCAGATACGGTCTGGGCACCTCAGTTGTGGATCGTCTATTCTTCCCTACCCATTGGTTTTGGCTTACTCATACTTCAGTTATTGGCTGACTTAGCCGCCATAGTCTTAAAAATTGAACTACCTTTCGGCTTAGGAGAAGATTAATGGATCCTCTTATTTTAGGTGCCTTAGTAGGCACCAGTACTATTTTAATCCTTTTCTCTGGTATATCAGTAGGCATTGGTTTACTGGTTGTCTCTGCTTTATTTATCATGATTTTCGATGGCGCTCCGTCATTGGCTTTAATGCCTGAAATATTTTTTGGCAAGTTAGATAGCTTTGCCCTGTTATCAATTCCTATGTTTATTATTATGGGCGCTTCTATTTCTTCAACTCGGGCTGGGGCAGACCTGTATGAAGCTCTTGAGCGATGGTTGACCCGTGTGCCCGGTGGATTGGTTATTTCTAATCTGGGTGCTTGCGCCATGTTTGCCGCCATGTCAGGTTCCAGTCCAGCAACGTGTGCTGCCATTGGTAAAATGGGTATTCCAGAAATGCTTAAGCGGGGTTATCCAGAGGGCATCGCTGCAGGATCTATTGCCGCGGGTGGCACTTTAGGTATTTTAATCCCACCATCAATCACCATGATCGTTTATGGCATCGCAACTGAAACTTCAATCGGGCGCTTATTTTTAGCAGGCGTCATACCCGGTCTATTGTTGGTTGCATTATTTATGGCTTGGTCCATTTATGCTACATGGCGTTCAGGTAACCATGCCTTAATGGTCAAGACCGTCTATAGCTGGAAAGAGAAGTTTGAAATTTTGCCACGGGTTCTTCCTTTTATTGCCATTATTATTGGTGTGCTTTATTCCATGTATGGAGGCGTGGCTACGCCTTCTGAAACTGCGGCCGTAGGCGCTTTGCTTTGCCTCATTATCGCCGTTGTTATTTATCGATTAACCAGCCCAAAAGATTTATGGCTAGTGTTAAGGGACAGTACCAAAGAGAGTGTGATGATTTTATTCATCATCGCTGCAGCAGGTGTCTTTTCATACATGCTTTCCAGCCTCTTTATCACCCAGTCAATCGCTGAATGGATTGGCACATTGGACATTAATCGCTGGTATTTGATGATGATCATCAACCTCTTTCTTTTAATTGCTGGCTTTTTTCTGCCCCCTGTTGCCGTCATACTGATGGCATCACCAATCCTGCTGCCTATTATAGTGAATGCAGGTTTTGACCCCATATGGTTCGCCGTAGTGCTGACCATTAATATGGAAATTGGTTTGATATCACCACCTGTAGGTTTAAACCTGTACGTGATTAATGGCATAGCCCCTCAGATACCTCTGAAATCTGTTTTATTGGGATCATTACCCTTTGTAGGCTGCATGGTGATTGCCATCTTATTACTCTGCTTAATGCCTAGCTTAGCGACCTGGCTACCCGATACCCTTATGGGATCATCGATATAGTTTAACTAACCTTTTATTAATTAGTGCTTAAGTGCTCGTTTTACCTTGGATTTAACTTTTATGACCTCAAACAACTCGTACCGTCGTATTGGGCTTATTGTACCTAGCTCTAATGTGACTATGGAAACGGAAATTCCTGCCTTATTGCATGCCCGTGAAGCAATATTTTCTGATCGGTTTACTTTTCATGCCTCAAGAATGCGCATGAAGAATGTATCCAAAGAAGAGTTGGAACGCATGGATGATGATAGCTTGCGCTGTGCTGCTGAGCTATCAGATGCTGCGGTTGAAGTGCAAGCTTATGCTTGCCTAGTGGCGATTATGAGTCGCGGTGTAGGCTATCATAAGGTATCACAACAGCGTCTTTATGAGGCTACTGTCGCCAATGGACTGCCCACCCCTATCGTTAGCTCGGCTGGCGCTTTAGTCGATTCTTTGCATGCTATGGGCGCAAAAAAAGTGTCTATCATCTGTCCTTATATGAAACCCTTAACAAGAATGGTAGTGGATTATATTGAAAGTGAAGGCATTGAAGTCAAAGACTTTATGGCGCTTGAAATCCCCAATAACCTTGATGTTGCGGCGCAAGATCCTAATGCACCCGCTGATCTATGGAAACAGCTAGATGTCACTGGTGTTGATGCCATTGTTGCCTCTGCCTGCGTGCAGATGCCCTCATTACCTGCCATTGAAAAAATTGAGAAGGCCTCAGGCATTCCAACCATATCAGCTGCTGTGGCAACCACCTACGAGATTCTAAAAACCCTTAATCTTGAGCCGGTGGCGCCAGGTGGTGGATTTTTGCTCACACAAAGGTAATGTGTGCATTGACAAAAACAGCGACTAGATTGCCGCTAAATTATTGTAAGGATGGTTTTATTAATAGTTCCACTCACAATAAAAAACTTATACAATAAACTAACTATTAGTTAGTTTATTGTATAATTAGTAAAAATAACATACTGTGGTCAGTAATTAGTGATATATAAATTGTGATCATAGTGCGGTGAGGTCATAGAGAAAAGACACACTTCAGATGAAATTTGACTACATTTATAACTGAGGCAAAGCATTGTAATGAGAACAGCTAATATACTGAGTGATTTACTTTCTAGAGTGAGTGATATTGGCCGCTCTCTGATGCCTGTGGCGGACAAACAGGAAACTCTCATCGACCGCTGTGAAACATTACTGTCAAGGCGAGGTGAAGCCACCAGCTTGGCCCTCGCCAGAGAAATACTTGATCGTTATAGTGAATTAACTGACGCGCATAAATACAATTTTTTTACAGACATGATGAGCCAGTTTGGCGTTGATGAAGCCAATCTAAGTGCCGCCATTGAGGCATGGGAAGTACCGCAGAAATCATTGGCTACTAAAACTCCAGTCAAGGGCGAAACTCAAACTCAAAGTCAAAAATTGGTGCGCGATATTCACCTCGCCAGTGAGCCTAGAAGTCAAGAATTGATCCGACGGTTAAATCGGGCACCAGCAGGCACCTTAGATTTAGTCTCTATGCGCGCCGATCTTTTGGTGGCGATGGTGAACGCCCCCCAGCTAAAACAGATTGATAATGATTTTCGTCACCTGTTTAGCTCATGGTTCAATCGTGGCTTCTTAGAGCTCAGGCTTATTAATTGGGATAATACCCCTGCTGTTATTTTAGAAAAAATCATTAGTTACGAAGCCATCCACGAAATCAATGGTTGGGATGAATTACGCTTGCGTGTTGCGGCAGAAGATCGACGCCTTTACGGCTTCTTCCATCCAGCCCTAAGTGCCGAGCCATTGATATTTGTCGAAGTGGCGATGACCGCTAGTATTCCTAAAGCGATTGCCCCCATTCTTGCGAAGCAGCGGCAACACCTTAATCCTGCCGAAGCCACTACAGCGGTCTTCTATTCAATTTCCAATTGTCAAAAAGGGCTTCAAGGCATTTCCTTTGGTAATTTTCTGATCAAGCAGGTGGTGGAAGAATTGCGCCATGAATTCACTAACCTCAGTCAATTTGTTACCCTATCTCCCTTGCCTGAAATGCGCCATTGGGTGCGCCAGCAAGTAGCTCAGAATAAGCTCAGTGATATCCCTCAAACACTGCACCAAACCATCCACTTACTGAATGATTCAAAAGACGCAAGTGGTGTTGACCGCGCCCAAATTGAGAAATTGACGGCCTGGTATCTACTCAAGGCAAAGAAAAGCAATGGTACTCCGTTCGATTATGTGTCTCGCTTTCATTTGGGCAATGGCGCCTGCCTTCAACAAATTAATAGTGAGGCTGACGCGAGTGGCACCAGACTCAAAAGTTCTTGGGGGGTGATGGTTAATTACCTATATGACCTCAACTCCATTGAACACAACCATGAAGCCTTTGCCAACCACCAAACTGTTGTCTGTGCAGAGTCTGTGCGTCGGCTTGTGAAGTAGAAAATTTAGAGGACACCGTTAATGTATGACACTAATCATCTTGCCCATCATCTTAGGTCTGCCTCTGTTGGCCGTGACAGCGCCTTGTGTGCTGAAATGTTGGATGGCACAAAAGTGTCTTACGGTGAAATGTTCAGCATTGCTGAACAAAATGCTAGGGCACTGCAATTGGCAGGTTTAAAACCAGGCGACTGCGTTGCCGCGCAAGTCGAGAAGTCCATAGCGTCGATACAGCTGTATTTGGGCACCGTATTAGCAGGTGGGATTTTTTTGCCTCTCAACACCGCTTATACACCATCAGAACTTGAATATTTCCTAACTGATGCTAAGCCACTAATATTTGTCTGTGATCCTAAAAAATCTGCTGTTTTAGAGGTTCTAGCTAAGCAAACGGGTGTTGGTAAAGTCTTTACCCTGTCAGCTGATGGCCTGGGGTCGTTGATTGATGCTCTGCCTATTCATACGCACAGTTTCAAAGAGGTGGCTCGCGGTAAGGGTGACCTTGCAGCATTCTTATATACGTCTGGCACTACTGGCCGTTCTAAGGGCGCAATGCTAACTCACGACAACCTCGTCTCTAACGCCCAATCATTGTGCCAATGCTGGCATTTTGATAATACTGATGTTTTGATTCACGCTTTACCTTTGTTTCACATCCATGGATTATTTGTAGCGACTAACGTCACCTTATCTGCTGGATCATCGATGATTTTTATGCCCCGCTTTGATAGTGAAATAATCATCTCGCTAATGAGCAGGGCGACCGTATTAATGGGAGTACCAACTTTTTACGTCAGACTGTTAGAGTCGGCTAATCTTTGCGCAGCAACCGTTGCCCCCATGCGCCTGTTTATTTCTGGTTCAGCACCCCTATTGGCAGAAACGCATAAGCAATGGCAAGAAGTTACTGGTACTGCCATTTTAGAACGCTATGGCATGACAGAAACTAATATGAACACTTCTAATCCCTATCAAGGTGAACGGCGTGCAGGTACTGTAGGCATGGCCCTGCCAGGGGTTGAGGTACGCATAGCCGATGCAGATAGTGGCCAACCATTGGCTAAAGGAGAAATTGGTTCCGTTGAAATACGGGGGCCAAATGTATTTAAAGGGTATTGGCAAATGCCCGAAAAAACAAAGCAAGAGTTTCGTGACGATGGTTTCTTTATTACCGGTGACATTGGTACCATCGATAGCGATAATTACCTTTCCATCGTGGGTCGCTCAAAGGATCTCATTATATCGGGTGGTTATAACGTTTATCCAAAAGAAATAGAGATCATTTTAGACGACGTTGAGGGTGTCTACGAGTCGGCTATTATCGGCGTGCCCCATCCTGACTTTGGTGAAGGGGTATTGGCTGTTGTCGTGTTGGCCACAGGTGCAGACCTAAGCGAAGACAGCATAAAAAATAATTTAAAACAAAAAATTGCTGCATATAAACGGCCTAAAAATATCTTTTTCGTTGATGAGTTACCCAGAAACACCATGGGTAAAGTATTAAAAAATATCCTTAGGGATCGACACAAAGATAATTTTACAACAACCTAGGCCCAATTATGGGTTAGGCAGTGGGTGGCGCTATTGATGGCCATGGTCTCAACTGACCGTTGCTGCCAGCAGCCTGCCATCTCATCTGACTTAAACTTGCACTGAGGTGCTATTTGAGGCCATAGTTAGCTATTGTTATTGGAGGCTCAAGCCTCTATGGTCATGGTGGTGTTTTTAATAATGCAGAATAAGTTGATGTCAGACTCAGAACAAGATCAAGTTTTAGCCAATAACGTAGCTGCAACTCTTATGCACAAAGGCCACACAATGGCGACAGCTGAGTCTTGCACCGGTGGCGCAATCGGAGCTTTGCTAACCTCTCTTGCCGGTAGTTCTAGATGGTTTAATGGTGGCGTAATTAGTTACAGCAATCAATTAAAAACACAACTGCTAAGGGTAGACTCAAAATACATTGACGTGCATGGGGCAGTGAGCAAAGAAGTGGTTGAGGCGATGGCGGTAGGCGGTTGCGAAGTCATGGCAGCTGATATCTGTGTGGCGGTGAGCGGTGTTGCAGGTCCAAGTGGCGGTACTGCTGCGAAACCTGTTGGCAGTGTTTGGATAGCATGGTGCGGCCCTGAACAAAGGCTAACGAGTCGTTTATACCATTTCGATGGTGCGCGCAAAGAGATCCAAAGTGCGGCCGTGCGCATGGCATTGCAAGGAGTGATCAATCAATGTTGATCATTTATACCCAAACGTACCCAAACCTATGCAAGTTAAAACCACAAGCTGAATTATTGTCTCAATTCAGATAATGATGATGCCAGGCCAAAACATAATACACTGCTGCTTTTTAAAGCGTGTATATGCGGGTTCAGGGGTGACTAGGTGAAAGACACTTGGCGACATGGTTGGGCGAAGTTCCCATTTGACCCGCAAATTGCTGCCTGGGCAAAGGCCGCCAAGTTATACGCTGATGCGGTCATCGCTGATCAGAAAATGCAAAAGCTCTGGTTACAATGCGAAGGCACATGGTTTGTTGGTGTGGATGCCTTGCCAAATGACCCAGCGGGTCGCCTCGGTGATTCGGTTCCACTAGCAGGCACCGCAGTTGACTTTATTATCCAAAATTTTGGGCGATTGCCTGCACTGCATCCAGCGCAGGTGTCGGTGATCTACCCAGGATACCCAAAACCCCGCGCTCAAGAGACGCCAGCCGCTTTCCGGTTCCGTCAGACTCGAGACGCCGCGCATATCGACGGTATTTTACCCCAAGGGCCAGACAGGCGAAGAAATCTAATTGAACCCCATGCCTTTGTCCTTGGACTTCCATTGAACCATACATCACCGGGTGCTAGCCCGCTTGTCGTATGGCCAGATAGCCCAGCAATTGTGCGGCGTCATCTAGCTGCTGCATTTGCTCAAATGCCTGTCGAGCAATGGTCTGGGGTCGATGTGACCGAGATATATGCTGCCGCTAGGCGCGAAGTGTTTGCCACCTGCGAACGCCTTGAATTGCCAGCCCAGCCGGGCGAGGCTTATTTACTGCACCGCTTGGCATTGCATGGAGTTGCCCCCTGGACAGCAGACGAAGGCGAAGGCCTCGAGGGTCGGATAGTGGCTTATTTTCGACCTCCTTGGCGCGCAGGTATACAAGAGTTTTTGAACGACTGAATAGGAACTCGCCCAATAATGCAGTAGGAGGCACCAACGAAAGTTGCCATATAGGCAACGATCATTTTAGGGAGGGTTTATCCCTTAGTGAGTGCTTACCCTTCAAGTATAATAATTACCACGCCACCCGCTAATAAAAGTGACCAGGCCAGTCTTACTAGAAAGCGTTTTTCATTGAGCACTAATGCACCGAGCAAAACTGAGAGGGGGATCGACACTTGTCGGATAGCACTGACCACAGCAACCTCTCCACCAGCCTGAAAGGCTAACAAAATGAGTAGATACGAAGCGTAGGAAAGTGCACCTGAGGCGAATACACGTAACCAGGCTTTGGGCCAACAGCCAAATAACTGCAGACTTAATGGCCGTTTCTGCACTCGGGTGAGAGTAAAGAAAACGATAAAGGCTAACGTTAAAGTGGTATAAACCCAAAATAAGAAGGGCGCTGGGGTAATGGTTTCCATGGCCACTGAATCTGCTAGGCCATAAATGGCAGAGCCAATCATCGCTACTGTAGCGGTAAAGATTAACTTAGGACGTTGCAGTAAACTGGCACCTCGTCGATACTGGATCATTATTGCGCTCACCAGTATTAGGCTGATACCTACTAGTGTCAGTGGAGAATAATATCGTTCTAAAAATAGATAGCCTATAGCCACAATAGCTAGCGGGGAAGAACGAATAATCGGATAGTAGACCGAAAGATCACCCGCTTTCAAGGTTAGCATCACGCACAGATAATAGAGAAACAGGCCCAAGGCTGAACCAGCCACCAATGGCCAAGCCTCGATTGGTAGGTTAAGTGGCTGGTTGAGTATAGTTGATTGGATTGCAGCAAATATAACCCACGAACCAGTTATCCCTAGATAAGCTGATTCCGGAAAATTCTGACCTTTAATCAATAAGTCACGAAAGGGGTGTAACGCTGCAGAACCGAGTACCAAGGCTATAACGAGTAAGTCCATCGGATTACTTGTAGTCTTCGTAGTAAATGGTTTGGCGGTTGAGAAACGGCTGTAGGTGAACAGTGGTCATGTCGTTAGCGATAAGTATTACGCCATAAGATGGCTCCTCTTGGCAAAAGGCAAAAGCACCATTGTGTGGATCTTTATTCAGCAAGAGGGGAACTTGATGGTTGGTGCCGTGAATGGCAGAAAAGCTTATCCCCCGCCATTTTCCAAAAATGGGGCGGTGCACATGACCAAAAAATAGGTGTCGAATATCATTATGGTCTGACAGTGTTTGGGTGAATTTTTCGCAATCACGCAAGCGCATTGCATCCAGGTTAGGTAGACCAACATCAAACGGTGGATGATGCATGAACAAGTATACAGGGCGATTATGGTGCTGAGCTAACTGCTCACGCAACCATGCATGCCTCAGTTCACAATAAACGCCTTCGTCGGTGCCTGGTTCGTTGGTGTCAAGAAACAACAGGACCCCTTTGGAAGTGACCTTCGACTGTTGCACAAACCCATTAGAGTCCCTGGGCACATTACTAAAAACATCGCAGAAGTGCTGCCTGTGATCGTGATTTCCCAGTAGCAAAAAAGTGCGCATGGGCAGTAGCATCAGTAATTGTTTTAATAACGCATAAGCGCCAGTTTGACCAGCTTCAGCCATGTCTCCAGTGAGCACGCATAGTTCAGCATCGGTGTGGTGAGTCACAATATCCTCAAAGCACTGTCGCAAGCGTTCACCCGGATCAAGGCCATGAAGTTTTCCTCCAGCAGCGACAAGGTGGGTATCAGAAACGTGAATAATTTTCATGCTGCATTCTTCTCCACATGAGTCTAGATCAGTTTGGTAACGGCAAAACTAAAACATTAGCCACTATTGAGATCAAGATCTTCTTCAGACTGAGCGCTAGACTATATAGGATGGCAATTTTGGGCTAACTTACCTGCGACAAGGCACCATCGAAAAACGACTCATCAAGTCACTAGTGGTTTGCTATTTAGCAGGCAGTATAGCACTAACAAACCCCTGCTTTGCTTAAGTAATACCCACAGTTGTGGTTGAAATTAATACGTTATGGTCTCTAGCGAGGATTTTAGTCTACATTGAATGTTCGGCCTACTATTAACGCTGTAAGGCCGTTTGTAAAACTACAGTTTTTAGTCAGGTGTTTAGGGATATTACAAATAAGTTACATCAAAATTATAGAAGCATTTAATCCCTTTCAGAACATAGAGATAGTGACCAGGATATTAACGATAATCCTTTGAATTATGACCCAGTTAAATAAAGCTCATAAAAAATGCTGAGTTTTTACTGCACTGTCTTGCCAACAAAAAAAGCAAAATGATTAACCTACGTAGATCACAGGCATTAGGTGATGACAGTCACTAAGTAATAACAGTTACTAAGTAATAACAGCCACTGGATGTATTCTTTGAAAACCAGTAGTGAAAATTTCAAAACACATTGAATTGCCTCAACACGAGAAAGATGTGGAGATAAATCATTCCATGAGGGGGTTGTAATTAAGTCTGTGCTGCTTTGGCCAGCACATTTGTCCAATCAATATAACTTTCCTCAAAAAACCGCTCTTTAACAATTTATACATTAAGTCTTGCACTTTTTCTCAAGTATGGTTTAATACTGTATATACAGACAGTTACTGTATGTAATCACAGTGTCAAGAAAAGACCAATGACCAGAAGCTTAGTCTTCAAGCCAAAAAAATTAAGGTGAATCTCATGGATGCAAATAAACAAAAAGCCCTCGATGCAGCGCTAGGCCAAATCGAACGCCAATTTGGTAAAGGTGCAGTAATGCGCATGGGTGATCAGCCCAGAGAAGCCATTCCTGCAGTATCTACAGGATCTCTTGGTTTAGATATCGCCCTTGGAATAGGTGGATTACCTTTTGGACGTATTTGTGAAATTTATGGGCCCGAGTCTTCAGGTAAAACAACCCTGACCTTGCAAGTCATTGCGGAAGCTCAAAAAATTGGCAAGACCTGTGCATTTGTTGATGCTGAGCATGCATTGGACCCCAGTTATGCTGAAAAACTGGGTGTTAATGTGGATGACTTATTGGTTAGCCAGCCAGATACGGGTGAACAAGCGCTTGAGATAACAGACATGTTAGTCCGTTCAAACGCAGTTGACGTGATTATTGTGGACTCAGTTGCAGCTCTAACACCGAAAGCTGAAATCGAAGGCGAAATGGGAGACCATCACGTGGGTCTTCAGGCACGGCTATTGTCTCAAGCCATGCGCAAGATTACCGGTAATATTAAAAATGCCAATGCTCTAGTCATTTTCATCAACCAAATAAGAATGAAAATTGGTGTCATGTTTGGTAGCCCTGAAACTACGACCGGCGGTAATGCACTAAAATTCTACTCCTCTGTGCGTTTGGATATTCGTCGTATTGGTGCGGTAAAGAATGGTGATGAGATAGTAGGTAACGAAACCCGTGTCAAAGTCGTCAAAAATAAGGTTGCGTCTCCCTTTAAACAAGCAGAGTTTCAAATAATCTATGGTAAAGGCATTTACCGCATGGGTGAAGTTATTGATCTAGGCGTTAAGCAGAACTTGGTTGATAAAGCGGGTGCTTGGTATGCTTATAAAGGTGACAAAATTGGTCAAGGTAAAGCCAATGCTTCCCAGTATTTGCTAGATCATCCAGAGATTGCTGAGGAAATCGAACTGCAAATTAGAGAAGAGCTTTTGAGCATTCCTAAGGCCAGCGAAACCGACAATGACGTGGTAACACCACTAACATTCTAAACTATTAGTACAATTTAGTGGGTCATGGATAAGCTTTCTGTATCAATAGATAGCGCAAAGCAAGCCTCTGCTTTGCGCTATCAAGCCATTGGATTACTGGCACGACGTGAGCAGTCCCGCAGTGAACTGCAGCGTAAACTGCATCTTAGAATGCTAGAAAAATGCTGGGACGTTGACCTAGAGTATCTACTCGACGAACTTCACCGCCAAGGTTTACAGTCAGATTTGCGCTTTTCAGAAGTTCTCATAAGGTCAAAAGCAAATGCAGGGTATGGTCCATCTCGACTCTATCAGTGGGGTGTGCAATATGGTCTAGACCGCGAATTGGTGCATACTCAAATGCAAGAACAGCAATTTGATTGGTTTGCTAACGCCCTCAAACAAAAGCGCAAACACTGTGGATTAAGCCTTGCAATTAACCTAAAAGAAAGAGCTAAACAAGCACGCTATTTGTATCAACGAGGGTTTGCTCAAGAGCATATTTATTACGCCATCGAAGCGCTACCAGACGACCGTCCGTGAGTCTGCATACTTTTTTATCAAAATATAGAATAATCTTCTTAATTAGAACGTAAATCGCCTGCAATGGTCGAAAGCCATTAGTGGTTCAGTATATACTTACGCTTTTGCGTTAACAGCGAGACTGACCATGAAAATCGCGGCTATCCGTCAGGCATTTCTTGATTATTATAAACAATTAGGCCATGAAATAGTGCCTAGTAGTTCCCTTGTTCCTGGTAATGATGCCACCTTGTTATTTACTAACGCAGGTATGGTTCAGTTTAAAGACGTTTTTTTAGGTGATGACAAACGTCCCTATAATCGAGCTGTGTCTTCTCAGCGTTGCGTGCGTGCGGGTGGAAAGCATAATGATTTAGAAAATGTTGGTTACACTGCGCGCCATCATACGTTCTTTGAAATGCTGGGTAATTTTAGTTTTGGTGATTACTTCAAGCAAGATGCAATAAAGTTTGCGTGGAATTTCTTAACCGTAGAATTGGGTCTGCCCGCAGAAAAACTTTGGATCACTGTTCATCACAGTGATAGCGAAGCAGAAAAAATCTGGTTTGATGAAATTGGTATCAACCAACAACGTTTTTCACGCCTAGACGAAGATAACTTCTGGTCTATGGGTGATACTGGACCCTGTGGTCCGTGTTCAGAAATATTTTATGATCATGGAGAAGACATTTGGGGGGGACCTCCAGGCTCTCCTGAAGAAGATGGCGACCGGTATATCGAAATTTGGAATATGGTGTTCATGCAATATAACCGTGATAGCAGCGGTGAGATGACGCCACTGCCCCAACAATCAATCGATACAGGTATGGGACTGGAACGGATTGCAGCGATTTTACAAAATGTTCACTCAAACTACGAAATAGATTTGTTTCAAAACCTGCTGCAGGCCACTGTGAAGATCATCGGAACAGACGACGTGGACAGCAAATCTCTTCAAGTTATTGCAGATCACATACGATCAGTATCATTTCTAATCTTGGATGGTGTGATACCCTCAAACGAAGGTCGTGGCTATGTTTTGCGTCGCATCATGCGACGTGCCATTCGCCATGGTAATAAGTTAGGCGCCCAAGGCAGTTTCTTGCACCAACTGGTGGCACCACTGGTGAAGGAAATGGGCGAAGCTTATCCGGATCTTAAAGAGGCCCAAGTTGTCATTGAAAAGGTCATTGTTAAAGAAGAGCGACAATTTGTTAAAACATTGGATCAGGGTATGCGCATCCTGGAACAGGATTTAGCCGATTTAAAGGGCCATACCATTCCAGGTGACACCATTTTTAAGTTGTATGATACCTTTGGCTTTCCTGTGGATTTAACGGCTGACATCGCCCGAGAACGACACCTTGAGATGGATATTGGTGGCTTTGAAGAGGCGATGGAGCAACAGCGACTACGAGCACGTTCAGCCAGCAGTTTTGCTGTGGACTATAGCCACAAGATCGACCTAGCAGGCCAAACTGATTTCCAAGGCTATGTTAACTTAACCCACACGGGCAAAGTTTTGGCAATCATTGTCAACAGTGAACCTAGCGACAGGGTAAGCCAGAAGGGAAAACTCCAGTTAGTGTTGGACAGCACTTCTTTTTACGCAGAATCGGGGGGCCAAACAGGCGACCAAGGTATGATTGAGTGGCCGGGTGGCTCAATTCAAGTCACAGATACGCTCAAGCAAGGCCAACACTTCGTGCATTATGGGCATTTAATTAGAGGCGAACTGGGTGTGGGTGACGTGGTTGAAACTTTTGTCGATGGACGCTTTAGGGCTGATTCTGCAAAAAATCACTCAGCCACTCATTTGCTTCATGAAGCGATGCGCAGAACCTTGGGTGACCATGTGACTCAAAAAGGCTCTCTAGTAAATCCTGATCGATTAAGATTCGACTTTTCCCACTCCGAGCCAGTTTCTGCTGCGCAATTAGCCGTTATTGAAGCCATGGTTAACGAAGAAATTCGAGATAACACCGAAGTTGTAGCTGAAACAATGGCCATTGATGACGCTAAAGCTGCAGGTGCTATGGCATTATTTGGTGAAAAATATGGTGATGAGGTTCGCGTGATTACTATGGGTAATACTGCTGCAGTAGACTTAGGGCAGGGTGAGCAGGTGTTCTCGTTAGAGCTGTGTGGCGGCACTCACGTTGAGCGAACAGGTGATATTGGCGCCTTTATCATCACCTCTGAATCAGGAGTGGCGGCTGGAGTCAGACGAGTTGAGGCACTAACAGGAGCTGCGGCGAGTGAATGGTTAGCGACCACTGGAAAAACCCTAGCTGCGGTCAGTAGTTTGGTTAGGGCTGGCAGGGATAAAGTGACTGAAAAAGTACAAGCTTTAATCGAGAAAAACCGCCAACTAGAAAGGGAACTAGAACACCTTCAAGTGAAGATGGCGGCATCACAAGGTGCTGATCTCGTTTCTCAAGCCAAGGAAATACATGGTGTTAAAGTGCTCATCAGTGTGCTTGAAGGAGTGGAACCCAAGTCCCTGCGAGATGCCATGGACCAGTTACGTAATAAGCTAGGTTCTGGTGTGGTGATGCTCGCAGTCATTCAAGGAGACAAGGCCAGCATCGTCGCTGGTGTTACCAAAGACCTTACTGATAAAGTCAAAGCTGGGGAGCTAATCCGTCATACGGCGTCAAATATGTCTGGGAAAGGCGGCGGGCGCTCTGATATGGCCCAAGGTGGTGGACAAGCGGACCAACTCACTCAAGCGTTAGCTAGCGCCCACACTTGGTTAGAAGATTCGTTGGTATAGTATAAGCACAGTGCGACTAAACCTAAACCAACGGCAAAGTCATATAGCTTTTAGATAGTAATTAGGAATTTAACATGGCGTTGTACGTACAAAAATATGGTGGCACATCAGTGGGATCAGTCGAGCGTATCCAACAGGTGGCAGACAAAGTTAAGGGTTTTAGGGACCAAGGCCACGATATAGTAGTGGTCGTATCTGCTATGAGTGGTGAGACTAACCGACTGATTAGTATGGCTAACGAAATGCAGGATAAACCGTCACCTCGAGAGATGGACGTCCTAGTTTCTACGGGCGAACAGGTCACTATTGCGTTGTTATGCATGGCACTGTCTGAACGCCAATGCCCTGCTCGCTCCTATACGGGCGGCCAGGTTAAGATCCAGACCGATTCCTCCCACACTAAAGCCCGTATTCAGAACATCGATGTTGACAATATGCGCAGGGATTTAAATGGAGGTCGGGTCGTGGTTGTTGCAGGATTCCAAGGAGTCGACGACGAAGGTAATATCACCACTCTGGGACGTGGAGGTTCAGATACCACAGGAGTGGCTCTGGCCGCCGCTCTGAAAGCTGACGAATGTCAGATCTATACGGACGTCGACGGTGTTTATACCACTGATCCAAGAGTGGTCGATAATGCCCGCCGTTTAAACGAAATCACCTTTGAAGAAATGCTAGAAATGGCGAGCCTAGGTTCAAAGGTTCTGCAAATTCGTGCTGTCGAATTTGCAGGCAAATACAATGTGCCATTGCGGGTGCTGCATAGTTTTAAAGAAGGCCCGGGAACACTGATTACAACTGAGAGTGAAGATACCATGGAACAACCTGTTATATCCGGCATAGCTTTTAACCGTGACGAAGCTAAACTGACCATTACTGGGGTACCTGATATACCCGGAGTGGCATCAAAAATTTTGGGTCCCATTAGCGATTCTAATGTGGAAGTTGACATGATTTTGCAAAATGTCAGTGCTGAAGGCCTCACAGACTTCACTTTCACTGTGCATCGTAATGATTATGACCAAGCCTTTGAAACCATAAAAACCATTGCTAAAAGCCTTAATGCAAAAGGCGCTATTGGTAGTGAAAAAATAGCTAAAGTTTCAATTGTTGGTGTGGGTATGCGATCTCATGCGGGTGTTGCTAGCCGTATGTTTGAAAGTTTAGCGAACGAAAACATTAATATCCAGATGATCTCAACTTCAGAGATCAAAGTTTCCGTAGTTATTGACGAAAAATACCTAGAACTGGCTGTGCGTGCATTGCATTCCACTTTTGAAATGGATCAACCACAAACGGTTGAAGAATAATGAGTTTGCAACTATGATCACAAGGTAAGGATTGTATTGGCATTGATCTCTATTTTACTTACATCGCTAGAAAGCAAGTAGTGTAGGAATAATTAAGGTGTTCGGAAATTGGCAAGTCTTGATTTACCGGCCCAATAAAACGGAGCTTTATTATGTTAATTTTGACCCGCCGAGTGGGTGAAACCCTCATGGTTGGTGACCAAGTCACTGTCACTGTTTTAGGTGTAAAAGGTAATCAGGTTCGTATTGGTGTGAATGCTCCGCGTGATGTTGCAGTCCATCGTGAGGAGATTTATCAGCGCATTCAAGATGAAAAAACTGGTGCTGATGAGTCATCTGAGGAAAGCTAGATTATTTACCAATCAAGTTTGGTGTTGAATGATTGTGTTCGCGCAATGCACCATACTTGAATCTCTAAAGGGCCATTCCAAGCCTTAATCAAACTTCGGCTCAATGCTTGAGTTGTGGCACCAGTAGTCATAACGTCATCAATGATGGCGATTTGATTAGTCCTCCGATCGACTTCTGATTTCTTCACCTGAAAAACCGCACTCAAACTACTTTGGCGTTGCCAACGGGTCTGGCTTTGCTGCGATACCTGATAACCTTTACGGTTGCATAGGCGAGTATTAACGTTTACGTTCAAAAGCTGACTGAGGCCTTTGGCTATAAATTGGGCTTGGTTAAACCCTCGTTTTCTTAACCTTAGGCTATTAAGGGGCACAGGAATGAGTAGTTGTGGCATAGTGATTCTACCTTGCATTATTGCCTCCATTACGGCCCGACACAGACAACTTGTTAGGAGTCGACCTGCGGCGAGATTGCGCTCATGCTTAAATTCGTTCATCAAACCATCAATTGGTGCTAAATAGTTCAAGGCGCAGATTGTTGTTTTGCAAAGAGGGGGCTTTTGCTGACAATTAACGCACACCATGTCTCCTTCAAACACATAAGGTCCAACGTATTCAGCACACGTAATACAAGCGTTTTTGTTCCATGGGATGTCGTTCATGCAGGAGGCACACAGATTATCCTTGTGGTGGGGATGTGCACCACACAGCATGCAGGGTGGTTGAATAAAGCCTAGTATTTGATTAATAAATAACCAGATGTAAACCTCCTCAAGTTAATTGGTTGACTAAAAATGCCGAGCTTTTAAGATGCTTGCTGAACTCCAAAAGCTGGACCAGCTATGACAACTGCCACCGTGACCTCTTCCATGAACACTGATATCAAGTTTAGCCCAGATCTACATAATCACCGTCGTCATAACTGGGGAGTCGATGAAATTACCCTGCTTTTCAGTTTGCCATTGAATGACCTTCTCTTTAAAGCTCAAACGATTCATAGAGACCACTTCAATCCCAATGAGGTTCAGGTGAGCACTTTACTATCGATCAAAACAGGTGCCTGCCCTGAAGACTGTAAATACTGCCCCCAGAGTGTTCATAATGACACTGGCCTAGAAGTTGAACGCCTGATGAAGGTGAAAGAAGTCATTGAAGAAGCTGTGGCAGCAAAAGCCGCGGGTGCCAGTCGCTTTTGTATGGGTGCAGCATGGAAAAACCCGCGGGCTAAAGACATGCCTTATGTTTTAGAGATGGTCAAAGAAGTCAAGGCCATGGGCCTTGAAACTTGTATGACCTTGGGTATGTTGGCGCCCGAACAAGCTGAAAAACTGGCTGCGGCCGGCCTAGACTACTATAACCATAACTTAGACACTTCACCTGAATTTTATGGTTCCATTATTACCACCCGTACCTACCAAGACCGTTTAAATACTCTCACTAACGTCCGCGAAGCGGGCATGAAAGTCTGTGCTGGAGGTATTGTGGGGATGGGTGAAAACTTACGAGACCGTGTAGGCTTGTTACAGCAATTAGCTAATATGCCGCAGCATCCCGAAAGTGTGCCAATAAATATGCTAGTCAAAGTTGAGGGTACTCCCCTTGATCAAGTTGAAGATCTAGAGCCTTTTGACTTTATACGCACTATCGCAGTGGCCCGCATCCTCATGCCAAAATCCCATGTTCGATTATCTGCGGGTAGAGAACAAATGAATGAACAGATGCAGGCTATGTGCTTCTTTGCTGGAGCTAATTCAATCTTCTATGGTGAGCGCTTACTTACTACGGAAAATCCTGCAGCAGAAAAAGATAGAGCATTGTTTGAAAAGCTGGGCATACGCCCAGAAAAACGTCAAGATGTTTCAGATGAAGCTCATCGTGGTGCCATCGAACAGGCCATGGAGAGTACTAAGATGGAGCATATGTTTGTTGATGCTAGTCTCTAATGCAAAACTTAGATCATGCTCTGAGCGCAGAACTTAATCAGCGACAACTTGACCACCTTTATCGTAAACGTAATTCGCATGATGGGCCACAGAGGCCGCAACTAAAAATAAATGGCCAAACATTATTGGCCTTTTGTAGCAACGACTATTTAGGTTTAGCCAACCATCCTGCACTGATTAGGGCCGCGCAAAATGCGTGTGTTGATTATGGCCTAGGAAGTGGTGCCTCTCATTTGGTAGCCGGTCATACGGACGTTCACCACGAGTTAGAAGAAGCCTTAGCGAAGCTGACTCAGCGGCCCAGAGCATTGCTATTCTCTAGTGGTTATATGGCTAACATGGGAGTCCTGAGCAGCTTATTAGACCGCCAAGATGCGGTTTATCAAGATCGATTGAATCATGCCTCATTGCTAGATGGTGGGCTGTTGAGCGCGGCCAAATTCCAGCGCTATCGTCATCAGGATCTGTCTGATTTGCAACGACAGTTAGACAAGACCCAAGCTAGACGTCATTTAGTGGCTACGGATGCTGTGTTTAGCATGGATGGCGACACTGCACTGCTAAAACCCCTAAGTCAGCTTTGCCATGCTCAGCAAGCATGGTTGATGATTGACGATGCCCATGGTTTTGGAGTGCTTGGGCCGGATGGTGGGGGCAGTGCCTTAGCTCAGGGGTTAACCACTGATGACTGTCCTATTTACATGGCAACTTTGGGCAAGGCCTTGGGGAGTTATGGTGCTTTTGTCGCAGGTAGCGATGTATTGATTGAAACTCTAATCCAATTTTCTCGTAATTATATTTATACTACAGCCTTGCCCCCTGCCATAGCTGCCGCCAGCCTTGCTGCAGTCAACCTGCTGCAGCACGAAGTTTGGCGGCAGCAACACCTAAACCATCTGATTAGGTTATTTAAACAGCAGGCTGAGCACTTGAAATTGCCATTGATGCCAAGTGATACGGCAATTCAGCCCCTATTAATAGGTTCATCTGAGGTGGCACTAAGGTTAAGTGAGTCGCTTAAAGAGATGGGCTTTTTGGTCACGGCTATTCGTCCACCAACAGTGCCTAAGAATACTGCTCGTCTGCGCATTACCTTATCTGCCGCGCATACAGAAAACCACCTGCAGCAATTATTAGCCGCTCTGTTAAAGTTACAACATCAGGGTTTATTGGCTGTGGTAGATGATTAAATGTGCCTAAACTGTCCCAAGACCGCAGGCGCTAATCCAAAGAGCCACAAACGAACTCTAGTTTTGCTCCATGGCTGGGGTTATGACAACACATGCTGGCCGCAAGAAATGTTGCAACAACTGAGAGTCGATTATGAGCTAATTGTGTTAGATTTGCCGGGTCATGGGCAAGATCCCTCAGAGCTGATCCAGCACGATAGTATCAATCAACTGGATGAATGGATACGGGTTACTAAGGCCCGACTGCCTCAACGTTATGATTTAATGGGATGGTCACTAGGTGGGCAAATTGCCATTCGCATGGCACATAACGATAGTCGTATACAGAGACTTATATTAATGGCTGTCAATCCTAAATTTATTAGTAGTAATGACTGGCCTAAAGCAATGTTACCTAAACTTCTGCTCCAGTTTGACCAAGGATATCAGGCCCTAGCAGAAAAGACTTTGCGTCGATTTGCCATGTTGCAGGCCCAAGGTGCAGCGAAACCCAAGCCATTGGGGGTTCACTTGGTGAACCTGATGCTGCCAAAACGTCAAAAAATACTAGGTCTTAAACTACTATATGAATTAGATGAGCGAGACCATCTTTGTCAGTTATCTCAGCCTTGTTTCCTTGAGCTAGCTGATGCTGATGAGTTAGTACCCAATGCATGGGTTAGAGAATTAAAACTGCCTAATAATGTGCAGATACATGCTGTATCAGGTGGACATGCCTACTTTTTGGAGACACATGGAGTAGGGGCAAATATGGCCAGATTCCTGCGGCTTGAGGTGCTTTGTTGATGCCTAATCTAAATTTATTACCTGATGTTGATAAAGTCGCTCAGGCTTTCAGTCAAGCCGCACATACCTATGATGATGTTGCAGGGTTGCAACGCATCGCTGCTGACCAGCTATTGAAAAAAGGTCCACTAGCCCATCAAGGTAAGGTGTTAGACATTGGCAGTGGAACAGGTTATGTCAGTGCCAAGTTGGCAGCACTTGAGGCCGTGACTTCAGTAATAGGATTAGATATTGCTCAGGGTATGATAGATTATGCCCAATTGTGTCACTCTGATAAAAAACTGAATTGGCAATTAGGTGATGCACAAAACTTACCCCATGCTTTGGCCGATAACGTCACGCGCTTCGATTTAGTTGTTTCTTCTTTATCCATCCAATGGTGCAAAGATCTTGATGCTGTGTTTGCTGGAGTGGCTCAATGCCTAGCTGATGGTGGAGTTTTTCATTGTGCGACTCTTGGCCCACAAACCTTACACCAGTTAAAGTGGGCTTGGGCTCAAGTCGATAACTATCAGCACGTTAATGACTTTGTGCCTTTGGAAACCCTGCGCAATCTGCTTGAAAAGCAGTTTGCAGATGTAACGATTGAGTGTGAGCCTGTTGAACTCAGATACCTGACTGTGCATCAACTGACAAGAGATTTAAAACAACTTGGTGCCAGCAACCAGAACGCTCAAGCATCCCAAGGTTTAATGGGCATAGGACGCTTTCGTAAGATGGTAGAGGCCTATGAACACTTGCGTGATGATGAGGCCCAATTACCAGTGACTTATGAAATTTATTACATCAAGGCTAAGGTAGATAAATGAAGCGCTTAAAGCAACGCTATTTTATAGCAGGCACAGACACTGATGTTGGTAAAACCTTGGTCGCTTGTGCGTTGTTAGCCCAAGCTCGCAGCCGTGGTTTAACCACAGCTGCTGTTAAGCCTGTGGCTGCTGGGTGCATTGAAACTGAAGATGGCTTAAGAAATGATGATGCAGATCAATTACTGGTCCAGTGTACCGTGCCTTTGCATTACGAACAGGTGAACCCAATCGCCTTTTTGGAGCCTATTGCGCCCCATATTGCTGCTCAAAAGTTAGGCCAGCGCATGCAGGTGGATCGTCTTGCAGGCTTCACTAGTGGCGTCCTCATGCAAGGGGCCAACCTCACACTGGTCGAAGGAGCGGGTGGTTGGCGCGTGCCCGTGAACGAGCGTGAAACCTTAGCAGATTTGGCGATATCTCTATCTATGCCTGTCATATTGGTCGTTGGCATGCGCTTAGGCTGTATCAATCACGCATTATTAACAGTCGAGGCGATTACCAAAGACGGCTTAAAACTTGCTGGCTGGGTTGCTAACTGTGTTGATCCAGAGATGGCTGAGTTGGAGGCTAATATTGCTACTTTACAAAGCCGTATCAAGGCTCCCATGATAGGCTTGGTACCACACCTGACTGGCATAGGCACCCCTGCGGCAAGGGTTGACGCTTGTCAGACCTATTTAGATCTTGATACGCTGGTTAACTAATGCGGATGGCAGCGATCTAATTTAATTGTTTGGCGGGCAACTCACGGCATTAACCTGCTAACTCAATACAAGCAGTTAGCTTTTTTATATCCCCATTTGATGACTGTAAAGTCTCACAATTGACCTTAGGCTATGAAACAGAGTATTTTTCAAACAACTGTTTGAAACATAGAAGTTTGATTGCATATAACTTAGGAGTCAACATGCCTAACTACCAAGCTCCCCAACGTGACATTCAATTTGTAATGCACGAAGTATTAGCCATGGCTGATCATTATAAGTCTGTGCCTGGTGGTGAAGACATGGATGCACCCATGATAGATGCAATTCTTGAGGAGGCATCAAAGTTCTCTGAAAATGTGCTTGCTCCAATCAACGCTTCGGGTGATGCTCAAGGATGTCAGTGGAACAACGGTGTTGTAACAACGCCTGCAGGCTTTAAAGAAGCTTATGCACAATTCGTAGAAGGGGGTTGGCCATCTCTCTCACATAGTCCAGATCTTGGTGGGCAAGGCTTGCCAGAGTCACTGGGCACCATGGTTAGTGAATTAAATGGCACCTCTAATTGGTCGTGGAGCATGTACTCAGGTTTAAGTCATGGGGCCATGAACACGATAGAGATTCATGGTACTGAAGAACAAAAGCAGTGCTATCTATTACCCCTAGTAGAAGGGCGTTGGACGGGTACGATGTGTTTAACTGAATCCCATTGTGGCACAGACCTAGGCTTGCTAAGAACCAAAGCAGTGCCACAAGCAGACGGGTGTTATCACATTACTGGCACGAAAATTTTTATTTCTGCCGGTGAGCACGATATGGTGGATAACATTGTGCATATTGTACTTGCCCGTTTACCCGATGCGCCTGCCGGCACCAAGGGAATTTCGTTGTTCATTGTGCCTAAGTTTTGTATACAAGCAGACGGTAGTCTGGGTGAGCGCAATCAAGTCAAGTGTGGTGCTTTGGAACAAAAAATGGGTATACATGGAAATGCAACTTGTGTGATGAACTTTGATGGTGCCAAAGGTTATCTTATTGGCCCGGCAAATAAGGGCTTAAATTGCATGTTCACATTTATGAATACGGCTCGTATCGGCACAGCAGTGCAAGGTCTGTGTGCAGCAGAGGGCGCGTTTCAGGGTGCTTTAGAATACGCCAAAGAGAGATTGCAAATGCGTTCACTTGCTGGCCCAGTCGCCCCTGAAAAACCTGCAGACCCGATTATTGTGCATCCTGATGTACGTAGAATGCTACTTACTGCAAAGTCTTTTGCCGAAGGCGGACGCATGTTAGTTTATTATTTGGCTCAATTAAATGACACAATTACCCGCAATAGTGACAGTGACGACGCCAAAGATGCTGAGGTATTGCTGTCTTTACTAACCCCGATAGCCAAGGCATTTATGACTGAAACAGGGGTAGAGTCTGCCAATTTGGGCATGCAGTGCTTTGGTGGCCATGGTTATATTCGTGAGTATGGCATGGAACAAATTGTCCGAGACGCTAGAATTTCTACTATTTATGAAGGCACCACAGGTATCCAAGCACTTGATCTATTAGGGCGCAAAGTGCTCATGACACAGGGTGCAAGTCTCAAACTATTTACTAAAAAAATCCATTTATTCTGCCAAGCTGAAATTGAGAATGAAGCTATGGCTGAGTTTATCAAACCCCTTGCAGTAGCCAACAAGGAGTGGGGTGATCTCACAGTAAAACTGGGAATGGCGGCCATGAAAGATCGCAATGAGGTAGGCGCAGCTTCGGTAGATTACTTAATGTACGCAGGATATGTGACGCAGGCATATTTTTATGCCAGAGCGGCCAAGGTCGCACAAAACGCACTAGCAGGGGACACCTCCGAAACGGATTTCTATGAAGCGAAGTTATTTACGGCCCGTTTCTTTTTTGCCCGCCTATTACCTCGAACACAAGCTCATGCCAGTGCGATGTTAGCAGGTGCTGATACCTTGCAAGGCTTACATGAAGAACACTTTAGGTTTTAATTTAGACGTGACAACCGGTTTGTGACAACTGGTCTGTGAGAACTCGCGTGTATCAGGCCATTTTCATGCTCACACTGATCTACTAGCTAAAGCTACGATAAATAAATTCGGCCCAAACATAAACAAAAAATAGCACAGCTACAAATACGGCAGCTGAACCCATATCCTTAGCGGCACCTGCAAGGTTGTGGTGTTCTGTACCTATCCGATCTAACGTAGCCTCGACGGCAGAGTTAAGCAACTCCATTAAAATAACTAACAAGCCAGCACCGAGCATAAGAATGCGTTCTACTGGGGATTCACCTAGGTGAATGGCGCAAGGAACACTGAACAAAAAAATAACTGTGTATTCCCGCATACCTGTTTCATGTTTAAAACAATAAGCCATGCCTTTAAGCGAAAATACTGTGGCCGTATACATTCTGTTCCAGCCACCATTTTTAGGATAGTGCCTTGGATAGTGCCTTGGATCAGGCTTTTTTGAACTCATAGGTGACTTCTTATACTAGTTAATTGTGTTTGAGATGCATATTCGCCGCCTTTAGTTTAACTAACAAATGTAAAACTGAAAAGTAGCCTTATATTTTGTGAAAGTCCTTGCAGGTAATAAATAATGTTAGAATTGGCGCATATTAAAACTGCCTAATTGGGATCTTATTTTGTATCAATTTATTGCTGGTTTGCCAAAAGTTGAGCTGCACTTGCACATTGAGGGTAGCTTAGAACCAGAACTGATGTTTCAGCTAGCTAAACGCAATAACATCGATATTCCATATGCTAGTCCAGATGAAGTTCGTGCGGCGTATGATTTTTCAAACCTGCAGTCTTTTTTGGATATTTATTATCAGGGCGCGCAGGTACTTATCACAGAGAGGGATTTCTATGACTTAACTTGGGCTTATATGCTGCGCTGTAAGACAGATAATGTGCTGCATGCAGAGTTATTTTTTGACCCACAAACTCACACTAGTCGGGGTGTAGATTTCGACCTAGTAATGAAAGGTATCTGTGGGGCATTGGCTGCAGCAGAGATTGAACTAGGTATTAGTAGTCAGCTAATCCTGTGTTTTTTGCGCCATTTAGATGAAGCAAGTGCTTTTGATACGTTAAACCAAGCTCAAGCATGGAAACAGAAAATTGTTGCTGTGGGTCTAGATTCCTCAGAATTAGGACACCCTCCTGAAAAGTTTGCTAGGGTGTTCGCCACTGCCCGTCAACAGGGTTATCTCACTGTAGCACATGCTGGCGAAGAAGGTCCTTCGAGCAACATCATAGACGCTTTGGATATCCTCCAAGTGAGTCGCATTGACCATGGTGTGCGCTGTGTTGATGACCCTCAATTAGTAACTAGACTCATTGATGAGCAAATCCATTTAACCGTGTGTCCACTATCAAATACTAAGCTGAAAGTTTTTGCATCTATGGAGCAGCACAATATTGTTGATTTATTGTGCAAGGGTGTCAGCGTGGGTGTCAATTCAGACGATCCTGCTTACTTTGGTGGTTATATGAACGACAACTTTAATGCTCTAGCTAACGCCCACCCACTGACTTATGAGCAGCTGGCTAAATTTACCTCTAACGCGATTGATGCTAGCTTTTGTAATGCGCAGCGCAAGTATGAACTCCAACAGCAACTGCAAGTGTATTTGGACAAACAATAGGTGATGAGTAATATTAAAATTTTGGTCACGGGCGTATCTAGCCAAGTTGGATCAGCTCTTTGTGCTAGAGCCTTGAGTGCTGGGGTGTCTGTCGTATGGTTTGACGACAGTATACTCAACAGTTTGCAATTGGAGTCTATTAAGGCTGCTATTGTAAGCTTCAAACCCAGTTATGTGGTGAATACAGCAAGCTACTCTGTGGTAGATTTAGCTCAAGACAATGCCCAAAAAAGCTATGTTTCTAATCATGATGTGGCCATGGTTTTAGCACAGGCTTGTCATGAGTTAGCGCTGCCATTATTGCACTTGTCAACTGATTATGTCTTTGATGGTGAGCAAAAGGTGCCATATAAAGAGGACTCTTTTGCAGCACCAGTAAATCGTTTCGGAGTGGCTAAGTTGGCAGCAGAGCAGACCATAAGGCAATACTGCCCTCACCATATTATCTTACGCGTGGGCTGGATTTTCAGTGCTCAAGGTAATAATTTCGTTCTCAGAACTTTAAAACAACTGCAAGAGCATCATCAGGTTAAGGCCGTTTCTGACCAGTATGGTTGCCCTACCTATGCCAACGATGTGGCACGAGTGCTTATTGCAATAATTAAACAGTTAGAGTGTGACATTGATGTATGGGGCACTTATCATTATAGCGGTGCTGAAGTGACGAGTTGGAAAGGTTTTGCAGAAGCTATACTTGCTGCAGCAAAAAAACATGGTGTCACCGAGGCTGAAGCTATTGATGCTGTGACTAGTCTTGAATGGCCAGCTGCCGCACCTCGACCGGCCTATAGTGTGCTTGATTGCAGTAAAATACAGACGACCTTTGGGATACGTCAAAGGCCCTGGCGCTCCGGTCTGGTTAAGGTAATAGATCAAGTGTTTAAAGCCAAACACGTGATCTTATAGTCGAGTAAATAGGTAGTGATTGGGACTTAAATTAACTGTGATTAAAAAAGACAGGGCGCGAAGTTAGAAGAGAAGGGCAAGGGCAGGTATAATAACCCGTAATTTAATTTGAAGGGGCTATTGAATGTGGCTACGAGTGATCTTATGCAGCATCAATTAATCGACGATTTTGGACGCCAAGTAAATTATGTGCGTATTTCCGTGACTGATCGCTGTGACTTTCGTTGTGTTTATTGCATGGCAGAAGAGATGACTTTTTTGCCCCGCGAAAGCATTATGAGTATTGAAGAGATTCAACTAGTTGCGCGAGCGTTTGTCGAGTTGGGAGTAAACCGTATTCGGCTCACTGGAGGTGAGCCTCTGGTCCGCAGGGGTTTAGTGGATAATTTACATCATATAGGCCGTCTTGAAGGGCTAGATGAACTGCTTATCACCACTAATGGTTCGCAGTTAGTGCGCCATGCTCAAGCCTTAAAAAAGGCGGGGGTAAAGCGCCTCAATGTCAGTCTAGACTCATTAGATGAAGCTAAGTTCAAAGCGATGACCCGAACTGGAAAACTGCCCCAAGTCTTGCAAGGTATTAATGCAGCCATTGAAGCCGGATTTGAGCGTATAAAGCTCAATGCAGTGGTGATGCGAGGTAGTAATGATGATGAAGTGCTGGATTTAGTAGAGTTTGCTCGAGATAAAGGCATTGATATTGCTTTTATTGAAGAAATGCCACTAGGCACTATCGAAAGTCATGATCGTGCTGTTACTTATTGCTCCAGCGACGAAGTGCGTGAAATTATTGAGCAGCGCTATCCATTAACCCACAATCCTCAAAAGACAGCAGGACCATCACGTTACTACAGTATGCTTAATCATGGTACTCGGGTTGGATTTATCTCTCCTCATAGTCATAATTTTTGTGGTGATTGCAATCGGGTAAGGGTGACTGTCGAAGGGCGGTTACTGCTCTGTTTAGGTAACGAACATAGTGTTGATTTGATGCCCATACTTCGGAGCCAGCCTGGCCAGATAGAACCACTAAAACAAGCTATTATTGCAGCGATGGCGTTGAAGCCAGAAAAACACTATTTTGATTTGCATGAGAAACCGCAAATTCTCCGATTTATGAACGCCACTGGCGGATAACAAGAATAATATGACCAGTAAAATTGATCCATTTCATGATATCAGACCTTATAATGATGAAGAGGTTAGGCCTGTTATTGATGGACTGGTAACTAACAAAGAACTGTTGGACGTGCTGGGGCGCTATAAGTTTCCCCGCTTAAAGTCTGTTTTGGGCCCCTTAATAAATCCGCTGATCCAATGGGCACTCAAACGAGAGTTTAAACATGTCACAGACGTAGCCTCATGGCAAAAGATGATTGCCAAGTATATGGGGAAAATGCTCAAGCGCACGGTCTCTGAACTCACCTATAGTGGTCTTGATAAACTCAACCTAGACACAGGTTATTTATTTATCTCCAACCATCGTGATATTACCATGGACCCTGCATTAGTGAGTTATGGTTTGGATCAGCAGGGTCTCGGCACTGCGCGCGTGGCGATTGGGGACAACCTGTTACAAAAACCTTATGTCAGCGACATTATGCGCTTAAATAAAAGCTTTGTGGTTAAACGATCTGCCATTGGGTTACGGGAAAAAATGAAAGCCTATATGGACCTTTCGAGCTATATTGATCAGTCGGTCCACACGGGTAACAACATATGGATAGCACAGCGTGAAGGCCGTGCTAAAGATGGGATCGATGCCACAGATGTGGCGGTGATGAAAATGCTTTACATGAGTAAAAAGAAATCAGGTCAAAGTTATGCTGACTATATTAATAGTTTGCATATAGTTCCTGTGTCTATTGCTTATGAGTTTGACCCCTGTGACCAAGCTAAAGCTTGTGAATTAGAGGCTGTAGCCAGCAGTGGTGAATATGTTAAGGCTCAATTTGAAGACATGAAGAGTATCGTTAAAGGCATCGTTGGCCATAAAGGCAAAGTGCATGTTGCTTTTGGAGAGCCGTTGGCTGGGCAGTTTAATACGCCAGAAGAAATTGCCTGCGCCATTGATACAAGTATCGCCCTAAACTATCGATTGCATGGGACTAATATGGCAGCTTATGCGATGAGTGAGGGACAGGCTCATCCTGCTAGTGATGCCTTGCGGCAGCGGTTTGCAGACCTTACGCTTAAACAGCAAGATTATGCATTGGCCATGTATGCAAACCCAGTAATGCGCCAACAACAATTTAATGCCGCAGTTGTAGGCTAAGGGTAACCCACGTTATGTCAAACTTGACTCACTTAGACAGCCAAGGTCATGCGCACATGGTCGATGTTTCTGAAAAAGACATCACGACCCGAGTTGCCCATGCTGAAGCCTTTGTGGAAATGATGCCAGAGACTTTAGCGTTGATCACCCAAGGCAAACATAAAAAAGGTGATGTTTTAGCTGTGGCCCGCATAGCAGGGATCCAAGCAGCAAAAAAGTGCAGTGACTTAATCCCCCTGTGTCATCCGCTTATGCTAACTAAGGTTGGTGTTGACTTGATTCCAGAAGTGGAATCCAATCGTGTGCGGATTAGAACCATATGCAAACTCAATGGCCGCACGGGTGTAGAAATGGAGGCATTGTGTGCTGCTTCTGTGGCCGCCCTAACCCTCTATGATATGTGCAAAGCTGTCGATCGTGGTATGACTATTAATGGCTTGAGAGTGATGGAAAAACAAGGTGGTAAAAGTGGTCATTGGCAAGCTGATCAAACTCCAGCAGGTCATGCATGATCAAAGTTCTATTTTTTGGACAACTCAAAGATCAGTTAGGTGTTGCTGGTATAGAGATCTCTATAGAGCACGAAGTAAATGTGTCACAGCTAGTGGAGAATATCATACAAGCCCACCCTCAGTGGGCCAGTGCTCTGCATAACGAAACCGTGCTAGTCGCTGTAGATCAGGTGATGGCTAAGGCCGACACTTTAGTCTCGAGGGCTGCAGAAGTGGCGTTTTTTCCACCTGTGACGGGAGGCTAAGCTTATGCTAACTTTTAGAGCTATATTATTTTATTTGGGGTTGGGAGTCATTTCAATTGTGGCTTCAATGTTATTAGTGATGACTTCGCCGATCGTTAAGCGCCGCCTTAGATTTAAATTTGTTAGCTATTGCAATCGCACAGTGCTGCAATGGATGAAAATAACGTGTGGGGTAAGTTTTGAAATAACAGGCTTGCACAATATCCCTAAAAATCAACCCTTAGTCGTGGCTTGCAATCACCAAGGCGACTGGGAAACATTTTACCTACTCACTATGGGCTTGCCCGTGAGTACAGTGCTCAAGCGAGAATTATTATACATTCCATTTTTTGGCTGGGCCCTAGCTATGCTTAACCCCATTGCCATAGATCGTAAACGTAAAACTAATGCATTGAAACAGCTATCTCAGCAGGGGTGTGAACGTTTGAATGCGGGTATTTCTGTAGTGATATTTCCTGAAGGCACTCGCCGGCCACCAGGCTCTTTAGGCCCCTGTACCAAAGGCGCTGCCATGCTGGCCCATCAAGCGGGGGTGCCAATATTACCCATCGTACAAAATAGTGGGCGTTTATCGCCGCCCCATAAATGGATCAAGCACGCGGGCAAAGTGAATGTAAGAATTGGCCAGCCTATTAGTGCTGATGTATCGACTAAGCAGATGCATGCCCAAATGGTAGACTGGATGACAGAGAACTTAGCCCAAATTTCGTAGACTTATGGCATTGCTTTACAGCAATGCCCTCGCACTAATTTGACTAGTAGCGCATCTCAGGCATCTCACGCGTCTCAGGCATCCCATCCGTTATTACAAAGCCAGTTTACAAGGTAAAATAGTTAAGCAACATATTTGGTAAACACTAGGCTGGCGTTAGTGCCGCCAAAACCGAAACTATTAGACATGACCGTGGTTAATTCTACATCGTCTTGTTTTTCGGTTATCACGGGCATACCGTCTGCCCCTTCGTCCAAATTATCTATGTTCGCAGAGGCTGCAATAAAGCTGTTAGCTTGCATTAAAAGGCTATAAATCGCCTCTTGCACGCCTGCAGCCCCCAACGAATGGCCTGTCAATGACTTGGTTGAAGTGATTGGTGGACACTGATCAGAAAATACTGACTTCACCGCTTTAAGTTCCTGAATGTCACCTGCAGGGGTGCTGGTACCGTGGGCATTAATGTAGTCAATCGTCTTATCTGTGGTACTCATAGCTTGTTGCATGCAGCGCATTGCGCCTTCTCCAGACGGGGAGACCATGTCATAACCATCTGAGGTGGCGCCGTAGCCAACGAGCTCAGCATAGATTTTTGCACCCCTAGCCCTTGCATGCTCTAGTTCTTCTAAAACTAACATGCCACCACCACCAGAAATGACAAAACCATCACGGTTGGCATCATAAGCGCGAGAAGCTCGAGTGGGTGTTTCGTTGTACTTACTAGATAAAGCTCCCATAGCATCAAACAACACGCTTTGACTCCAGTGCAGCTCTTCACCACCACCTGCAAAAACGACATCTTGTTTATTGAGTTGAATCTGTTCCATAGCGTTACCGATACAGTGGGCGCTGGTGGAACAGGCAGAAGTAATGGAGTAGTTGCATCCTTTTATCTTAAATGGAGTTGCCAAGCAGGCGGATACAGTGCTCGCCATGGTGCGGGTAACACGGTATGGGCCTACTCGCCGCAAACCTTTGTCACGCATACCATCAGCAGCCTCTAAAACATTGGCAGTAGACGCTCCACCTGAGCCTGCAATCAATCCTGTCCGTGGGTTAGAGACCTGCTCTTCTGTTAGGCCCGCGTCAGCAATCGCTTGCTGCATCGATAAGTAGGCGTACGCCGCGGCATCACCCATAAAGCGTAGTAACTTGCGGTCAATTAAGCTGGCAAAGTCAATATCAACACTGCCCGCAATATGGCTCTTAAAGCCCATCTCTTGGTATTCAGGCTGAAAACTAATGCCTGATTTGCCTGTTCTGAGAGATGCTAAAACTTCATCTTGATTGTGACCAATGCAAGATACAATTCCTAATCCGGTAACGACAACACGTCGCATAATAGACCTCGTTAATGTGCAGTTAAATAATGAACCCAAGGCATCATCAATATCTTAAAAATCATCCGTGCTAGTAAATAACCCTACGCGCAGATCTTTAGCTGTGTATATCTCTCGGCCATCAACTTCCATACTCGCATTGGCGATACCCATGACTAATTTACGCTCAATGCAGCGCGTAATATCGATGGTGTAGGTTACTTTTTTAGCCGTGGGAAGGACTTGCCCAAAAAACTTAACTTCACCACAGCCTAAAGCCCGTCCGCGGCCCTTATTACCTTTCCAGCCAAGGTAAAAGCCAACAATTTGCCACATGGCATCTAAGCCCAAGCAACCTGGCATTACTGGGTCTGTTGGGAAATGGCAATCAAAAAACCACAGGTCTGGATGGATGTCTAATTCAGCTATGATTTGCCCCTTGTCATTGCTGCCACCAGTTTCAGAAATGTGAGTAATACGATCCATCATAAGCATATTTCCAACGGGGAGGCGGGCATTGCCTGGACCAAACATGTCACCATTACCACAGGACAATAACTCGTCACGATTGAAGGAAGAAGGTCTGCTCATGATTAAATTTCCGTGTGGTAGCTTCGAGAAAGTCGCTTTGTGATCACTCATAGCCGAGTAGCAAAGGTTCAATACAGGTTACAATAGCATTATAGCATTATTAGTTTTGTCGGGTTAAGGCTAGGGTGCATAAATCCGCTAAGGAATTTTTGTAAGTCGAATCAGACAGTTCACTCAGGCATTTTAAGGCATCTTCAGTCTCTTGGGTGGCCTTTGCGTAGGTGTAATCCAACGAACCACAGCGTTGAAGGATAGACTGTATTTCTTCAAGCTGTTCACTATTACCTTGCCTAATTGCTTTGCGAATGAGTTTGCGTTCATCCTCTTGGGCATGGGCCATCGCATGAATGAGCGGCAAAGTGGGTTTCCCCTCAGCTAAGTCGTCACCCACATTTTTACCCATGCTGTTTAGATCACCAGTGTAATCCATAAGGTCGTCTATGAGTTGGAACGCAATGCCTAAGTGTCTGCCAAAGCGCCGAAGAGCCTCTGTCTGCTGATTACTCGCATGGGCTAGTTGAGCACCCGTATGAGTTGCAGCCTCGAATAACATGGCTGTTTTACCAAGAATCACGTCTAGATAATCAGATTCGCTTACATCTGGATTTTTTGCATTTAGAAGTTGTAAAACTTCACCTTCAGCAATGACGTTAGTGGCGTTGGATAAAGTATCCATAACGTCAAGCTGGCCAATCGAGACGAGCATCTGAAAGGCGCGTGAATACAAAAAATCTCCCACCAATACACTGGAAGAATTACCCCACTTATTATTGGCAGTGGGTTTGCCACGTCTTAAACTCGAGGTATCGACCACATCATCATGAAGTAATGTGGCCGTATGGATGAATTCAACGACTGCAGCAAGATTGATGTGCTGGTCTTTTTCATAGCCGCAAGCTCGTGCCGCCAGTAACACCAGCAATGGGCGCAAACGCTTACCACCACTTTCTATGATGTATTGGCCAATTTTTTCCACTAAAGGAACTTGGGAGCGCAGGTGCTCCACTATGGCAACATCAACTGCAGTGAAGTCGTCTTTTACGGAAGTGTATAAATCTTTAGCCTGCATAGGTGATGCGGAATCAAATATTATGGAGTTAGGTGCGACATGCTAGTGAGCTAAGGCCCAAGTGTCAAGGAAAGGTCGAACGGCAGGCGCATTACTAGGCCCGCTTTTTACATTGACTTGTGGTTACGAAGGCGGTGACTAAAAAGCCTTAAGATACTGCCCTTATGCACTTGTGGATGGCTCTAAGTTAGCGTAAAATTACGCCCCCTGTGACTGGTCCAACTTGCTCCCTGTCATATGGCACTTTAGAGACCCACGTGTGGGGCTTTGAATGCTATTAGCAGCAGGCCTTTTTTTAGTAGCCGGATCAGCACATATTGGAGAAGAGTATGTACGCAGTAATTGTAAGCGGTGGCAAGCAGCACCGTGTAGAAGAGGGCGAGACCCTCAAGCTAGAAAAACTCAACATTGAAGTTGGCGCAAGCGTTGACTTTGACCGTGTGCTTTTAGTAGTTAACGGTGAAGATGTTAAGATCGGTGCCCCTGTTGTTCAAGGTGCTAAGGTTTCTGCAGAGATCGTATCCCACGGTCGCGGTAAGAAAGTACGCATCATGAAATTCAAGCGTCGTAAGCACCACATGAAGCAGATGGGTCATCGTCAGTGGTTTACCGAAGTTAAGATTACTGGCATTAGTGCCTAATCGGAAGGAGATAATCCATGGCTCATAAGAAAGCAGGTGGTAGTACTCGCAACGGTCGCGATTCAGAGTCGAAACGCTTAGGCGTGAAGCGCTTTGGCGGTCAGGCCGTTGACGCGGGTAATATTCTAGTTCGTCAGCGTGGTACTCACTTCCATGCTGGTACAAATGTTGGTTGTGGTAAAGATCACACCTTGTTTGCTACAGTAACTGGCACCGTTAAGTTTGTTGTTAAAGGTCCTAAAAACCGGAAGTTCGTTACTATTGTACCGGCTGTACCGGCTTAAAGTTAAGTATCCTGAAGAGGCCTCAGGCGTCTTTAAAAAGAGCCCCGCCTAGCGGGGCTTTTTTGTGTTCAAGAAGTGCGTTTTGCCACCCCGTTAAATAGTATATAAGTGGCCATTTAAATATTACTGATCAAGGCGTGGAGCCTTTATCTCGCAGTCCAGACTGCACGGAGAATGAATGAAATTTGTTGACGAAAGTAACGTCATTGTGGAAGCGGGTAAAGGCGGTAACGGATGCTTGAGCTTTCGCCGGGAAAAGTACATTCCTCGTGGTGGGCCTGATGGTGGCGATGGTGGCGATGGTGGCAGTATTTTCGTCGTCGCCGATGAAACCCTGAACACCTTGGTTGATTATCGGTTTCAACCTCGTTATCAAGCTCAGTCTGGTGAATCAGGCAAGGGTAGTGACTGCACTGGTGGTTCTGGTGAGGACATGACCCTGACAGTGCCAGTGGGTACCACTATTGTTGATCGTGACACGGATGAAGTTTTGGCTGATTTAGCTGAAGCTGGTGATATTGTGAAAGTTGCCCAAGGGGGTTTTCACGGTCTCGGTAATACCCGTTTTAAATCGAGTGTTAATCGTGCACCCCGGCAAACATCGAACGGTTCTCCAGGAGAAAAGCGCAACCTTCGTTTTGAACTGAAGGTGTTAGCTGATGTCGGATTGTTAGGCTTACCGAATGCGGGTAAATCTACCTTTATTCGTGCCGTTTCTGCAGCCAAACCAAAAGTTGCCAATTATCCTTTTACTACACTGACGCCTAATCTTGGGGTGGTGAGCATGCAACGCCATCGTAGTTTTGTGGTGGCGGATATACCGGGTCTGATTGAAGGTGCAGCAGAGGGTGCCGGTTTGGGCATCCAATTCTTAAAGCACTTATCTCGCACAAGCTTATTGTTACACCTAGTGGATATGGCGCCTTGGGATGATGTGACACCAGCACAATCAGCTCAAATAATCATTCGCGAACTAGAGAAGTTTAGTCCAGCCTTAGCAGATCGTGAGCGCTGGCTGGTGCTTAATAAGTTAGATTTAGTGCCAGAAGATGAGCGTCAAGAACGCTGCCAATCTGTGGTCAAAGCCTTAAATTGGAAAGGTCCAGTTTTTGAAATTGCAGCGATCAATAAGCAAGGTACATTAAAACTTGCGGGCGATATCATGGATTATATTGAAGAGCGCAATGAGCGCACTCTTGCTGATCCTGAATATGCTGCGCAAGAAGAAGAATTGAAATTGCGTTTAGAACAAGAAGCGCGTGAGCGGGTGCAGCAATTTAAGCTTGCTCGTCATCAACAACGCTTGGCAGCGCAGGGTAATAACGACCTCGATGATGATGACTATGACGATGACGACTATGACGTTGAAGTCGAGTACACCTATGACTAGTCATTCAGTTGCCGTAAGTGGCCAGCGTTGGGTGGTGAAAATCGGCAGTGCGTTGTTGACCAACGATGGTAAAGGCTTAGATAAACAGGCTATTTCAGGCTGGGTTGATCAGCTAGCTCAGTTACGTCAACAGGGTGTAGAGATTGTGCTCGTGTCTTCGGGTTCTATTGCTGAAGGCATGGTGCGTTTGGGTTGGACGCAGCGGCCAAACGAGATTCATAAGCTTCAAGCTGCAGCAGCTGTAGGGCAAATGGGGTTAGTGCAGTGTTACGAACAAAGCTTCTCACGCCATGGCATGGGCACGGCCCAGATTCTTCTGACCCATGACGATTTGACCCACCGTGAGCGTTATCTCAATGCCCGTGGTACCTTGCGCGCTCTCGTGAATCATGGTGTGATCCCGGTGGTGAATGAAAATGATACGGTGGTCACGGACGAAATACGGTTTGGTGACAACGATACTTTAGGCGCACTAGTTGCCAATCTAGTAGAAGCAGATTTGTTGATTATACTCACTGATCAAGATGGACTCTGCGACAAAGACCCTCGTCTCCATGATGATGCTAAATTATTGCACCAAGTCCAAGCTGGCGACCCTACTCTCATTAGTATGGCCAGTGGGTCCACGGGTGCTCTAGGCAGTGGTGGCATGCTGACAAAAATACAAGCGGCCAAATTAGCTGCGCGTTCGGGAGCCAATACCATTATTGCGAATGGCCGTACTGTTGATGTACTGCAGCGCTTGCGTCAAGGTGAGTCCCTAGGAACCTTATTTGTACCTGACCAACAGCCTCTTTTAGCTCGCAAACAATGGCTTGCTGGTCACCTTAAAGCTAAGGGTGAATTGCACTTAGACAAGGGGGCTGCAAAGGTACTGACTCAACAAGGTAAAAGTTTATTGTCTGTGGGTGTGACTCTGGTTAAGGGTGACTTTACTCGAGGCGATATGGTGCTAATTTTAGACGTTCATGGTCATACTATTGCCCGTGGACTAGTGAACTACTCGGCTGCAGAAACTCTGAAAATCATGGGTCTGGCAAGTCATTCAATTGAGCAAACTCTGGGTTACGTTGCTGAACCTGAACTTGTTCACCGGGATAATCTTGTGCTTATTTAGACTGCAGTCCAAAACTTGCCTGTCGTCGTTTTGATCTAGGGCTAACAGCAGCTAGGTGCTGAATTAGGGTCTATACTCTGGAACGTGGGCTTTTTCCTGCAGCTACTAGCATTAGAGGCAAGTTTAATATGTGTCGTTTAGCCGCTTACGTTGGCCCTCAAATCCTTCTCGAAAACATTGTCACAGCGCCTCAACATTCCTTGTTGTTTCAAAGTAAGGACGCCTATGAATCTAAAGTGTCTAACAATGGAGATGGCTTTGGTATCGCGTGGTATGGTTCAAATCCTGAACCAGGCCTTTATCGAGATTGTTTGCCAGCCTAATCTGATGAAAATCTCTTAAGCCCTTGTCGCTTAGTGCAAGCCCCACTGTTTATTGCCCATGTGAAGGCATCCACAACAGGCAGCACTATGCGCGCCAATTGCCATCCTTTCGCTTATCAAAACTGGAACTTTGCACATAATGGTCAAATTGGTGGCTTCTATAAAATGCAACGCTCGTTAGAATCGTTGCTTTCAGATCAGCTGTATCAAGCTCGTCAGGGGACAACAGCCGCAGAGCTATTATCTTTACTTTTGTTACAATTTAGCCTTTTAAAGTCGGTCGAAATTGCGTGTGGAAAGGCTATTGGCATCCTTAAACGCATGTCCACAAAAATGTCGATTAGTGAACCCTTGCGCATTGCCGCCGTTGGCGCCGATGGGTCAGATTTATTTGCCCTCAGGTATGCTTCAGATGCATACAGTCCAACACTCTATCGCTCGAGGAAATTGGATAATGGCGGCATTACCATTGCATCAGAACCTTTAGACAATATAAGGCATAATTATGCCCCTATTATGCCTTCTTGTTTAGTGTTAGTGAGCGCTGGTGGGGTAATTCAAGACCTAGGGTTAAAAATTAGTTAGCCCAAACCCTGGCCCTATAGTCTAAAGCGATGTAAGTTTTTTGTTTTGATTTAGGACTGCAGTGAAGATTTTCGGCGTGTTTACTTTTTCTAACAGACACAAAAAAACCGGCCTTAGCCGGTTTTTTATAAACCCAAATAATTTATAGGGCTTTGATTTTTGAACTTAAGCGGCTTTTGTGACGAGCGGCTTTATTCATGGTAAAAATGCCTTTTGAAACACTTTTGTCCATAATAGATACGGCAGTTGTATACGCGGCTTGGGCAGCTTCTTTGTCGCCAGCTTCAATAGCAGCGATAACTTTCTTTAAGTATGTGCGTGCCATGGAGCGCAGGCTTGCGTTATGACTGCGACGTTTTTCTGCCTGGCGAGCGCGTTTCTTTGATCCAGCGGAATTGGCCACGATCTGGCTCCTATATAAATATAATTAAAAGCTTAAAATAAAGTGTTTAACACAAAACTTTTAGCAGGGTGTTTATGAGGTGCGAAATTATTCCCGTTTGGGCGTCGCTTGTCAACTTAGATTGAGTCTTTTTGTTATAAATAACAGCTCATTTTGGAGTTTTTGCGTTAACATGGGTTAAATCATCCGTAAACAGGCAAAATTAATGTAACTTTGGCCTGGAATTAATCATACATAGGGATTTATGAGTTCTTCTTCACCATCCAGCAGGCCTTCGCCGAACCTATCAAAGGACACAAAGGGTTTGCTTGGTTCTAGTCTTATTGTTGCCAGCATGACGATGTTATCCCGCATTTTGGGTTTAGCGCGTGATGTGGTCATTGCAACTATATTCGGTGCAGGTTCTCATGCAGATGCGTTTTTTGTAGCCTTTAAAATCCCTAATTTCTTGCGTAGATTATTTGCTGAAGGTGCATTTAACCAAGCTTTTGTGCCCGTGCTTGCAGAATTGAGTCAACAAGACAACAAACAGTTGCTGCAAGCCATGGTGAGCAAGGTGGCGGGCAGTTTATTGATGGTATTGACTCTGATTACGCTCGTTGCTGTCGTTGCTGCGCCTGTTTTAGCCTTAGTGTTTGCACCGGGTTTTGCAGGAGATGGTAATAAGCTAGGTCTCACAGCAGACATGTTGCGCATTACTTTTCCTTACTTATTGTTGATCTCTATGACGGGTTTCTTAGGGAGTTTGTTAAACCATGCTCAACGCTTTGTTATTCCCGCACTCACTCCTGTGTTACTTAACCTTAGTTTAATAACTGCTGCTCTTTGGCTAGCTCCGCAAATGCGGGTGCCAGTCATGGCTCTGGCCTGGGGTGTCATGGTGGCTGGTATTTTGCAATTAGCTTTGCAGTTGCCTTTTGTGGCGCAGTTAGGTTTGTTAGTTCGCCCTCGACTCGGCTTCACCGACAGTCGCGTGAAACAAGTGATGAAGTTGATGTTGCCAGCCATGTTTGGTGTCTCTGTGTCACAAATTAATTTGTTACTTGATACGGTGCTAGCCTCATTATTACAAACGGGTAGCGTATCTTGGTTATATTATTCAGATAGGTTGATGGAGTTGCCGCTGGGTGTATTTGGTATCGCTATTGCCACGGTAATTTTGCCTGGCCTTTCGAAAAGACATGCCGCAAAATCGCCGCAAGCATTCAGTGATACATTAGATTGGGCCTTGCGTATGGTGTTGCTGGTTGGTGTACCTGCGGCTATTGCTTTGGCGCTTTTGGCGGTACCTTTGGTAGCTACACTGTTTCATTATGGGGCTATGGGTGAGCAAGACGTATTGCATAGCGCCGCAAGTTTGCGCGCCTATGCCCTGGGTTTGTTATTTTTTATGTTCATTAAAGTGTTAGCGCCTGGATATTTTGCACGCCAAGATATGAAAACGCCTGTGCGCATCGGTATTTGGGCTATGGCCAGCAACATGCTGTTCAACTTATTGCTGGTCTGGCAATTTGCCCACGTGGGTTTAGCGATGGCGACCTCTTTGTCAGCTTTGTTAAATGTGGTTTTACTAGGGCTGGGTTTATATAAACAAAAAATATGGCAGCCATGTGCTGGATGGGGGCTGTTTTTAGGACGCATAATATTGTCGAGTGCAGCCTTAATGGGTGTTATTTATATGACTTATCAACCTTCACAAATATGGCTTGCATGGGGATTATGGCTTCGGGTTGAGCACCTGAGTATGATCGTGATACTTGGTGTTTTGGCTTATGCCTTAGGGCTAGTGTTAGTGGGACTGCGCTGGAGTCATTTACAGGGACCTAAATCGCTTTAGCTAGAACTGAGCCGACTTCAAGTGGATTGTATTATCGCCACAAAACAAGGTAATATCTTTGGATTTAAATAGGTACTGTCGTCTTGTTTAAGTTCCGAAAAGCCTCTGCAGGAATGCATGCGAACTTGCTGTTGTGGCTAAGTTTATCAATCCTTGTGTCTTTAGTATTTTTATTGGCCCTTCGTGTGGGTTTTTTACACTATTCCACCTCTAATACCAGTCCCTCACTGCTGTTTAATAATGACTTTTGGCAGGCATTATTTACTGGATTGCGGTTTGATATAGCCATACTCTTGCGCGCATTTTTGCCAATCTATTTGCTTTCACTACTGGCTATTCCTTTTCCTCAAATTATTGGCAAAAGCATACTAAGAGTTGGTTACTGGTGGGGGACTATTCTAGTTGCATTGACTTTAGCTTTGTCTGTTATCAACGTGGCGTATATCACATTTTTTAATGAGCCTTTAAATGCTTTTGCGATCGAGAGCGTTATCCACTATGAAGCAAATGTTGTTTTTTCATCTATTGTGGGTTCAGGTAGCTTGCTAGTTTACGCCACAGTTCTAATTTTGGTGCCTTGCAGCATTTGGCTAATGATGCAGGTAAGCCAATGGCAGCAGCGCTTACACCTTTTTTCTAACGTAGGTGTGTTGCAATCACTTGTCCTTGCTATTGTGGGATTTTTTCTAGTAATAACCCTAGGTCGTGGAAGTTTTGGTGCTTTCCCATTAAGTCATAGGCACCTGATCGTTTCAGTATCGCCAAGCTTTAATAATGTAGTTCCAAATGGTTTAGTATCTAGCTATTATGCCGTTTTGGAGTATCTTGATTCAAGAGACCTAGCAATTGCTAATGACGAAGATGGGCGTATTCTCTTTGAGGCTTTTTATGGTTATGCCGCCTCTGAAGGTGAACTTTGGCCGCAGCTATTTACGCAAACTCAGACATCAAAGGCCCTGGAACATAGTCCCCCCAATGTCGTACTTAATATCATGGAGAGTCTTGGTGCAGAACTTCTTCGGCCTGAATTCAACCAAACACATGATTGGGCAGCAGATTTAAGGCATCACCTTGATAATGATTTGGTGATGTCACGGTTTTTACCAGCTCACAACGGTACTCAAAGTTCACTGATTAATCTTTTGGGAAATATCAATTACCCAACTGTCACCCAGTCTAAATATAAAAATATTTCTTTAATGACATCCGTAGCTAAGGTATTTAAAAAGGCGGGCTACCGCACCCTATTTGTATACACAGGCTTTGAGGGGGAGCGAAACATTGCAAGCTACTTTAAAAGGCAAGGCTTTGATGAGTTTGTTGGTGCCTCCAGTCTTCAAGAGGTCTATGCTGACATGGAAACTAATATATGGGGAGGGGAAGATCGTTATTTGTTTGAATACATCACCAAACGTTTGCTTGAGAAACCTGTGGATGAACCTCCACTTTTTATCATATCCCTGTCCATTAACAACCACCCACCTTATATTGCTCTAGATGAGATGAATAATGCACATTTGAGCTTAGACACTTTGGTTAGGGATAAGCTAGCTCAATTACCCACAATTTCGATGTCTACCTATGAATACAGTAATCATTATCTAGGTGGGTTTATCAGTCAAATGAAATCTAGTAAGCGCAAGGATGATACGATTATAGCGGTCACAGGTGACCATGGTACAAGGGGCTTACGCAGTTTTTCGGGTTCTGCATTGCGTAACATCAGTGTGCCTTTTTACTTATATATTCCCCCAGTTTATGCACCTGAGTCTGAGTTAGACTTATTGCAGATTGCATCCCATAAAGACATCTTTCCAACCTTGTACCATTTATCTTTATCAGGTGCGTCCTATCCAAATTTAGGAAGAAATCTGTTTGATTTTGTAACAGAGGAAGACGCCCATGGTTTTGCTATGACTGAGCAATATTTTGTGAGTTCAGATGGTGCCGTAATGAAAGCCAAACCAAATAATATATATCCATTTTTAAGTCACGATGATCTACAGTTAAAAGATGCCATAGCCTATAAAAAAACAGACCTCGTTTATCGTGGGAAAGCCTACGATGCTCTAAAAGACTGGATGATGCGAAAACAACTCACTAGGGATTTAGAGTGATGAAGGCGTTTTTCCAACTACTTTTTGAAACTAACCCTTTTTGGTGTTGCTAAGGCAGTGGCGTTTGCCCTAGAAACTAGCGCCATAAACCCCTCTCGGGGTTGCCATTAAGTCGCCCCCTTGGCCTAAAAATTAAGGACTCAGCTTTTCAGGGAGTGTTTTCTAAGTCGCAAAATGGGTCTGGTCTGTATATAATGCAAGGCTTACTTTTTGCTGAGGTCTTTAGCCTCACATTTGACGAGTGTTTATGGAATTTATTCGTGGTCTTTACAACCTCAAGCCAAAGCATCGTGGCTGTGTGGCGACCATTGGAAATTTCGATGGTGTCCATGTCGGTCACCAACGAGTTCTGCGCCAAGTCAAGCTAAAAGCTATTTTGCAAGGCTTACCCGCAGCGGTTATTTTGTTTGAACCACAGCCATTAGAATACTTTGCCAAGGATCAGGCGCCGCGTCGAATAACGCGATTAAGAGAAAAATTACGTTTACTAGAGCAATATGGTATTGATCAAGTACTGTGCCTGCGCTTTGATACTAAATTACTCAGCCTGAGCGCCCATGACTTTATTCAGCAATTATTAGTCAGTGGATTAGCTGTAAGTCACTTTGTTGTCGGGGATGACTTTCGATTTGGCCAAGGCCGCACTGGCAACTTTGCACTCTTGCAAGCACAAGGTTTGAAACACAGTTTTGATGTGGAAAATACTCAAACCTGTGAACTCGATGGTGAACGTGTATCCAGTACTCGCATTCGTAATGCCCTGGAAGTTCATGATTTAGAGGCAGTAAGACGATTTATAGGCCGTCCTTTTATGGTCACAGGCAAAGTCGCTTATGGGCAACAGTTGGGCCGTAAGTTAGGCGTGCCTACGGCTAATATTCGCTTGCAAAAACCGCGGCCTGCGTTGCAAGGTGTATACGCAACTTTGGTACACGGGTTATCAGATCATCCTGTTACTAGTGTAGCCAATATTGGTTATCGGCCCACAGTGGCTGGGGTTCAACCCCAATTAGAAGTTCACCTATTTGATTTTAGTGGTGATTTTTATGGTAAAACCATCAGTGTGGAAATTTGCCAGTTTATTCGTAGTGAACAAAAATTTGATGGACTTGCCCAACTGCAAATCCAAATAGGACTCGATATGCAAACAGCTAAAGATTTCTTTGCTGCTGCACCAAGCACCCCTTAATTGATTATTATTTAATAAGTGACCCTAAGTATGAGCGACCATAAATCCACCTTGAACTTACCTCAAACTGACTTTCCAATGCGAGGTAACTTAGCCCAGCGTGAGCCTAAAATACTCAAAAAGTGGCAGCAAATGGATCTTTATAATAAGTTGCGCACCGTTGGCAAAGGCCGTGAACAATTTATTCTGCATGATGGTCCTCCCTATGCCAATGGTGACATTCATATTGGTCATGCAGTCAATAAAATATTAAAAGATATCATTGTAAAGTCGAAGACCCTCAGTGGGTTTGATGCTCCGTACGTGCCCGGTTGGGATTGCCATGGACTGCCTATTGAACATAAGGTAGAGCAAAAAATTGGTAAAGCGGGTAACAAGGTCACCCACGCTGTATTCCGTGAAAAGTGCCGCATCTATGCAGAAAAACAAGTAGCCGGTCAAATGGCTGACTTTGTGCGTCTCGGCATTATTGGTGACTGGGAAAATCCCTATAAGACCATGCGCTTTGAGACTGAAGCCAATATTATTCGTTCTTTAGGTAAGATCGTCGCCAATGGTCATTTGGTTAAAGGCTATAAACCCGTCTACTGGAGTGTGGTTGGTGCTTCTGCCTTGGCAGAGGCCGAAGTGGAATATCAGGACAAGGTATCCCTATCCGTTGATGTGAGATATAAGGTGTTAGACCCCCATGCGTGGCATAAAGCCTTTGGCGTAGTGACTGATTTGCCAACCTCGGTAGTCATTTGGACCACGACCCCTTGGACCTTGCCCTCGAGCCAAGCAGTGAGTATGCATGCTGAATTTGTTTATGCTCTAGTGCAAGTGAATGGCGAATGCCAAGTGTTTGCTAAAGACCTTGTTGCCAGCGCTATGGAGCGTTATGGCGTTAATGATTTCAAAATATTGGGTGAAGCTAAGGGCCAAGTGTTAGAAAATTTAGCGTTACAGCATCCGTTTTATGATGCCCGCCAAGTGCCTTTGATTCTAGGCGATCATGTGACTACAGAAGCGGGTACTGGCAGTGTGCATACCTCTCCAGATCATGGTGTGGATGATTTTAATGTTGGTCGTACTTATGGCATTGGCACCCTCAATTTAGTCGATGACAATGGTGTATTTGTTGATGCAGCGGGCGAGTTCTCGGGCGCCCATGTCTATAAGGTGGATGATCAGGTCGTTGCAGCACTAGAAGCCCATGGCACCTTGGTACACCAAGCTAAAATTACCCATAGCTATGCCCACTGCTGGCGCACCAAGACACCCCTCATTTATCGTGCTACGCCCCAGTGGTTTATTTCCATGTCAGAAAATGGCTTGTTAGAGCAGGCTCTGGATGTAGTAAAAAACGTCGATTGGCACCCAGAATGGGGCGCAGCTCGTATTTCTGGCATGCTGTCATCAAGCCCAGATTGGTGTGTGTCTCGCCAACGAACTTGGGGTGTGCCCATTACTTTATTTGTTAATCGACAAACTCAAGAACTGCACCCGCGCACGGCTGAGTTATTTGAACAAGTGGCACAAAAAGTAGCTGAACATGGCATTGATGCATGGTTTGATTTGGAGACTGCAGATCTTTTGGGTGCTGAGGCCGCAGATTATCAAAAAGTCACGGACACCATGGACGTTTGGTTTGATTCGGGTACTACCCACTTTTCTGTGTTAGAGCAACGCCCCGAACTGCGTTTCCCAGCAGATCTTTATCTTGAGGGTTCAGATCAACATCGAGGCTGGTTCCAATCGTCACTAAAAACCTCTATTGCGATGCATGGTGTAGCACCCTATAAGGGTGTGTTGACCCATGGCTTTACTGTGGATGGCCAAGGACGAAAAATGTCTAAGTCCATTGGCAACGTGATGTCACCACAAAAAGTTTGTAATACTTTAGGGGCAGATATTATCCGTCTGTGGGTGGCCTCTTCAGACTTTAGTGCTGAAATGGCCGTGTCTGACGAAATTTTGAATCGCACAGCTGATGCATACCGTCGTATTCGCAATACTGCGCGCTTTTTATTATCAAACCTCAATGGTTTCGCACCTGCTGATAACTTAGTTGCAGTTGATGACATGCTGGCTTTAGATCAATGGGTACTGAGCCGTGCGGGGGAGCTTCAAGTAGAAATTGAGGCGGCCTATCATAGTTATAACTTCCATGCGGTGTATCAAAAAATCACTCATTTTTGTTCACAAGACTTAGGTGGTTTTTATCTAGACATTATAAAAGACCGTCAGTACACCTGCGCTGCAAACAGTCTTGCTCGGCGCTCGGCGCAGACAGCTATGTTTCATCTCATCGAAACTATGACCCGCTGGATTGCACCCATCTTAAGCTTCACTGCTGACGAGTTGTGGGATCATATCCCAGGAGCACGTGCTGACTCTGTTCAGTTAGACACTTGGTACGCTATCCCTCAGGCTAAGGTAACCAATATGACGGCCGACTACTGGGCTCAAATCATGAGTGTTAAGCAGGCGGTCAATAAGTGTTTAGAGACGCATCGTAATCAAGGTGTGATTGGTGGCTCTTTGAGTGCTGAAATCACTTTATACGCAGCGCCAGAGTTACATGCCCAGCTTGAGCAATTGGGGGATGAGTTGCGCTTTGTATTGCTCACTTCAAAAGCTTCTCTTGCGACTGATCAAAGTAGTGGGGAAGAGACAGAGTGTGCAGGCTTGCGGGTTGATATACTCGCCTCGAAGCACATTAAGTGTGAGCGCTGTTGGCACCATCGCCCAGATGTAGGTGTGGTTGCTGAAGAGCCAGAACTTTGTGGTCGTTGTGTTGATAATGTGAGTGGTGATGGTGAGGTACGTCACTTTGCCTAAGGTGCTAGAAACGTCAGCCTTGAAGCGTTTCATTTGGTTAATCATGGTGCTATGGGTTTTGGATCTATACATCAAATGGCTCATCAGCCAGCATTTTAACTATGCAGAAAGGCTCAATATACTGCCTTTTTTTGACCTTATTTTAGTGCACAATAAGGGAGCTGCCTTTAGTTTTTTGGCCTCGCAGCCAGGCTGGCAAAGGTGGTTTTTTTCCATTATCGCCTTGGGCATTAGTATATGGCTCATCATGTGGTTAAGACGTACGCCTCAACATCAAACTTTATTGGGGCTGAGCTTAAGCTTGGTATTGGCGGGTGCTCTTGGCAATTTGGTTGACCGTTTAGTTAACGGTTATGTAGTCGATTACCTTTTGGTTTATTACCCACCTTATTACTTCCCAGCATTTAACTTGGCAGATAGTGTCATTTTTATAGGAGTGGTGGGTTTATTTATAGATTTTTGGCAAACAGAAAAGGCAGCAAAGCGTGACTCAGAGCATTAACGCATCATCCCATTTGACATTAAATTTCGCCTTACATCATGCCAATGGCGCCACCATAGACAGTACCTTTGATAAAGCTCCTGTGGAACTTACTATTGGTGATGGTAATTTACTGGCTGGTTTTGAGGCCTGTTTGATCGGGCTGATGGTAGGTGATCACAAAACCTTTACTGTGGCTCCAGAAAATGGCTTTGGCCAACACAATCCTGCTAACTTACAAACCCTTAAGCGGCACCAATTTGGCCCTGACATGGTGCTAGAGCAGGGACTTGTTGTGAGTTTCTCTGATGCGGCCAACACGGAGTTACCCGGGGTCGTAAAAACCATCGATGGCGATGAAGTAGTGATGGATTTCAATCACCCATTAGCAGGTGTGGAACTCAAATTCGAAGTGCAAATTATCACTGTCCGGTGATATTGGCCCCTAAAAACATAAGGTGCTCCTATTTGCAAAGCATGACCATACGAGATAATTTAGCAAACTGAGCTACACTTAGACAGCAGCCAATAAGGATGTTGTCATGCGCTTACTCCAATTTCAGTTAAAATATTCCTGTGTTTGTTCCGCTTGGAGCTTACTTGAACTGCTGATTGTTTTGGCTCTCATGGCTATTTTGGCCTCCCTAGGCCTCCCTCAAATTTACTCTGCCTGGCATCTGCAATCTTTGCATGATGAACGTCAAAAATTAGCCCAACAAATTCGTTTTGCCCGCTTAACGAGTTTACAAAAAAGCGCCAAGGTGAGCTTATGCTGGTCTCAGGTGTGTGGTTCGCCAGCAGGTTTTTTGGTCTACCTAGATGCGAATAAAGATGGCCTCTGGCAAGCCTCAGAAACCCCTTTATCACAATGGCAAATAAATAAGCGTCTATCTTTTCGGTTTAACCGTGGCCACCAAGTCAGTTTTAATCACGCAGGTAATACGGCCCAATCTGGCACCATGGTTCTGTGCCTTGCTAAGGTTAATTATGCCGCTGATCATCAACAAACTTTGGGTTACGCATTAGTTATATCGTCAAGTGGGCGAGTGCGAAAAACGACAGCGCCATGCATTTAGGTCAACTGCCAATCAATCAAAAAAACCACCACAATGGTCGTCAATATGGCTTGGCACTGATCGAAGTACTGTTAAGCGTAAGTTTGTCTAGCGCGATGTTTTTATTACTTTTTACAGCTCAAAGTCATAGTCAAAAAGTGCTCATTTACAGTCAGCAACTGCATTATGCTAATCGCCTATTAGATCAAGTAGTCAAGCAGGTATGGGCCTATCCCAACCACTATCAATGGCTAGACGATAAATCAATGGCAACGCTCACAGGCTGCTTAAATGGCAGCTACTGTAGTCCAATAGCAATGGCTCAAGCGTGGGCGAGCCATTGGCAATCGAAATTGCAGCCACTACCTAATGCTGAACTTCACATAAAATGCGCTCATAGATGCAGCAGTGGTGGGGTGTTGGTCGTTCAATTAAGGTGGTCTCAAGCACTTGCGGGTGTGGTGGGTCAATGCCCGACGGAGGTCGTGTGTGTGTCCATAAAAATGGCCCTCTAACGGCATCTGACAGTTTATACGGCTTTACCCTTTTAGAAATGGTGCTCAGCCTAGCCTTTGCAGGGCTAATTATGGTGGCCATTATGGCCAGTTTAGTGCAGTTCAATGAACATAAATTATTGGCCCAGGTAGTCGTCAAAGCGCAATCCCAAAGTCAGTTGGCGGTAGCTCAACTACTCACTGACTGGCGTCATTTATGTGGTGCTGGGGTGACCCATGGTAATGGTCAAAAAATCACCCTAATGCGTTCCTATCAAGGCCGCTGTGTGCCTTATGAATATGCCCATAACGCTCGTGCACACGGCCTAACACGGCGCAGACTTGGTGGCCGATCGAGTGGCTTTTTAGCAAACATTGAAGCGATAGACCTGTCTTTTGGCATAGATAGTGATCAAGACTGCCAAATTGATCAGTGGCGTCCGAGTTATCAAATTAATGGGTTAGTAAAATTACATCAAGTGAGGGTCAGTTTACAGTTAAGGCTTGGAGCAAGTCGACAGTTAAGAGCGCTAGGGAACAGTCAGTGGGAATGGCATGGAGAAGATGAAGTGGTGCTGCATAGAGTGATGTTTATTTGGCGTTTAGATCATGTGTGTGCCTAACCCATCAGGCTTTGTTCCCCATTTAATGCCATGCTGTCGATATTCACAACAGGGTTGGTTGTTATTAACTGTAGTGATGGTGATATTGTTGGTTGCTGTCGGTGTGGTGATGTTAATGTCACAGGCGCATTTGAGTTTGCGTATGACAAGACAGGAGCATCAGGCAATCCAACAAACGGTCAACAAATGGCCGCCCTTGCTTCAGCATAGGGAGTATGTCGATGCGCCGTGATGAGTATGGTTTTAGTCTTATGGAGTTATTATTGGTGCTGGCGCTGGTCAGTGTCATCGTGGCTATGGCTGTGCCTGCATGGCGACATAATCAATTAGCTGCAGGCCGTCAACAAGCATGGCTGCAGTTGCATCGTATTGGCTTACAGCAGGAAATGTGGCATCTACAGTATGGACATTATTTTACAGATATCGCATCAGTGACCCCAGCTTTAGATACACTGCGTTATAGCTACCAAATACATCTTACAAAAAGGGGTTTTACTCTGTTAGCAACGATTAACGTTGATGGACCACAAAGTCATGACACGCGCTGCTCACAGCTCAGTCTATCCGACACAGGTGAAGTGAAAAGTCTTGGTAAAGGGGGTGAAATCCAAGCCTGCAGGTAATCACTTTCATGGTGATATGGGGTAGAATTAAACTTAACCTAGCACTTTGGAGCAAATATATGAGCGCTTCTCAACAGCACAAAATTATTTCAGCCTTGCACACGCTACCTTCGATCGATATCAACTTTGAAGTGACCAGGCGAGTTGAGTTCCTTCAGCACAGCATGGTGTCAGTGGGAGTTAAAAAGCTAGTGCTAGGCTTATCAGGGGGTGTGGACTCGACCACAGCAGGTAAGTTAGCGCAAATGGCGTGTGATGAATTAAATCAACAGCATGGCACCAGTGAGTATCAATTCATCGCTGTGCGTTTGCCCTATGGCGTGCAAGCTGACGAAAGTGATGCTCAGTTAGCTTTGGACTTTATTCAACCCAGCCAAAGACTGGAAATTAATATAGAGGCCATGGTTAAGGGCTTAGATATAGGAGCTGAATCGTTCATCAACCTAGCTAAACCAAGTGCCCACAAATTGGATTTCTCAAGGGGCAACAATAAGGCTCGGGCAAGAATGAGTGCTCAATATTATGTCGCAAGCTTGCTCAATGGATTAGTGATTGGAACAGATCATGGTGCGGAAGCGATTACTGGCTTTTTCACCAAACATGGCGATGGGGCTTGTGACATTGCGCCCTTATTTGGGCTAAATAAGCGTCAAGTGCGCAGCCTAGCAGGACACTTAGGTGCACCTGAAGTGTTAGTGACTAAAACACCCACGGCAGATCTAGAAGAAAATAATCCGCAGCAAGCGGATGAAGACTCATTAGGCATTACCTACGACCAAATAGATGACTATCTAGAAGGTAAGGCAATTTGCATCGAGGCTCAGGAAAAGTTAGAGCAACGTTATGGTCAAACAGAGCACAAGCGCCAGACTCCAGTTACACTTTACTGCAACTGGGATACCTAGCTGCTCGTTAGTCGAATAGGTTAAAGGTTAAGCGGCTGAGCCAAGATCGGGGTTCGGGCGCTTGCTGTTCCTCAGCCTCACTGGGGTCAATGGTGGCCTCTGAAACGTCGCGGGTGCGGAAATTAGCGTCTAAAACTTGCTGAGCATTACTGGCATTGTCTGATAAACCTAGTTCAGTATAAGCTTGCACCATAATCTGCAAAGCGATTTCTACGGCCGGCGTAAGTTGGTAATTCTCGACCACATACTTGGCACGGTTTGCTGCAGCTAGCCACGCCTTAATCGATATGTAATAGGTTGCCACATGAATCTCATGTGCCGCCAATAAGTTGCGTAAATACACCATGCGGACCCGAGAATCAGCCGCGTACTCGCTGCTCGGAAACCGTTTAATTAGTGTTGAAAAGTCAGTAAAGGAATCTCGGGCTGCACCCGGGTCCTTTTTTGCCTTGTCTGTACCAATGTATTGGTCTAAGGCACCTTTGTTCTCTTCAAAAGCGGTTAGACCCTTTAAGTAGTAGGCGTAATCAACATGCTCATGGTCTGGGTGTAAGCGGATAAAACGCGCAGCAGCGGTTTTGGCTTCAGCGGGTTGGAAGCTTCGGTAATAAGCATAGATGAGTTCAAGTTGTGCCTGTTCAGAATAGCGACCGTATGGATAGCGGGCTTCCATTGCGACTAAATCTTCTATGGCTGGGCGGTAATTGCCGCCTTCTAGCTTGGCCATGGCGCTAGCATAGAGTTCAGCTTCCGGCTTAGCGTCTTCTACGACAGGCTCCTTGTTGGTGGTGCTAGAGCATGCACTCAGCATGATGCTGGTGAGCAAAATTGCGAAAACGTGAAGCCAGGGATTTGCAGTCTTGTGTTGCATAGTGTTTAACTTACCTATTACAGAGAACGTTGAGTATATCATTGTCTTTAGAGCAGAGTAATTGCCCGCAAATACTGTACAATAGAGCCTAGTTTAATATGCTAACTTAACTAGCGCCAACGAAAGTCTTAACATGCACGAAACTATTTCCCTCCAAGCGCAAGTCGATCCAGAATGGGCCGGCATGCGTGTAGACCAAATTGCCGCTGTGGCATTTCCAGATTACTCCCGCTCACGCTTGAAAAAGTGGATTGAAGAAGGCGATATTCTCGTTAATGGTGAGCAGTTGCGGCCCAGAGAAAAGCTTTATGGTGGTGAAAAAATAACCTTAGAATGTAAAATAGAAATTCAAGAACGGTGGCAGCCAGAACCCATTGATATCGATATTGTTTATGAAGATGAGCATATTTTGATTATTAATAAAGCCGCAGGCTTAGTGGTGCACCCAGCTGCAGGTCATCATGGTGGTACTTTATTGAACGCACTATTGCATCATTGTCCCCAACTCAATGGTGTTCCCCGAGCAGGCATTGTGCATCGCTTGGACAAAGACACCACCGGATTAATGGTCGTGGCCAAAACTATTCCTGCGCAAACGGCGTTAGTGGCTCAGTTGCAAGATCGCAGTATGGGGCGCGAGTACGAAGCAGTTGTGCAAGGCGTTCTTACTGGTGGTGGAACTGTCGATGAGCCTATGGGGCGTCATAGCCGAAACCGGTTAAAAATGGCAGTGTCTGCCGTTGGCAAAGAGGCCATCACACACTTTCGGGTTCTGCGCCGGTTTCGAGCTCATACCCACATCCGCTTGAAGTTAGAAACAGGACGTACTCACCAAATTCGTGTGCATATGACCCACATTAACTACCCCTTGCAGGGTGATCCCTTGTACGGTGGCCGCCATCGCCTCCCGAAAGGCTGTGACGAAGACTTCTTGGATAGTTTGCGCGGGTTTAAGCGCCAAGCACTGCATGCTAAGCGCTTGGAACTAATGCACCCCATTACCCATGAAGATATGGAGTGGGAGGTAGATTTGCCTGCAGATTTAGCCGACTTGCTCAAACATCTTAGTATTGATACTAAGCTTAACCCCCACTCGCGGCTCTAATAAAGCCTATGGGTCAGTCATCGTGTTACTTCACACCCAATTGGCCCGCTCCTGCAAATGTGTGCGCAATGTCGACATATCGGGGGTTAAAAGTTGACGAAACAAGAACGGGTTTAGCTGGATTCAATCTGGCTCGACACGTGCATGACTTGCCAGAGCGTGTTGAGCAACATCGCCTCCAATTACAGCATGACCTTAAACTCGAGCGCCAACCTTTTTGGCTAAATCAAACGCACTCTACAACATTATTGAATTTGCCTGAAGAAGCTAATTTGAGAAGTGCTGACGGCAGCTATACGCGAGCCCTTAATTGGCCCTGTGTGGTAATGACTGCCGATTGCTTGCCCATACTTTTTTGCAATACGTCTGGTACTCAGGTGGCCGCTGTGCATGCCGGTTGGCAAGGACTATCCAATGGCATCGTGAGTAAGGCAGTTGCAAAATTTGCTGATCCTGCAAGTATTTTGGTGTGGATGGGTCCGGCCATTGGACCTGGTGCTTTTGAGGTAGGACCTGACGTCCTAGCGGCCTTTGATATTGATCCATCGCATGTCCCTCAAGAATTTACCCCTGTCAACACAAAACCCAATAAGTGGATGGGTAACCTGTATGCTTTGGCTCGGAAAGAATTGGCTGGACTGGGGGTAACTCAGGTATTTGGCGGCGAGCACTGTACCTTATCAGACTCCGAACATTTCTATTCCCATCGGCGAGATCCCCAAAGTGGGCGTATGGCCAGTTTAATTTGGATAATTTAGATTATTCTAATATAAATACTGCGGTCACTTGAATTAACCCACCTAAGACCCCATAACTACCCCAGATATTAATGACCATGCCCTCTTATTCAGACCCTTCTGAAAAGCCCTGGCAGGTATTATTGGGGTTGTATTATGCGTTTTGAAAAACTCACTAACCGTTTACAGGCTGCTATGGGTGAAGCCCAATCTTTGGCCTTGACCTTAGATCACCAGTTTATTGAACCTGAGCACATGCTCAGTGCTTTACTGCAGCAACAAGGCGGATCTGCACAGTCTTTGTTGGTTCAGGCTGGAGCAGACATGCCTATGTTACAAACTCAGTTAAGTAAACGTTTGAATAATATGGCAAAAGTCGCTAACGACAGTGGTGATGTTCACTTTGGTAGTGGCTTATCACGTTTGTTTAACCAAGCTGAAAAAACTGCAGGCAAATTAGGCGATCAATTTGTCTCCAGTGAACAACTCATTTTAGCTTTAGTGCAAGATAAAAATGGTGTTGGTGGCTTATTAGCAAAAGCGGGCGTAAAGACGGCCAAGTTAACCCAAGCCATTGACAAACTGCGGGGTGGAGATCAAGTCAACAGCCAAGGTGCAGAAGAAGAGCGCCAGGCATTAGATAAATTTACTATTAACCTGACTGAGTTAGCAGCAGCTGGCAAGTTAGATCCTGTGATTGGTCGCGATGATGAAATTCGTCGTGCGATACAAGTGTTGCAGCGCCGCACCAAAAACAACCCAGTAATGATTGGTGAGCCAGGTGTTGGTAAAACAGCGATCGTAGAGGGCCTTGCGCAGCGCATTATTAATGGAGAAGTGCCCGAGGGTTTGCTAGGCAAGCAAGTGCTTTCTCTAGACATGGGCAGCCTTATCGCAGGAGCAAAATACCGTGGTGAATTTGAAGAGCGTCTCAAGAGTGTGCTGCGAGAGTTAAGTAAGCAAGAAGGCAATGTCATTCTTTTTATCGATGAAATTCACACCATGGTGGGCGCTGGTAAAGGCGAAGGTGCCATGGATGCTGGCAATATGTTAAAGCCAGCCCTAGCTCGGGGAGAGTTGCATTGTTTGGGGGCCACCACTCTTGATGAATATCGCAAGTACATTGAGAAAGATGCGGCTTTAGAACGTCGGTTCCAAAAAGTTTTTGTGGGTGAGCCGACAGAGCAGGCTACTATTGCTATTTTACGTGGTTTAAAAGAGCGTTATGAATTGCATCATGGGGTGGATATTACTGATTCGGCCATTATTGCGGCTGCGCGATTATCTCAGCGTTATATTACCGATCGCCAGTTACCCGATAAAGCGATTGATTTAATTGACGAGGCAGGCAGTCGTATTCGTATGGAAATGGATTCCAAGCCTGAGGTAATGGATAAGTTAGAGCGGCACATGATCCAATTGAAGATTGAGCGTGAAGCGCTCCGCAAAGAAAAAGATAAGGCAGCAGCAGCGCGTTTAAAAAGCTTAGATGATGAACTGGCCCAGCAAGAAAAAGAATTTGCTGATTTATTAGAAATTTGGAATGCGGAAAAGGCTTCTGTGTATGGTGTGCAACAATTTAAAGAAGACCTAGAAGTGGCCAGGCAAGAACTAGAGGTGGCACGTCGTAATAGTGATCTGGGGCGCATGTCTGAATTACAATATGGTGCAATTCCAGATTTAGAAAAGCGCTTGCAGGCAGCCCATGAAAGTGAAGATGTAGAAACAACTTTGCTACGCAGTAAGGTGGGTGAAGAAGAAATTGCTGAAGTGGTGAGTATGTGGACGGGCATCCCCGTCAGCCGGATGTTGGCGGGCGAGCGAGAAAAGCTACTAAATATGGAACAGGTCTTGCTTCAGCAAGTGATTGGTCAAGCTGAAGCTTTATCCAGTGTGGCTAACGCTGTGCGCCGATCACGCTCTGGTTTGGCAGACCCAAATCGTCCCAATGGATCTTTTCTATTTCTTGGTCCAACAGGGGTGGGTAAAACTGAGTTATGCAAATCGTTGGCAACTTTCTTGTTTGATACAGAAGAGGCCATGGTGCGCATAGATATGTCTGAATTTATGGAAAAGCACTCAGTGTCTCGTCTTATTGGAGCACCTCCAGGCTATGTGGGTTATGAAGAAGGTGGTTACTTAACAGAGGCTGTGCGCCGCCGGCCTTATTCTGTGCTGTTGTTAGATGAAGTTGAAAAGGCGCACTCTGATGTCTTCAATATCTTATTACAGGTGTTAGAAGACGGCAGGCTCACTGATGGTCAGGGTCGTACCGTAGATTTTCGTAATACAGTAATCGTGATGACGTCAAATATGGGTTCTGATGTCATCCAATCAATGACCGATGAAAGTCAGTACGAAGCAATGCGCAGCGCAGTGCTAGTCGAAGTGGGTAACCACTTTAGGCCAGAACTACTTAATCGTATTGATGAATTGGTAGTGTTCCACCCCCTTGGCAAGGAGCACGTTCGAGAGATTGCCGACATACAATTGATGCGCTTGCATAAGCGTTTGCAAGAGCATGAACTGAGTTTGCAATTAACTGATGCTGCAAAAGACTTGTTGGTCGAAGAAGGTTTTGACCCTGTTTATGGAGCACGACCTTTAAAGCGAGCCATTCAGCGTCATTTGGAAAATCCACTAGCCCAAAAGTTGTTGGCTGGGGATTATCTTCCTGGGCAGGTTATCTTGACTGACGCAAAAGATGCAAAACTGACGTTCGGACTGGCTACGAAGCATTAATCAGCTGGCTTTATGAGCCATTAAAATGCAGTCAGATTGCAGTTGAGGCAATAAAAAAGCCATGTTAATACATGGCATTTTCGTCTCTAACGACTTCTCTTAAAACCTGCAAAAACAGTTTGTCTGCGTCGCTGTGCTCTGTCGGTATTTTAACGTTGGTAGTATCGGATATTTTTTGAGCAATAATGGCGTCAGCATTTTCTTCGTCTATCAAGTCTCGAGTAATAGCTAGTGAGTGGGAAATAATCTCTGGCTCAACAAAGATTTTTTTGAGGAAAATACGCAATTCTTCAATCGCCCGATCACGATTGCGCAACTCTAAACTAGACATAAGATCACCTCAAACTAAAACGTTCCACTATTTAATAATTACTATAACACCAAATGTTTGCTGCAGGTTTAGAAAAGTCCACTAGTTATTTCTAAAATTATCATATATTCGCCCTTGTTTTACCCTTAGGCTATTGAATTACAGGCCTTAGCGTGTGAAAATTCGTGCTTTAGGTTGATGCACATGTCGCGCAGGTAATCCCTCGCGTTTGTGATACGGTAAGCAGTACCCTTTCGCTTGTCTGCCCTGAGTTCTATGCACGTTGCAACCCGACAATGCTTGATCTCCGAGCGTCACCACTTTAGGCACATTCGTGTCTGCACGATATTTCGGTCTGGCTACAAGCGCTGCCCGCAAGTCATCGATGGTTTCTTGAGATAAATCTCAGACAAATAACATTTGCATTGGTTTAGAATGTGAAGAGAGGATAATACAGTGGAAATGCTTTCCGGCGCAGAAATGGTGATCCGTAGTTTACAGGATCAAAAGATTGAGTATATATATGGCTACCCTGGTGGCTCTGTATTGCACATCTACGATGCCTTAGCCCAACAAGATCAAATTAAACATATTTTAGTCAGGCATGAGCAGGCAGCAACGCATATGGCAGATGCCTATGCGCGTGCTTCTGGTAAGCCTGGAGTCGTGCTCGTTACATCTGGCCCTGGAGCCACCAATGCGATCACTGGCATTGCCACTGCTTTCATGGACTCTATTCCCATGGTGGTGTTGTGTGGGCAAGTCCCCAGCACCCTTATTGGTGAGGACGCTTTCCAAGAAACCGACATGATGGGTGTGTCTCGACCCGTAGTGAAGCATAACTTTGCGGTTAAGCACCCTTCAGAAATTCCTAGTATTATTAAGAAAGCCTTTTACATTGCTTCCAGCGGTCGCCCGGGTCCTGTGGTCATCGACATTCCTAAGGATATGACGACGCCAACGGATAAGTTTGAATACCTCTACCCTGAATCAGTTTCAATGCGCTCCTACAGTCCCGCGACTCGGGGCCATAGTGGGCAAATAAAGAAAGCGGTTGATCTCTTGTTGGCTGCACGTCGTCCCGTCATTTTGGTCGGTGGTGGCACTATTGGTGGGCGAGCGTCTAGTGAAGCAACCGCATTGGCACGAACGTTAAATTTTCCAGTCACTACCACCCTGATGGGGTTAGGTGGATACCCAGCAACGGATCCACAGTGGTTGGGATGGCCAGGCATGCATGGAACCTATGAGGCTAATACAGCCTTGCACAACTCAGATTTAATCTTGAGTATCGGTGCACGCTTTGATGACCGGGTGACCAATGCAACGGAGAAGTTTTGTCCAACGGCTAAGATTATTCATATTGATATTGATCCTTCATCAATTTCTAAAACCATTGCTGTTGACGTCCCAATTGTGGGCCCAGCAAAGAGTGTGTTACAAGAAATGCTGGGCCTATTGGCCAAGAGTGAGCGGCAGCCAGATGCAGAGGCAATAACTGAGTGGTGGGGTCAAATTAACCATTGGCGTCTGCGTCATGGTGGACGCTATGAAATTAATGAAAATGGCATGCTCAAGCCGCAGCAAGTCATTGAAGCATTATATGAGGTGACTAAGGGCGATGCTTATATCTGTTCTGATGTGGGTCAGCACCAAATGTTTGCTGCTCAATACTACAAATTTGACAAGCCCAACCGCTGGATTAATTCGGGTGGTCTAGGCACCATGGGCTTTGGTTTTCCAGCAGCCATGGGCGTTAAGCTTCACTACCCAGATGCTGAAGTTGTTTGTGTGACAGGTGAAGGTAGCTTCCAAATGAACCTGCAAGAATTCTCTACCTGTAGCCAGTACGATATCCCAGTAAAGATTGTGTGCCTAAACAACCAATCCTTAGGCATGGTGCGCCAATGGCAGGACATGAACTACGAAAGTCGTCACTCCCAGTCTTACATGAAGTCATTACCTGATTTTCATAAACTCACCAGCGCATATGGCCATAAGGCGATTACGGTTAAAACCCAAGCGGAACTTATACCTGCTTTAGAGCAGGCCTTTGCTTTAAAGGATGAGCTTGTTTTTCTCGATATTTATGTAGATCCAGCGGAGCATGTTTACCCAATGCTTGTGCCTAAGGCATCCATGCGTGATATGTGGTTGAGCAAGACGGAGCGCACCTAATGAGACATATTATTGCCGTATTATTAGAAAATGAAGCCGGCGCTCTATCTCGTGTGGTGGGTTTATTTTCGCAACGCAATTTTAATATTGAGACTTTGACTGTTGCTCCTACTGAAGACCCTACTTTGTCGCGTCTTACGGTCACCACATCGGGCAGTGATCGTGTGATCGAGCAAATTACCAAACAGCTCAATAAGTTGATAGAAGTAGTGAAGCTCGTAGACCTAACTGAAGGTGAGCATATTGAGCGCGAAATGATGTTGATAAAGCTTAAAGCGACAGGTCAGCACCGTGATGAGGTAAAGCGCACTGTAGATATATTTCGAGGCCAGATTGTTGACGTGACCAGCAGCATATATACAGTTCAGTTGATTGGCGATCAGGGAAAGTTAGATGCGTTTATCAGCGCCATAGGTGAAGCTTATGTGTTGGAGACCGTAAGAACTGGGGTATCCGGCATTGGCCGTGGTGATAAAGTACTGAGTATATAGTGCGATTTAGGCTCTAATTTGAGCATACAAAAGGCCGTCTTTACGGCCTTTTTTTTATCTTGGGTTTAAATATTGCCCTGTAGGCATGTTAAGCTTGCGTCAATCCATTAAAAGAGCAGTCTATTCATGAGTCAAGACCCTACTGATCAGCCCAACAATGAAGAAGTAGCCGCTAAGAAGCCTGCAAAAGGTGTTTATTTGCTACCTAATAGTTTTACCACAGCATCCCTATTTTCTGGTTTTTATGCAGTCGTAGCTGGCATGAGTGGTGATTTTGAAAATGCGGCCATCGCCATATTTATCTCTATGGTGTTGGATACGCTTGATGGCAGAGTGGCGCGGCTTACTAATACCACCAGTAAGTTTGGTGCAGAATATGATAGCTTAGCTGACGTGGTTGCCTTTGGTGTGGCGCCGGCCCTGGTGTTGTTTTCCTGGTCCTTACAAAGCTTGGGTAATTTTGGCTGGGTGGCTTCCTTTGTCTATGTAGCAGGGGGTGCATTAAGGCTAGCGCGTTTCAATGTGCAATTGGAGATAGCGGATAGCCGATACTTTACTGGCCTACCCATCCCTGCTGCCGCGGGAGTTATGGCGGGTATGGTATGGACTGGAGTGGACTATGGCATGGACGGTGAAAGTTTGAGCTACTTGGTCGCAATCGTCACCGCTGCGCTGGGCATATTGATGGTCAGCAACTTTAAGTATTATAGTTTTAAAGACCTAGATCTAAAAGGCAAAGTACCTTTTGTGGCGCTACTGGCTGTGGTGCTGCTATTTGCAGTTTATTCCTTACAGCCGCCCATTATGTTGGCGTTAACATTTTTAGGTTTTGCAGTGTCTGGCCCCACTTTGTGGTTGTTTAAAATTATTAAGTAAACATACAGCGATAGTGGTGTTGTAAAAAGGCGCCTTGGCGCCTTTTTTTGTGCATTATTGCCTTAAACCGCTTGTGCTTTGCCGTGCGATGGATATAATGGCGCTCCCTTGTTAGAGGGGCCTGTGACACGCGTGAAGCGAGTCGTTAAAAGGCCTTGTAAAACAAAGGTCTGGCAAAATCCGAAGGGATGCGTCAGGGATCGAAATAAAGTGGTTATTTACACCATTTCGATTGACGGCGAGGATTACTTCGGTATAATACGTCACCTCGGTTGAGCGCACTGCTTTAGGGCAAATCACTCAATCGACCGCTCTTTAACAATTTAATCAAGTAATTCGTGTGGGCGTTTGTTGGATTGGCAATAAGACCTGAACCCTTTCTTCGGAATAA
>Ga0209710_1000228_pt1 | contig 61618 bp, 52 predicted proteins | sample ArcticOcean_MG_C_5_FD_187436 | JGI IMG/M metagenome (GOLD analysis project Ga0209710, IMG submission 187436) | Marine microbial communities from western Arctic Ocean - ArcticOcean_MG_CB4_138 (SPAdes) (version 2) | ecosystem: Environmental > Aquatic > Marine > Oceanic | place: Arctic Ocean...
CACCCCGTAGCGTGGAGAGACAGGGATTCGAACCCTGGGTAAATGTTTCCACCTACGACGATTTAGCAAACCGTTCCTTTCGGCCACTCAGGCACCTCTCCAATCGAATACAATATTTCAAAAATTTTATGCGGTTGCAAATGTAACTTTTCATCTTAAACAACGCAAGTAATTTATTTAAAATTTTTTAATATTACTGTGGGTATTCAATTCTAATATGAAAAATATTTATCAACTTGTTTATAAGAACTTTTTTAATCAATTCAATTTCTTTAAAAGTGATGTCTGCATTAATGAATTGATCGCTACTAATTTGCTTAGAAACTATAAGGTTAACAAAATCATTAATCTTAACGAAATCAGGATTTTTTAAGCTTTTAGAGGCTGCCTCTACCCCATCACACATCATAACAATTGCTGTTTCTTTTGAAAATGGTTTTGGCCCACTATACATGTAATCCTTTTCATCAGGTATAATTTCTAGTTTTGAATCTTTATTATAGAAATAATAAACCAAACTTGTACCATGATGGGTTCTAATGAAATCAATTACCCTCTCTGGAATATTGAATTTTCTAGCAATTTCAATTCCTTCAATTACATGATTTAAAATTATACGAACACTTTCTTTAGAGTTTAATTCATCATGAGGATTTATCCCAGTTAATTGATTCTCTGAAAAATAGGAAGGGTTGTTCATTTTGCCAACATCATGATACAAAGCTCCTACCCTAGCAAGTAATGCATTAGCGCCTACTTCGTTTGCAGCTGCTTCAGCCAAATTAGCAACACTTAAAGAATGATTAAATGTTCCTGGTGCTTTATCAGAAAGAAGCTTAAGTAATTTAGAGTTGGTGTCTGAGAGTTCTAACAATGATACATCTGACACCAAGCCAAATACTTTCTCATAGATATAAATTAAAGGGTGGACAAACAATGTGCCTAGACCACATAATATAAATAAAGCGAAGTTTTCAAGTTTAATGAATTCAACACCTCCTTCATGAATAACAAAAAAGGAGAAGTACGCAACAATATAAACGGCAGTTATTTGACTAACTGCAATAAATAGATTTGCTCTTTTGTATAAATCTGAAACGGACAGTATTGTAACTATACCAGCGATTATATTTAGAAATATATACTCAAAATTATTAGGGACTATAAAGCCTATTAAGAGGATAGTAACTGTATGGACAAAGAAAGAAGTTCTAGAGTCAAAAAAAGCTTTAAGAACCAATGGAAGTATACAAATAGGGATTACATATACATACAAAGAGTCTAGCTTAACTACAAGAGTAGTTATCCCTATCATTAAAACTATATTGAAGTATATAAAAGTTAGTTTATTGTTATTTAGATAGAGTTCCTTTCTATATTTATTTAAAAATAATAGTATCATTATTAATCCTAAAGAAACAAGAATACTATAGGACAAAATTATTAGATAATAATTTTCTGTACTCCAATTTTCATTTTCATATTCTTTTTCTAATGATTTTAAAATCATGAGCTTTTCTTTATCAACAACCTCCCCTTTAGATATAATTAAGGTTTGCTTATCAATCATACCTCTGTAGCTTGAAACTTCAGACACAGCTTCGGCATATGCATTTTCAGATAAACCTTTATTAAAGGTTATGTTTGGCTGTAGTATCTCAAACAAAATTGATTTAATTTGATCACCATTATTAATGTAATTATTTACAATTACTGAATTATTAATATATGTAGAAAGATCCTTTGGCATCAATAAATTTGAAAAAGTAGAATTTTTTACAATTATATTATTTGATAGAATAGATGTTTTTTGTTCACCCTCATATTCATAATTAACATCTGAAAACCCCTTATTATAAATATTTACAGCAATAGACTTGACTGAATTTACAATAGAATCTTGAGATAAGTTAATATCAGTTTGTTCAAAAAATGAATCCAATTTATAATCAAGAATAGAGTCTGACTTATTGATAGACGTTAGATAATCAAAGTAAACTGGTGTTTTGATTTTAACTTGTTTTAGCTCGCCTTCTAAGTCTACAGCATTTTTTAATACTGCAAAATTAAAGGGTGCATATAAGTTTTCTGATTGCCACGGCTTTCCATTTTCAAAGCTATATTTAAACTTCCCACTCTTAGGAAACATCGAGACTATTAAGTATACTGAAACAGATAGAAGTATAATTTTATAAATAAAATTATAATTTTTGTAAAGCTTATTTAAGTATTTAATCATCAAGTTAGTATAATTAGAATTATAAATTTAATGCTATTAACAATTACAAAAAATTTTAACAACAGATATTTTATATAATTTTATTACTTTCGTGCTATAATTAAATAGTATAATGAAAGAAGTAGTAATAGTATCTGCAGTTAGAACACCAATTGGAAGTTTTTTAGGAGCTTTATCTAAAGTTCCCGCTCCAACATTAGGAGGAATTGCAATAAAAGGTGCCCTTGAAAAGATAAACCTAGACCCAACTGAAGTTGATGAAGTTTTAATGGGTCATGTTGTACAAGCTGGAGTAGGTCAAGCTCCTGCAAGACAAGCTGCGCTAAATGCAGGTATTTCTGACAATGTTCCATGCACTACTGTTAATAAGGTTTGTTCTTCAGGAATGAAAAGTATAATGCAAGCTGCTCAATCTATTGCTTTAGGAGATAATAATGTTGTTGTAGCTGGTGGTATGGAAAACATGAGTTTAATTCCTCATTATTTTAACGCTAGAGTTGCAACAAAATTCGGCTCAAAAGAAATTTCTGACGGACTTCAAGTAGATGGTCTTATAGATTTTTACAATAAAGAAGCCATGGGAGTTCTAGCAGATTTATGTGCTACAGAATATAATTTCTCTAAGCAAGAACAAGATGATTTTGCAGTAGCTTCATATGAAAAATCAAAAAATGCCTGGGAATCCGGTAAGTTTAAAAACGAAATAATTCCTGTTGAAATAAAAGATAGAAGAGGTAATATCACTGTTGTTGATGAGGATGAGGAATATAAAAACTTTAACGAAGATAAGCTAAGGTCATTAAGGCCTGTCTTTACTAAAGAAGGTAGTGTAACTGCTGGTAATGCATCAACCATTAATGATGGAGCTTCAGCATTAGTGCTTATGAGTCTTGAGAAATGTGAATCATTAAACTTGACACCTGTAGCTAAAATTATAGGGTATGCTGATGCTGCTCAAGATCCAAAATGGTTTACAACTAGTCCTGCAAAAGCTGTACCTATAGTATTAAATAAATCAAAATTAAATATTGACGATATAGACCTTTTTGAGTTTAATGAAGCTTTCTCAGTAGTAGGTTTAGCAAACATGAAAATATTGAATATAGATAAATCTAAAGTAAATGTAAACGGAGGTGCTGTATCCTTAGGACATCCACTTGGGTGTTCTGGAGCAAGAATAGTAACAACGTTAATAAATACTTTAATTCAAAATGATAAAAAAACTGGACTAGCTGCAATTTGTAATGGCGGCGGAGGTGCCTCTTCTATAATTATACAACGTAATTAATTATAATGTTATTTGGGATATGTTTATTAAGTATTGTACCAATGCGTGCAGAGCCAAGAGACACTAGCGAGTTAGTGTCACAAGTTATCTATGGGGAAAGCTTTAAGATAATTGAAAAAAGAGCTAATTGGAGTTTAATAAAGTTATCCTTCGATAACTATAATGGGTGGGTTGATAATAAGCAGCTTGTAGAAATAGATAAGTCAATTTATGATTCTATTAATTCTGAAATAAATATTTATTCTTTAGATTTAATTGAGTTTATACAGATTAAAGATAAAGGGCTATTGACCATTCCTTTAGGTTCAACTTTAAATACCCTAAAATTGTTTGAACATTCTTTTGACGGAAATAAAATAAGCTCAAAACAAGCAAAAGAAAATCTAGTAAAGACATCGCTTCTTTTAATAAACTCTCCCTATTTATGGGGCGGAAGAACCCCTTTTGGAATTGATTGCTCTGGGTTTACTCAAATCATCTATAAAATAAATGGCTACAATATAGATAGAGATGCAAAAGATCAGGTAAAATTAGGAGTAGCTCTTAGTTTTATTGAAGAATCTGAACCAGGAGATTTAGCCTTTTTTGACAATAAAGATGGCGACATTGTACACGTAGGAATAATTATGGAAGATAACCATATTATACATGCTCATGGACATGTAAGAATTGACAGGTTAGACCAAACAGGTATTTACAATGTGGATACTAGAAAGCATTCTCACAAATTAAGAGTAATTAAAAAAATAATTTAATTATCTAAGCCTTCTAATTTCTCTTTCATTAACTTATAATTAACATCATCTCCTAGCGCTGAATAAATATTTCTTAATGTATTTATTGCATCAATATTTTCAGGTTCATTCTTTAAAATTGTCTTAAGATAAGGAATGGCCGTCTTATATATATTCTCTCTATCGATTTTTAAAGCATCATATTTGTTGTAATCAGCAGTAGATGTACCTAATGCATTCATTTCTTCTATTATCCCTTCTTCTTCACTTAAAATAAGTGCTGCCATGTTTAAATAAGCTTTAGTATAGCTTGGATCAACTAATATTGCTTTATCATAATACATCTTGGCACTTTCTTTATCATCACTATTGGCTGAGACTACTCCAAGGTTAAATAATAAATCAGCATTAGATGGATCAATTTCTAAAGCTTGGGATATTAAAATTTTATAAGATTCAACATCTCCTAACTCCCATTTAATATTAGATTCTAATAAAATTAAGTTTATATCATTGGAGTCAATTATTTTTGCTTTTTCAATATAGAGTAATGCATTTTCAGTATCTCCCATATTTTTATAAATAGCAGCCATAGACCTAAAAACATTTAACTGAACAGATACTGTTAATTCATTTCTTTCATCTTTATGAGTTCCAGCCTTTACAAATAAATCTCTATTAGACTCACTAGCAAATGACTGCTCTTCTTCAGATTCAATTTCAACTGCATAATAATTTGTTGTTACACCTGTAAAACCAATACCTTCCAGTTCTCTATAGAAATTCATTGCGATATCAAAATCTTTAGTCTCTGTAGCTAGAAGTGCTGCGTTATACAAATAAAGAGTATCTGTTGAAGAAACTCTAAATGCAGATTCTAGATTCGCATACGAAGTTTTATAATCTTTTAAATCTAAAGCATTTTTAGCTTTCCTAACAAACCCGTTAAGCATAGCTGATTTTAACGGCTTCACTTTGTCAGTATAAAACTTATAACTAGAGTCTTCTTCTAATAAAACTACTTGTTTGAAATTATCTAGAGCTAAATAGGAATCGGCTAAAGTAGATTCTCCTTCAGCATAGTAAGAAACTCCCTTTAAGTAATGGTATTTAATTTTAAGCTTTAGATCAAAATTCTCAAGATCATATTTCTCAACTGCAACAATATTTTCTTTTGCACTCACAAAGTTGTTAGTTTTTAATGCTTTTTCGACTGCTTTTAATTCTTTTTTCTGTCCAAAACTATTAAATACTATTAGGGTAAATATTAAAAATATAAGATTTTGATTTTTCATTTTATTTAAATTGAGGTTAATTATTTAATTCACTCGAATCTTCTGTTGAAGCAGCTTCATCATTTTGACTGTCTGAGTTTTCAGTTTCACTCTCTGAATTATCTTCATCAAGTTCAACTTCTTCTTCGTGTATTACTTTAGCAACAGCTGCAATTGAATCCTTAGCTTTTAAATTAATAAGTTTAACTCCTTGAGTAGCTCTACCCATTACTCTTAGATTTTCAACAGCTAACCTGATTGCAATACCAGATTTGTTAATTATCATTAGATCATCATCATCATTCACATTCTTAATAGCTACTAAATCACCCGTTTTTTCAGTTATCGAGATGGTTTTAACTCCTTTACCACCTCTATTTGTAATTCTATAGTCTTCTAAACTTGATCTTTTTCCATAACCATTTTCAGAAACAACTAGAATATCACTTTCCATATCGTTTACAGCTATCATACCAATTGCTTCATCATTCTCATTCTGAAGTCTAACTCCACGAACACCTGAGGCTCCTCTTCCCATTGGTCTTGTCTTCGCTTCTTCAAACCTAATAGCTTTACCAGATTTAAGAGCAATCATTACTTGACTTTCACCATTAGTTAATTTAGCTTCTAGTAACTCGTCATCATCTTTAATCGTTATTGCATTTATTCCATTAGTTCTAGGTCTAGAATATTGTTCTAACAAAGTCTTTTTAACCTGTCCTTTTTTAGTTGCCATAATAACGTAATGACTATTTATGTATTCTTCATCTTTTAAATCTTGAGTACATATAAATGCCTTAACTTTATCATCTTGCTCAATATTAATTAGATTCTGAAGTGCCCTTCCTTTAGAAACTTTAGTTCCTTCAGGAATTTCGTAAACCCTCATCCAGAAACATTTTCCTTTTTGGGTAAAGAACAACATGTACTGGTGATTAGTACCGACAAATAAATTTTCTAGAAAATCTTCATTTCTTGTGGTGGATGCTTTTTGACCTACTCCTCCTCTATGCTGTGTTTTATAAGCATCTAGTGGAGTTCTTTTAATATAACCTGCATGAGAGATAGTAATTACTACTTGCTCATCTGGAATCATGTCTTCAATTGATAAATCACCACCTGCATATTCAATTACAGATCTTCTTTCATCACCATATTTAGCTTTAACTTCTAATAATTCATTAGAAATAATTTCCATTCTTCTATCTTTCTTGTCAAGAATATCTTTTAAATCTATTATTAGTTTTGTTATATTTTCAAATTCAACTCTTAACTTATCTTGTTCTAGACCAGTAAGTTGTCTAAGTCTCATTTCAACAATAGCCTTCGATTGAATTTCAGACAACTTAAAATTAGTCATTAACTTATTTCGAGCCTCATCTGCATTCGATGAAGATCTAATTAATGCGATAACTTTATCAATATTATCTGAAGCTATAATTAAGCCCTCAAGAATATGTGCTCTTTCTTCCGCTTTTCTTAATTCATATTTTGTTCTTCTAACAACCACATCGTGTCTGTGTTCAACAAAATAATGAATCATTTCCTTCAAATTCAACATCTGTGGTCTACCTTTAACTAGCGCGATATTATTCACACTAAAAGATGATTGAAGAGCTGTATATTTATATAATTTATTTAAAACAATATTTGGTATAGCATCTCTTTTTAAGATATAAACTATACGCATACCATTTCTATCCGATTCATCTCTAATAGAAGCAATTCCTTCTAGTTTTTTATGATTAACAAGATCAGCTGTTTTTTTAATCATATCAGCCTTATTTACTTGATACGGAATTTCTGTTATGATTATACACTCTCTACCACTTACCTCTTCAATATTTGCCTTAGCTCTTACAACAATTCTACCTCTACCAGTTTTAAAAGCTTCTCTAACTCCATCATAACCATATATTGTTCCTCCAGTTGGGAAATCTGGAGCCTTTATATGAGTTATTAATTCATCTATGTCTATGTCGGCATTATTAATATAAGCAATAGTACCATCAATAACTTCAGAAAGATTGTGAGGAGGCATGTTTGTTGCCATACCTACTGCTATTCCAGAGGCTCCATTGATTAACAATCCAGGAATTCTAGTTGGTAAAACTGTTGGTTCATTTAAAGTGTCATCAAAGTTTAATCTGTGATCAACGGTGTCTTTATCAATATCCGCTAGCATATCCTCCGATATTTTTTTCATTCTAGCTTCAGTATATCTCATTGCAGCAGGACTATCTCCATCTACAGAACCAAAATTACCTTGTCCATCTACTAAAAGATATCTTAGACTCCAGTCTTGTGCCATTCTAACCATTGCATCATATACTGATGTATCTCCATGCGGGTGGTATTTACCTAAAACCTCTCCAACAATTCTAGCAGATTTTTTATGTGCACCACTAGCTCTTATTCCTAACTCATGCATACCAAAAAGTACTCTTCTATGCACAGGCTTAAGCCCATCTCTAACATCTGGCAATGCTCTAGAAACGATAACAGACATTGAGTAATCAATGTATGCTGATTTCATTTGCTCCTCTATATTTATAGGGATTAATTTTTCTCCTTCAATCATAAGAAATTGTTGTTATAAATTTAATTGATTTTAACCAAGGGTAAATATAATAATTTAATCAGTTGAATCTTATAAAAAAACAAGTATAAATAAGTAATTTTATTAACAATTTAATACAGGTTATTAAATAAATATAAAAATGAAAAATAAATAACAAAAAAGGTAATTGATTATTGTATAACAATTAATGTTTAACTACATTTAAATTTAAATTTAGAACTATGGATGATAATTTTTCTTCGAGAGTTAAAGACGTGATTACTTTTAGCAAAGAAGAAGCTTTAAGGTTAGGTCATGATTTTATTGGTACTGAGCATTTAATGCTAGGCATGTTAAGAGACGGTGAAGGAAAGGGTATTGATATATTAAACTCTCTTTCTGTAGATATAATATATCTTAGAAAAAAAGTGGAAATTCTTTCCCCCCCTAATAGCGACAGCTCATTTACATCAAACTCTAAAAAAAATCTTCACTTAACAAGACAAGCTGAAAGAGCTTTGAAGACTACTTTTTTAGAAGCAAAATTATTTCAAAATTCAACTATAAATACAGCTCACTTACTTCTTTGTATTTTACGCAATGACAATGACCCAACTGCTAAGCTCTTAAATAAACTTAATGTTAATTACGACAACGTTAAAGAGTATTATAATGACATGATAGCTGATGATGACAATAATGATGACAATGATAATGATGTTTACTCTGGGAAAACTTCAGCAGAATTTAAAGAGGAAGAAGAGTCTTTTGAAAAAAATGATGAGGCAGATGATTCAATTATTGGTGCTGAAAAAGTTAAGGGTAAAGCAGTTAAAAAAACCAAAACTCCTGTTCTAGACAACTTTGGTAAAGACTTAACTTCCTTAGCTGAGAATGGAGATTTAGATCCTATTGTTGGAAGGAATGATGAAATACAAAGAGTTTCACAAATTCTAAGTAGAAGAAAAAAAAATAATCCATTATTAATAGGTGAGCCTGGTGTTGGTAAATCTGCTATTGCAGAAGGGTTAGCACTTAGAATAACTCAAAAAAAAGTATCTAGAGTATTATTTAATAAAAGAATAGTATCTCTTGATTTGGCAAGCTTAGTCGCAGGAACTAAATACAGAGGACAGTTTGAAGAAAGAATGAAGGCTGTAATGAATGAATTAGAAAAAAATAGAGATATAATACTGTTTATTGATGAAATTCACACAATCGTGGGTGCAGGTGGAGCTACTGGTAGTTTAGATGCTTCAAACATGTTTAAGCCCGCTTTAGCTAGAGGAGAGATACAATGTATAGGCGCAACCACTTTAGATGAATATAGGACTTCAATTGAAAAAGATGGAGCCTTAGAAAGAAGGTTTCAGAAAATTATAGTTGAGCCAACTAGTGAGGATGAAACAATAGAAATCTTGAATAATATAAAAATCAAATATGAAGAACATCATAATGTTGAATATACAAATGATGCAATTCTAGCATGTGTTAGACTTACTAGCAGATACATGACTGATAGATTTCTACCAGACAAAGCTATAGACGCTTTAGATGAAGCTGGTTCAAGAGTCCATTTAAATAATATAGTAGTCCCTAAACATATTACTGATTTAGAAACTAAATTAGAAGAGATTCGAATAACTAAAAACAATGCAGTAAAAAAACAAAAATATGAAGAGGCTGCTAAACTAAGAGACGATGAGAAACTATTAGAAAGCAATTTATTGTCTGCACAAGATTCTTGGGAAAAGGAATGTGAAAATAACAAAGAAATAGTCAATGAAGAACATATAGCTGATGTAGTTTCGATGATGACTGGAATTCCTTTAAATAGAGTTAAGCAGAGCGAGAGTAACAAACTTTCTATCCTACCTGAAATTATTATGGATAAAGTTATTGGTCAAGACGAAGCTGTTCTTAAGGTTGTAAAATCTATCCAACGAAATAGAGCAGGGCTAAAAGATCCTAATAAACCAATTGGGTCATTTATATTCTTAGGTCAAACTGGTGTTGGTAAAACGCAATTAGCAAAAATTTTAGCAAAGGAATTATTTGACTCTGAAGACTCATTAATTAGAGTAGATATGAGTGAGTATATGGAGAAATTTGCTATATCAAGATTAATTGGAGCACCTCCAGGATATGTAGGTTATGAAGAAGGTGGACAGTTAACAGAAAAGATAAGAAGAAAACCTTATTCAGTAGTCTTACTAGATGAAATAGAGAAAGCACACAAAGATGTTTTTAACATGCTTCTTCAAGTTTTAGATGATGGCTTTTTGACAGATAGTTTAGGTAGAAAGATAGACTTCACCAATACAATTATAATAATGACATCTAACATAGGTGCAAGAAAATTAAAAGATTTTGGTAATGGAGTTGGTTTTGGCACTAGTGCTAAAATGAATCAAGAAGGGAATAACTCAAAGAGCATTATAATAAATGCTCTTAAAAAAGCATTTGCACCTGAATTTTTAAATAGGATTGACGATGTTATTGTATTTAACAATCTTCAGATAAATCACATACATAAGATTATAGATATTGAACTAAAAAAGCTATTTATTCGAACAGAAGAACTTGGGTATAAAATTAAGCTAACAAAAAAAGCAAAAGATTTTATAGCTGAAAAGGGGTTTGATAAACAATACGGAGCAAGACCCTTAAAAAGAGCAATTCAAAAGTATTTAGAAGACGAGTTAGCTGAAGAGATAATCAAATCCAAAATTCAAGTTGGTGATAACATTAAGGTAGACTTAAATAAGGATAAGAGCAAACTAATACTAACATCCATTAGCAGTAAAAAAACCACTAAAAAGTAAATAAATTATCTTCAATTTTATAATTATCTATAAATTCTGAAGTTGTATTTATTTCGGAGGACATTATTTTGTCTTCTGTTACAAAGTTTACGCATGACCTATATCTATCTACGAAACTTTGTAATTCTGCAGAGGTCTTTAAAGGTTTTTTGAAATCTAGTGCTTGAGTTGCTGTGAAAAGTTCAATTGAAAGTATTCTATTTACATTTAAAGCAATATCATATAGTAATATAGCGGAATTAGCACCCATACTTACATGATCTTCTTGACCGTTAGAAGAAACGATGGAGTCTACACTAGATGGTGAAGACAGTTGTTTATTTAAACTAACTAGACTAGCAGCTGTATACTGTGGAATCATAAACCCAGAGTTTAACCCAGGGCTATTCACTAAGAATGAAGGTAAGTCTCTTTGCCCCGAGATTAAGTTATAAGTCCTTCTTTCAGAAATGTTACCCAATTCCGAAATGGCTATTTTTAAAAAATCTAAAACATATGCCAAGGGTTGACCATGGAAATTTCCTCCAGAAATTATTTTATCCTCCTTATAAAAAATTATAGGATTATCATTAACAGAGTTCACTTCATTTAAAAGGACACTTGTTACATATAAAATAGTATCTAAAGTAGCTCCATGCACCTGCGGTATGCATCTAAAAGAGTAGGGGTCTTGGGTATGAGCTTTTTTTATAGTAGAGATTTCACTATTATTTCTAAATTTATTAATTCTTTCAGAAATTATAGACTGACCTTTATGAGGTCTCACTTTTTGGATCAATGGGTCAAAAGGCTCAACCCTACAATCAAAAGCTTCTAAAGAAATAGATGAAATTAAATCAGACATATAAGATAATTTGTACGATTTAAATAACAGAAACAAACCATAACCCGACATAAACTGAGTCCCGTTTAATAGAGCTAACCCTTCTTTAGACTTAAGCTCTAAAGAAGATAGATTAAATAAGTTAAGAATGTCTTTCGCGTTCTTTATTTCACCTTTAAAATAAACCTTTCCTTCTCCAATTAAAGGCAAACTTAAATGAGCTAAAGGAGATAAATCACCTGAAGCTCCCAATGAACCATGTTTAAAAATAACTGGTAGTATATCGTTATTATAGAAAAAAATCAATCGATTTAAAGTATCTAAATGAACACCACTATGACCTTTACTTAAAGTGATTATTTTTAATAAGAGTATAATTTTAACAATTGCTAAAGGAGTTTTTTCTCCTACTCCACATGAATGAGAAAGTATTAAGTTATGCTGTAATTTACTTAAATCCTTATCTTCTATACTAACATTATATAACGAACCAAAACCAGTATTAATGCCATATAAAGGATATTCACTTTGAATTATTTTGTTATCTAAGTAACTTCTACATTCTACTACATTATTTATAGATTCCTCTGATAATTTTAATAATACCCCTTCTTCAACAATATAATATATTGTATCTATATCAAGTAATGTATTATCTATTATGAATTCCTTCATGTCACTTATATCTATTAATTAGTTACATTTACCTTGACAATTTAAATAAAATAATTATGAGCAAAGGTAATTTTATAGTAAATTTAGTAATTCTGATTTTAGGTATGACATTTATTTCATGTGACTTTAATGAACATGAGGTTACAATTATCTCTGGGGAAATAACAAACCCTATAGGAAATACTATAGAAATATCTGCGCAAGACATATCCATTGAAGTTAAAATCAATGAAGATGGCACTTTTAGAGATACTCTTAACATATCTAGCTCATACTATAATTTAGCTCAGGGAAGAGAGAGAACTCAGATATATTTAGAGCCAGGTTACGTCCTATCCATTAATTTAGATACAGAGCAATTTGATGAGTCTATTAAATTTGAAGGTAAAGGAAGCGAGAATAATAATTTTTTAAAAGATAAATACCTACATAAAGAACAGAATCCTATAGATATCATCTCTGTATTTAAGCTTGATGAAATTGAGTTTATAGCTAAGATTAATGAAATAAAAAAATCTGATTATGAGTTTACAAATAAATACTCAAACATTGAGCCTCATTTCAGAACATTAGAATTAAAAAGTCTTGAGTATAGCTATTTACAATACCTTCAAAGATATCCTTTGTACCATGAATTTTATGCTAAAAAGACACCTGTTGTTAGTGATACTTTTATGCTTCCCTTGAATGAAATAAACTATAATAATGAAGAGGATTATCAAATGTTTCCGACATACAAACAACTTGTAATTAGTCACTATCAGAATATTTTAGAAACCTCTAGTAATATCAAAGAAGATTTTAATGAATTAATTGCCAATAAGTCTACTACAATAAAAAATGATTTAGTTAATCAAGGTACTTACATGTTATCTGCTGGAAACAAAAAAAATAAAGATCTTTATGATATCCTCATACAGCTAAGTAACGACAGTACTATAGTATCCAAGCTTACAGACAAGTTCAACGTCTTAAGTAAATTAGAAAAAGGTATGAAATCTCCTGAGTTTATAGATTATGAGAATTTTAATGGAGTAAACACTTCTCTATCAGATCTAAAAGGGAAATATGTATATATCGATGTTTGGGCAACATGGTGTGGACCTTGTATAAGAGAAATACCTAGTCTTCAAAAAATTGAAAAGCAATACCATGATAAAAATATCTATTTTTTAAGTTTATCAATTGATGAAAGAAAACGACCTAAATATAACTATGAAGCTTGGAGGAAAATGATAGTTGAGAAAGAGTTAACAGGGATACAACTATTTGCTGATAATGCTTGGAAATCTAAATTTATAATAGCCTACGGAATTGATTCAATTCCTAGGTTCTTACTTATAGACCCTGATGGAAACATAGTTAGTGGTAACGCCCCAAGACCTTCTGATCCAGCACTAGTAGAGCTATTTAATAGCTTAGATCTTTAGTTTAATCTTTCTTTAGATTCAATATAATAGTTCTTACTTAATTCTATATTGTTCACTTTTGTTTTAATGCTTTTCCATTCAGTGTCAGGGTATAACTTAATTGAAATATCTCCTACATTTATTTCAATTGGCATATTAAAACCTGTAATTACATTACTCCATTTATAATAAAGCGAATGATTATTAAAGTAATACTCAAATAAAGGCACCTTAATATCTCTTAAATATTGATCAAAAACTTTGGATAAATTTATATTTATAGATTTAGATATATAATCTTCTATTTCGTTTGTTGTTACAGTTTTATGGTAAAATTCTTTATTTAATCCACGTAAGACTTTTCTCCATTTTTCATCATCTCCACATATTGCACGAATTGTATGCAGTAAATTAGCACCTTTTGAGTACATATCCCCTGACCCTTCTCTATTAACATTATAATCTCCTATTATTGTTTTAATATTTCTAATACCTCTTCTTGTTCCAATGACATATTCAGAAGAAGCTTCTTTACCATAGTAATAATCTAAGTATAAGTTTTCCGAGTAAGTAGTGAAGCCTTCATGAATCCACATATCTGCAATATCCTTATAGGTAATATTGTTTGCAAACCACTCATGACCAGATTCATGGATGATTATATAATCAAATTTCAACCCCCACCCTGTCCTGGAAAGATCTCTTCCTAAATATCCTTTCATAAACTTATTACCATAAGTTATAGAGCTTTGGTGTTCCATACCTAAATAAGGAGTTTGCACTAACTTATACCCGTCTTCATAAAAGGGATAAGGGCCAAACCAGTGTTCAAATGCTTCTAGCATTTTTGGAACTTCTTTAAAATGTTCTTTTGCTTTAGCTAAATTATAGCTAAGAACAAAATAATCTAAATCAAGGTTCCCATTTTCGCCTTTATAAACTTCAGAAAACCTTACATAATCTCCAATATTAATATTAACACCATAATTATTAATAGGATTATTAACAAACCAATGAAATGTGTTTGAATTTTTTTTCTCTTCAATTTCGATTAACCTGCCGTTCGAAACATTAGTTAATCCTTTTGGAATATTAACACTGATTTTCATACTGTCAACTTCGTCATACATATGGTCTTTATTTGGCCACCACACACTTGCTCCTAATCCTTGACAAGAGGATGCAATAAAATGATTTCCGTTATCATCTTTCTCCCATGATATACCACCATCCCAAGGAGCATTAACTGCCTCCCTTGGATTACCCTTATAAAACAATTTTATTTTTTCTAAGGAACCTACTATTTGATTTTTTTTAAGAGTGATAAAGTAAGCATTTCCATCTTTTTGAATTTCTAATTCTTCACCATCTTGTTTTGCCTTTAGTAATTGAAGAGGTTCTTGAAGATCAATCTGCAGAACATTATTAGAATTTAAAACTGTATAATACACTAAATTAGATCCTTCAATATATTTTTTTTCTGGCTTTACAGAGATGTCTAAATGATAGTAATTCAAATCCCACCAAGACCGTTCTAGTGTAATAGATCCTCTAAGTGTGTCTTGTCTAGTTGTATTATTCTTTAAGTCCATTAATCCTTGAGAAAAGGAAAAACAGCTAGCAGAAACACAAAAAAGTATTGTTAAGAAATAACGCATAAATGAAGTTTTTAAAATGTTTTAAATAATATATAAATTATTAATTTTACATTAATATAAAAATAATATATGAAATATATAGAACTCAATGACATTCATGTAAACCTAGGTGCTAAAATGGTAGAATTTGCCGGATATAATATGCCAGTACAATACGCTGGTGTTAAAGCTGAACATCTTGCAGTAAGAAAATCAATTGGCGTTTTTGATGTTTCTCATATGGGTGAGTTTTACGTTTCTGGAGAAAACTCTTTAGCTTTTTTACAATCAATTCTTAGTAATGATTTATCAAAGCTAATTGACGGACAAGCACAATACACATGCTTGCCAAATGAAGTAAACGGTATAGTAGATGACTTAATAGTTTATAAGTTTAATATAAACAAATACATGCTAGTTGTGAATGCTAGTAATATAGAAAAGGATTGGAATTGGATAAACTCTAAAAACAAATACGGAGTTACAATTATAAACGAATCTTCTAGCTATTCTTTACTAGCTATACAAGGACCAAATGCTATTGACGCTATGCAAAGCCTTACTAGCATTGATTTAAATACAATTCCTTTTTATCACTTTAAAGTAAGTGATTTTGCAGGATGTAAAAACATTATTATATCTGCAACTGGATATACCGGCAGTGGTGGTTTTGAAATATATTGTAAAAATAATCAAGTTATAGATATTTGGAATAAAGTATTTAAAGCTGGAGAAAACTTTAATATTAAACCTATTGGATTAGCAGCAAGAGACACATTAAGGTTAGAGATGGGATATTGTTTATATGGAAATGATTTAAATGAAAGCACCTCTCCAATTGAAGCTGGACTAGGCTGGATAACGAAATTTAACAAAAAGTTTACAAACTCTGAATATCTTAAAAATGAAAAAGAAAATGGTCCTAAAAGAAAATTAGCTGCATTTGAAACTATCGAAAGAGGTATTCCAAGAAAAAATTATGAGATTTTTTCAGATTCAGAAAACCTTATAGGTATTGTAACATCTGGCACTATGTCTCCAAGCTTCAGTAAAGGAATCGGCTTAGGATATATTAATACAGATCACAATAAACTCAATAGCTTTGTTTTTATTAAAATTAGAGATAAATTAATTAAATCTAAAATTGTCAAACTTCCATTTAAAGCCTAACAAATTAAACACAAAATATTAATACTTGGTGGATCTGGATATATTGGAAATAGTATATACAAAGAATTAAACCCGTATTTTGATACTTATGCCACCTACTATAAAAACAGGAAACATGAGCTAAATAAACATTTTTTTTATTTTGATCTAAATTCAAATACCCCTAAGCTAATAAATAATATACTTAACAAAGTTACTCCATCGATAATTATATCTGCCTTAAGAGGTGACTACAATTCGCAAATAAATACTCATGATCATTTACTAAATTATATTAAAAAAAATGATTGTAAAATCATATTTCTATCTTCTTCAAGTGTATTTGATGGCTATAAAAATTATCCTAATTACGAATTTGATAAGACATTTTCAAAAAGTAATTTCGGGTACTTTAAAATAAAAATAGAAAACAAACTGTTAAGGTTAAAAGAAGATGAATATAGTATCATAAGAATACCACTGGTTGTTGGAATAAATTCCCCAAGAATAAAAGAGATTAAAAATGAGATTAGTCTAGACCTTCCAATAGAGGTGTTTCCAAATCTTATAGTTAACATTATTAATGAAAAAAAAATTGCATTATGTATACATCATATCATTAACAAGAAAATATCAGGAGTAATTCATTTAGGTAGTAAAGATTTAATACACCATGTTGATTTGGTTAAAGATATTATAAAGAGTCTGAAAATTAATTATTATAAATTGAAATATGTTTACACTACTAATGATAACAGATATATCGCATTATTCAATAAAAATAAAAAACTACCAAAATATTTAAACTTTAATGTTGATTCCATTATTAATTCAATTAAATTAAAATAAAGTTTTTTGTATTTTGCAATGGTTATAAATTAAAAAATTATGGGAAGAGCGTTTGAATTCAGAAAAGCAAGAAAAATGAAAAGGTGGTCTGCAATGAGCAAAGCTTTTACTAGGATTGGCAAAGATATTGTTATGACTGTAAAAGAAGGTGGTCCTGACCCAAATTCAAACTCTAGATTAAGGGCTGTTATTCAAAATGCTAAATCGGTAAATATGCCGAAAGACAATATAGAAAGAGCAATAAAAAGAGCTAGCGATAAAAATCAAGGAGATTATAAAGAAGTTCTTTTTGAAGGTTACGGACCACATGGTATAGCAATTTTAGTTGAAACCGCTACTGACAACAATACTAGGACTGTAGCTAACGTAAGAAGCTATTTTAGCAAGTGTGATGGTAATCTTGGTACTTCTGGCTCTGTAGTTTTTATGTTTGAACATACGTGTAACTTTAAAATCGACACAAATGACTTAGACCCAGAAGAAATTGAATTAGAATTCATTGATTTTGGAGTTGAAGAAGTCTTTATTGAGGAAGATGAAATATTAATTTACGCTCCATTTGAATGTTTTGGTGTGATTCAATCGGAACTTGAAAAAAGAGATATAACTATAAATTCTTCTGGATTTGACAGAATTCCTAACGTAACTAAAGAGTTGAAAAAAGAAAATGAAATTAATGACATAGAAAAGCTCCTAGAGAAAATAGAGAATGATGATGATGTTCAAAATGTTTATCACACTATGATCTAAAATATGTATACTAAAGCATTTAAACATTTAAAAAAAGATCCAGTCATGAATTTTCTTATTGAAAAATATCATGACAAAATTAGTCTAGATTCCTATAGGTCCAAAAACTACGCGTTATCATTATCAAACTTTATTATAGATCAACAAATTAGCTTTAAGGCAGCTATAACTATAAAGAAAAGGTTTGCGGTAGTTATTCAAAATTTATCTTATGTAGAGATTTTGAATCTCGATAATGATAAAATACAATCTATTGGAATTTCATTTAGAAAAGTAGAATATATTAAAAATGTATTTTCTTACTTCATAGAAAACGAAAAAAGGTTCATTGATTTAGATGCAGAAAAAATGAAAAAAGAATTGATATCTATAAAAGGTATTGGGAAATGGACTACCGAAATGTTTTTAATGTTTGAATTAGGGAAACCTGATATTTTTTCTAAAGGGGATATAGCTCTAATAAATAGCGTTAAAAAAAATTATAAAATGAATGATTTGGATAACAAAAAACTAGAAGACTTAATTAAAAGTTGGTCTCCGTATAATAGTACTGCTTCGTTACTTTTATGGAAATCAATTGAAGATAAATTGTTCTTTAATTAAAGCTACGATCTTTAATCTTACCTTCTATTCCTTTAAAAAAGTTTTCTATAAACTTAAAATCCTGAGCAATATCATTTGTTGGATAAAATGGTTCTGAGATAGTATTTGTTTTGTTTTTGTAATCTAAAGTCACCATAATTATTGGAATATTTGCTTTTTTTGCAATATGATAAAAACCAGTTCTTAATTTATCCACTTTAGCTCTAGTTCCTTCTGGAGCTAATCCTATTCTAAATTCTGAATGCTTATCAAATATAGATACTATCTCATCAACTTTATTCCCTTTTTTAAATCTATCTACAGGAAAAAAATTCAACCATTTTAACAAGATTGAAAAGGGAAAAATAAATAATTCTTTTTTTCCTAAAAATCTAGTATTTACAGAACTTACCGATCTAAGTAATATACCGATATAAAAGTCATGCCAACTTGTATGTGGAACAGGGATTATAATACATTTTTTTATCTTTTCTGTTGAGAAACTAATATTTCCTTTTACTTTCCAATTTAGTATTTTAAAGTAAATTAACTTTGATAAAAATTTCATTTATTTATTTATTTATTTATTTTGACCAGATTGAAATAGCTAATTCTAAATCCTCTTTAGTATCAATACCCACACCTTGAAAATTAGTTTCAATCATTTTAATTTTATTACCATTTTCAACAATTCTAATTGCCTCAATTTTCTCAATCATTTCTAATTTAGATGGTGCAGATTTAGAAAAATCAATTAATGCTTGTTTTTTAAATCCATAAACTCCTACATGCTTATAATAATTTGTAAGTGTAGACTTAGAGTCTCTAGAAAAAGGAATAACACTTCTTGAGAAATATAATGCTTGGTTATCCTTATCAACTATTACTTTAACGTTATTCGGATTCTCTAACTCACTCCTCTCATTAATCTTTATCATTAAAGAAACATAATCTGAATTAGCTAGCTCATTAACAAGTTTACTTAAGCTACTAGAGTCGATAAATGGTTCGTCTCCTTGAATATTCACAAAGGCATCGGCATTTAATGATTCACAAGCTTCTGCAATCCTATCACTACCTGATTCATGAATATGCTTACTAAGGATAGAATTCCCACCTGAATTAACTATTTCTTGATATATTTCATCATCTTCAGTAACTACATAAACAGAGTGAAATAATTTGGTATTTACTACTGCTTCGTAAGTTCTTGAAATTACAGTTTTACCACATAAATCCATCATTAACTTTCTATCAAACCTAGAGGAAGATAATCTAGCGGGTATAAGAGCAATAACTTTCATATATTAATTTTAATCAAAAATAATAAATTATAATACTTAATTAGAAAAAAACTCATCCTTAAAACCAATTAAATACAATTTTTCTTTGGCTCTGGTTAAAGCAGTATATAGCCATCTAATAAAATCTTTATCTATACCGTTAGGTAAATAAGGTTGTTCTACAAATACCGAAGCCCATTGCCCTCCTTGAGATTTATGGCAAGTTATTGCATATGAAAATTTAACCTGTAAAGCATTAAAATATTTATTATTTTTTACTTTTAAAAACCTTTTATACTTAACTTTTTCAGAAATATAGTCTTTCATAACCTCGTTGTAAAGGTGGTTGGCTTTTTCGTAGTTTAACGAAGGAGTTTCCAAATTAATAGTATCTAACATTAAAACCGTATCAAATGCCTTCATTTTTGGATAATCTATCATTTGAATAGTTACTTCAGCAAAACGAAAATCATATAAATCTACAATTCTATTAATTTCTAAAATTTTTATAATATCTCCATTAGCAATAAACCCCGCTTCAGAAGTACTTTTTACCCAATGATAATTATTCTTCACAACCATTAAATTATCACCACAAGAAAGCTCATTTTCATTAAAAAGAATTCTATTTCTTATTTGTTGATTATATAAATTAGCTCGTTTGTTAGATCTAACAATTAATGCTGTTTCTTCCTTCCCTAGTGTATTGTAGCTATCAGATAAAGAGTTTATTATATCTTCTCCATCTTCAAGTCTAATTATGTCTTTAAAGTTTTTTAAGTTAAATTTAAATTGATCAAAAGTTTTATTAACTAACGACTCTCTTAAAATAGTAGCATTATTTAGTATACCTGAGAGCACCTCCTGCCTAACTACTTCATCGAGTTCAATTGTAACTACATTTTTGTTATAATTATCTTTAAGATACTCAGGATCAAGTGATGGACTTAATCTAGAGTTAACTGGAGGTAATTGAGCTGTATCCCCTATAAATATGATTTTACAATTATGACCTGAATAAACAAATTGAATAAGGTCAGAGAGTAAAGAAGTAGTATCAAAAAGTTTTTTGTTTTGTGAAGCACTCGAAATCATTGAAGCTTCATCTATAATAAAAATAGTGTTTTTTGACTTATTAACCTGTAGAACAAAATCTATATTACCAGATGAGTTTTTTTTTGGAAAATATATTTTTTTATGAATAGTGTTTGCTTCACTATTAGTGTAATTCGCAAGAACTTTAGCTGCTCTACCAGTGGGAGCCATTAAAACACCTGATTTTTTTATTTTCCATAAATTATTGATAATAGAAGATAAAATAGTTGTTTTCCCTGTACCTGCATAACCTTTAAGCACAAATAGAGAATTATTATCATCATTAAATATGAATTCAGAAAGCTTATATAAAGTTAAATCTTGTTTAGCTGTAAGTTTAAAGGAGAAATGATTTCGTGCTAAATTGTAAAACTCTTTTACGTTCATATCAATAATATAGAATTAAAATCAAAGATATAAATGTTTTTTCTCTACAATCATTTTAACAAATAAAAAAAAATTGTAATTTGGCGTTTTAAATTTAAAACCCTTTCAAATGCAATATCTTTACATCATATTAGTATTATTAATTTCTGGAGGTCTACTTTACTGGATAAATACAAGTTTTGACCACAAAAAATATAAAAACATTGTACTTATTGGTTTATGGAGTTTTAGTGCTCTTTTCTTTTACAAAATAGTTAATGAGTTTTGGCTAGGTCCAAAAAATTTCGAAAGTGTTAAAGAAGTTAGATATCAACAAGTAATTAAAAAATTGACTGACATTAGAGATTCTGAATTAGCATTTAGATCTGTAAATGGTCAATTTGAAGATAATTGGGATAGTTTAGTTAAATTTATTGAAGTAGATTCTTTCACACTAACTCAAAGAAGAGATTCTAGTATAATAGACAAAGAACTTACAAGAAGATACGGTGGAGTTAAAACTTATAAAGATATTGTTATCGTAGATACGTTAGGTTTTGTTTCGGTTAGGGATTCATTATTTGGAGCTGACAACAGGTATTTAAATATGATGTATGTACCGTATGCAAAAGAAGAAAACACCATGTTTGAATTAAGAAGTGGTTTTTTAGAACAAAATGATATGGATATTCCTGTATTTGAAGCTATGGTGAAAAAATCCATAATACTATATGACCAAGACGTAAATCTAATGCTCACTGAAAACTTAGTACAGGGAGTTAATGGAGTTAATGGTAATACACTTAAGGTTGGATCAATGGATGAAGTAAATACAAATGGAAACTGGCCTAAAAACTACAAAAAAGAACAATAAAACAAAAGCATTTTCGGTTGTAAACCTAAGTATCTATTTAGGTTATACAGAAATTGTTTTCGTTGTATTTGATGCAATTGAAAGTCAAATATTAAATAGGTCTAGTTTATCTTATAAAGATATTAACCAGGTTAACGATCTTGTTTTTGATTATTTAATTAATAATGAGTATAATTCATTTGATATAATTGACGTTATTCATTTTAACAACTTGCACACAGTAGTTCCTCAAGCACTTTTTAACAAAAAAAATATTAAAGAGTATTTAAAATTCAATAATACAATACTAGAAACAGATCAATACTGGTGTGATCATGTTGAGGATAATGATTCTGTAAATGTATTTATTCCTATACTTTTTGATTCAAATAAGTTAAAGCAGTACACAAAAGATGTAAAGCAAAGACATTACACAACTTGTTTAATAAGTGAGATTTTTAAAATCGAAAATAACAATATTAATCCCAATGTATATTTAAACATAAATAAATCTAAGCTTGATGTTGTTTTGATTTCTAAGAATAAATTAAAATTCATTAACACTTTTGACTATAGCTCAAATGAAGATATAGTTTACTATATCTTGTTTTGCTATGAACAACTTAGTTTAAATCCAGAAAATAGTCCAATTATAATTTCTGGTAAAATAGATGATTCTATTTTTAACATTATATACAAGTACATTAGAAATGTTACTTTATTTGAATCAAAAATTAAATCATCAAATAAGTATTATAATAATTTTAAGAACGAGTTAATTACACCATTTTTGAAATGAGAATTATTTCAGGGTCTCATAAAGGACGAAAAATAGTAGCACCAAAAAACTTACCTATTAGGCCGACAACCGACATGTCTAAAGAGTCTATTTTTAATATCTTTTTAAACGAATATGATTTTAATCATATATCTGTTGTTGATTTATATTCAGGTTCTGGGAATATAAGTTTTGAGTTTGCTTCCAGGGGAGTAACACAAATAACTAGTGTGGAAAACAATATCAATTGTATTAAGTTCATAAAAAAAGTATCCGAAGAATTAGATTTAAATTTAAATGTCATAAAATCAGATGTCGTTAGTTTTTTAAAAAAAACAGAGATTAGATGTGATATAATTTTTGCAGACCCACCATATGATTTTGATGAAGAATATTTAAAAAACATTATAGAACTGAGTTTTTCTAATAATCTAATAAAAGATGATGGAACTTTGGTGATTGAACATTCAAAGCACATATCCCTGAATGAAGCTGAATATTTTGTATCTAAAAGAAACTACGGTAGTTGCTTTTTTAGTTTTTTTAAAAAAAAGCGAGTGTTAGTATAACACTCGCTAATTAATTTAAGTAAATCTATAAGCCGGATTCTGTACTTAATTAAAAGCCCTTGTCATTTATCTCGATAAGTTGTTACCAACTTATTCTAGCTGCCTACCCTCCAACATTGAGCGTACAACTCTTAAGCGTTGGTTTACATGACATTGCACTTCATAGAGTTTACCTGGTTTCACTACAGCATTACCTGTACATACTTTCTGTTGCACTTTTCCTAACCTCTCAATCGATGGCTGTTAACCATTATGATGTACTTCAGTGTCCGGACTTTCCTCTATATAAAATAGCGACAAGGCGATTTACTGCGTACAAAAGTAATGAAATTGTTGATAAATAAGTTGATTTTGTATTTCCTTAGTTAAAATATATGAATTGAATTAATAACTTTGTGTATATTGATTATTAATATGGAAGATTACATTGTATCTGCAAGAAAATATAGGCCCACAACTTTCGAAGAAGTTGCAGGTCAAGAAGCAATTACATCTACTTTACTAAATGCTATTTCAAATAATCAATTAGCTCAAGCTTTACTATTTACTGGACCTAGGGGAGTTGGTAAAACTAGTTGTGCTAGAATACTAGCAAAAATGATTAATAGCACAATTGATAATGTTAATCAAGACTTTGCTTATAATATTTTCGAGCTTGATGCTGCTTCAAATAATAGTGTTGATGATATAAGAAATCTTACTGAACAAGTGAGAATCCCTCCACAGGTCGGTAAATATAAAGTTTACATAATTGATGAGGTACACATGTTATCTACTTCAGCCTTTAACGCATTTTTAAAGACTCTTGAAGAGCCACCAAAACACTGTATATTTATTCTAGCGACTACAGAAAAACATAAGATAATTCCAACAATTTTATCTAGATGCCAGATCTATGACTTCAAAAGAATTAACAACAAAGATATTGTAGATTATTTAATTAAAATTTGTGATAAAGAAGAAGTTAAATTTGAACATGAAGCTTTGGATATAATTGCAAATAAAGCTGATGGTGCTATGAGAGATGCACTTTCAATATTTGACAGAATATTAAGCTATAATAATAAAGAAATCACAGTCAAGGATGTCAGCCTTAACTTAAATGTTTTAGACCAGGAAGTATATATAAAGACCATAGATTATGTATTAGATAATAATATTCCAGAGTTACTTTTGTTAATTGATAATATAATTTCTAAAGGTTTTGAAGGAATTAATTATGTTTCTGGATTATCAACATATTGCAGGAATTTATTAATTTCCAAAAATGATAAAACTATTGGATTACTAGATTATTCTGAGAGTTCAAAAGAAAAAATTATCAGTCAAGGTCAAAAAGTGTCACCAGAAATTATAATTAATTGTTTAGAACTTTTAAATAAATGCGAAATCAATTACAGATCAAGCATAAACCAGAGATTACTGGTCGAATTAACTCTTATGCAATTAGGTTCTTTCACATTAACTGATCAAAAAAAAAACTCAAATTTTAAAATAATTCCTTTTGAATATTTTAAAAAGATAATACCTGTTGATAAGATATCAATACAAGAAACTGCTAAAGTAAAATTAAACAAGCCAAAGCTAGACATTCAAACAACTGGGAATTCAGGACTGTCTCTTAATAGCATTAAAACTATCAAGAATCATGAATTTAAGGCTAACGAAACAACTATTAATCTAGACGAACTTCCCAAAGATGATTTTAGTGAAGCTCAGCTAGTAACCTCTTGGAATAAGTATTCTGAAAAAGTGGAAAATACAGGGAAATATAATTTAGCATCAATTCTTAGAATTGATATTCCCAAATTAGATGGATCTAATATTTGTTTAGAATTACCGAATAGTACTAACAAAATTGAATTAGAATCAAATCAATATGATTTGTTAAAATTTATACGCAAAGAGTTAAATAATTATGACATTAAACTTAGTATTCAAATAAATGAAAAACTTGAAAAGAAATTTACTTATACTTCAAGAGAGAAATTTGAGCTTTTAAAGACTAAAAATAATTTAATTGAAAAACTTAGGACTGATTTCAAACTAAGTATCTAAGTTTTTTAACTTATGCCCAAAAGAAGCTACATTATTTAATTTTCTAATAATTCCATCTGCTAGACCTATTCTAGGTACAATCACCTCTTTTGATTTAGCGTACTGCATAGATTTAAGAAATATTCTAGTTGCAGGAACTATAACATCAGATCTGTCGGGGTTAAAACCTAATTCAGTTATTCTTTCTTCGTAAGATAAATTAGATATTTTATTGTAAAAACTTTCTATATAAGAGTATGGAATAGACTGATTAACTGCCATTTTAGATTCCTTTAATATCTTATTTATATTTCCTCCAGATCCGATTATAATAATATCACTAAATTCTTTTGTGTTAATTTTTATCCAATTCTTATAATCTTTCCATGTGTCATCAGCAACCAAGTCATTCAAAAACCTTACTGTTCCTATTTTAAATGATTTAGAAGCAATAATATTTCCGTTAAAAATCACACTCAATTCAGTACTTCCTCCGCCAACATCAATAAATAAATATGTTTTATCAAAATTAAAATGACTTGCAAAAAAAGTATCAGCTATTAATGAAGCTTCTTCTTTACCAGAAATAATGTCTATATGTAATTTACTTTTTTTGCTTATTTTTTCTTTAACCTCCTGGCCATTAGATACTTCTCTCATAGCTGAAGTTGCACAAACTTTGTATTTAGAAACCTTATGTATTCCCATAAGTAGTTTAAACGCTGATAGCGCATCTATTAAACGACTTATGTTATCTTTTTTAATTTTATTTTTTAGAAAACTCTCTACCCCTAGTCTAATAGGCACTCTGACTAAACTAATTTTTTTGACTTCCACTATGTTATTGTTTTGTGAAACGACACTTGAAATCAAAAGTCTTACAGCATTAGAACCAATATCGACTGCTGCATATTTATGAATTTTTATCATGGAGAGAGTCTGTCTTTTATCCAATTATTATTAATAAACTTAAATCTAGTTCTATCATGTAATCGGTTCTCTCCTCCTTGCCAAAATTCATATTCCAATGGTGAAATAATATAGCCACCCCAGTGAGAAGGTTTTGTAATTTTAATTCCAGTGTATTGTTTATCTAATTTGAATAACCGCTCTACTAATTCTTCTTTAGAATTAATTACTGAACTTTGATTGGATACAATAGCCCCTAGTTTACTTCCTCTAGGTCGAGAATCAAAATAGTCACTACTTTTAGAATCTGAAAGTTTTTCTGCAAAACCCTTTATAATAACCTGTCTTTCTAGTTCTTCCCAGAAAAAAGACAAGCAAACTTTATTGTTATCTTTTATTGATAATCCTTTTTCACTATTATAATTTGTGTAAAAAATAAAACCATCTTGACTATATTCCTTTAAAAGGACTATTCTGTTTTTTGGAAAACCATCAAGACTGATAGTTGAAAGTGTCATAGCATTAACCTCAGAGTCTATACCTGCATTATCAAATTCTTGAAACCAATTTTCAAAAAGTTCTAGTGGATTATCGATATCCATAAAATTAAAAGTAGAATTCTTTTTGTAATTTTTTCTATAACTACCTAAATCTGATTTTAACGTCATACACCAAATTTAATAACTAAAAATTAATTAATAAATTATATTTCAATTATTTTATTATCTTCTGACAAAAGAACATTATTAAATTCAGTTTCAGCTTCAGTTTTAAAGTCGTTAATGTTGTCATATCGAGAAGAATAATGACCTAAAATTAATAAATTAACATTCGCTAATCTTGCTATTTTTCCAGCTTGTTTAGCAGTAGAATGTTTTGTGGTTTTACTTAACACTTTATGTTTTTCTAAAAAAGTGGATTCATGATACAAAGCATCGCAATTAGATATAACTTTAACAATAGATTCATGGTATTCTGTGTCAGAACAATATGCGTATGACTTTGGTGAAAAACCTTCAAAAGTTAATAAGTGATTATTAATGAGAATTCCATTCTCATTAACTACATCAAAGCCTTGTTTTAATTTATTTGAATATGCAATACTAACATTACTGTCATGAACAGCATCTATATTGATTTTACGAGGCAGATTAATTTCTTTAAACAAAAAACCATTAGTATATATTCTATGAGATAATGGAATTGTAAATACCTGAATGTAATCACTAATGAAAATAGATTCTGACTTTTCAGAGCATAATTCATGAAATATCAACCTGTATTTAGTCCATGAACTAGAAGCTTTAATTTGATTAATAATTAAATCTTTAATACCAGTAGGTCCGTATATATTTAGATCAGCAGATCTGTTTAATAATGAAAATGTACAAATCAATCCAATCAAACCAAAATAATGGTCACCATGTAGGTGTGAAATGAAAATATGTTTTATTCTAGAAAATTTAACTTTATTTTTTCTTAAACCAACTTGTGTTCCTTCACCGCAATCAATTAAAAAAATTTCATTTTGGATTTCAATTACTTGTGAAGATAAATTATTACCTATTTTAGGCATAGCACTATAACAACCTATAATTGTGATTTTCAAGTTTTATTTTTTGAGAGGTTTCTTTTGGGCTAGTAAATAGATAACAGCCATTCTAATTGCTACCCCATTTTCAACTTGATCTAAAATTATTGAGTTTTTAGAATCCGCTACGTCACTAGATATTTCTACTCCCCTGTTAATTGGTCCAGGGTGCATAACATATATTTCTTTATCTAAAGAATTTAAAATATCTAAAGTTAATCCGTATTGCTGAACGTATTCCCTTACAGAAGGAAAAAAACTATTACTCATTCTTTCATTTTGTAATCTAAGCATATTTACAACATCACACCACTCTAATGCTTTTATGAAGTTATGCTCAACCTTAACTCCAAGCTTATGTAAGTATTTAGGAATAAGAGTTTTAGGCCCGCATACCATCACATTGGCCCCTTGTAGTTGTAAGGCATATATATTAGAAAGAGCAACTCTACTATGGGATATGTCTCCTACAATCAATATGTTTCTGTTTTTCAGATCACCAATTTTCTCTATTATAGAATATGAGTCCAATAAAGCTTGAGTTGGGTGTTCGTTAGGACCATCACCTGCGTTAATTATAGTGGCATTTACATTATTAGCAAGTAATATTGCAGCTCCAGGGTTTGGGTGTCTTAAAACAACCATATCAACCTTCATTGATAATATGTTATTAACTGTATCAATAAGAGTTTCTCCCTTTTTTACTGAGGATTGAGAAGACGAAAAGTTAATAACATCCGCTGAAAGTCTTTTTTCTGCTAATTCAAAAGATAATTTAGTTCTAGTTGAATTCTCAAAAAATAAATTTGCAATTGTAACATCTCTAAGAGACGGGACCTTTTTAATGGATCTATTAATGACTTCTTTAAAATGGTCAGCAGTTTTAAATATTAAGTTAAGGTCATCAATATTCAAATGTTTAATTCCTAATAAATGATTAACACTTAATTCATTCATAATTTATTTATTATATAAACACAATCATCACCTTGATCATCACTCCAGTTAACAATAACTTTTTGATTGTCATAAACATCAATTTGTCTACCTCTATAATCAGGTTGAATAGGTAAATGTCTACTAAACCTTCTGTCTATTAATATTAATAATTCAATGTTTTTAGGTCTGCCAAAAGTTTCAATAGCTGTTAATGCAGCTCTTATTGTTCTACCTGTGAATAAAACATCATCAATAAATACAACGCTTTTTCCTTCTACTTCTAAATTATCAGTAGTATTTGCTTCTAATATTTTCTCATTTCTTCTAAAGTCATCTCTATAGAAAGTTATATCTAAAAGACCATGATTAATATTTGAAATATTATAAGAAGTGTTTAAAATTTCAAGTAATCTATTTAATAAAGATTTTCCTCTAGGTTGTAAGCCTATTAATATCGTATTTGAAAAATCTTGATGATTCTCAATTAATTGACAAGCGAGTCTTTGTAGAATAATATCTATCTCTTTTTTATTAAGTATGATATTTTTACTCATCAAGTTCTATTTATAATTATAGATTTAAGTTAAAAAAAAAGCCTTTCATAAGAAAGGCTTTTTGAAATTATTTTCCATCCATCTTATCTTTCAGCTCTTGCAGCTTTTCATTTGCATCACCTAAAGTGTTTTTAGATTCTAATTTTTCTTTTTTATTTTTCTTGTTTGCTACTTTAATGTTTTCTGCTTCAACATCTCTAAATACAGATGTATGAGAAGCTACAACACGTTTAGAATCTTTATTAAATTCAATTACCTTGAATTCAGCAGATTCACCTTTAACTAATTTAGATCCATCTTCTTTAGCTAAATACCTAGAAGGTACAAAAGCAGTAATGTCGTCGTTAAACTTCACTGTAGCCCCTTTATCAACTATTTCAAAGATTTCAAATGTATGAGTTGAGTTTAAAGTAAATTCAGTCTCATACTTGTCCCAAGGGTTATCCAAGGTTTGTTTATGACCTAAACTTAACTTTCTACTTTCAACATCAAGTTCTAAAGTAATTACTTCTATTTTATCACCAACTGCACAAAACTCACTTGGATGTTTTATTTTCTTAGTCCAAGAAAGGTCAGATATGTATATCAATCCATCAATTCCTTCTTCTAACTCAACAAAAACACCAAAATTAGTAAAGTTTCTTACTGTACCTGTTTGTTTGGAACCTACAGGGTATTTTGTAGTAATGTCAGTCCATGGGTCAGGTGTTAATTGTTTAATACCTAGTGACATTTTTCTTTCTTCTCTGTCGAAAGTAATTATCATTGCATCAATTTCATCACCAACTTTTACAAAATCACCAGCAGATCTTAAATGAGTAGACCATGACATTTCTGAAACATGTACTAAACCTTCAACTCCTTCTGCTAATTCAATAAACGCACCGTAATCAGCTATTACAACAACCTTACCTTTAACTTTGTCTCCAACTTTAACATCTTCAGATAAAGCTTCCCAAGGATGCTTAGTTAATTGCTTAAGTCCTAATTGAATTCTAGATTTATCTTCATCAAAATCTAATATAACTACGTTGATTTTAGCATCTAATTCTACAATTTCACTAGGATGGTTTATTCTTGACCAAGATAGATCAGTAATATGTATTAATCCATCAACTCCACCAAGATCCATAAACACACCATAAGATGTGATATTTTTAACAGTACCTTCAAGTACTTGACCTTTTTCCAGTTGTTTTATTATTTCTTTCTTTTGTTGTTCTATATCAGCCTCAATAAGAGCTTTATGAGAAACAACCACATTTTTGAATTCGTGATTAATTTTCACAACTTTAAACTCCATTGTTTTGTTGACATAAACATCATAATCTCTAATAGGTTTCACATCAATCTGAGAACCAGGTAAGAAAGCTTCAATTCCGAAAACATCAACGATCATTCCTCCTTTAGTTCTACACTTAACGAATCCGTTAACTATCTCTCCTGTTTCGTGTGCTTTGTTGACACGATCCCAAGCCATGATTACTCTTGCTTTTCTGTGAGATAATATTAATTGCCCAGTAGCATCTTCTCTAATATCGATTAAGACTTCAACTTTATCACCAACTTTTAAACCAGGATTATATCTAAATTCATTTAAAGATATGACTCCTTCTGATTTTGCATTGATATCTATAATTGCATCTCTGTCACTTATATTTATAACAACACCTTCAACTACTTCATCAGTTAATGTGTCTACAAAATTCTCTTTAACTAAACCTTCGAATTCTACAAGCTTAGCATCATCAATTGGGTCAATACCCTCTTCATAATTGTGCCAGTTAAAATCTTTTAAAAATTCTTCAGGTGAAATTTTAATTTCTTCTTGAGCAGGTTGCTCTTTAGTTTCAGTACTTTCTACTGGTTTAGAAACTTCTTCTATCGTTTCTTTGTTTAATTCTTCAGACATATCTGAGTTAATTTGTATTCTAAAAGTCTTCGATAGATTTAAGTAATTAACTTTCAGAAGGGTTAATTATTGTTTTTTATTCCCTTTGTCATATCGAATAAACTACCAAAAGGAGTGCAAAAATAAACATATTAAATGGAAACGACAATAATATTTTTCCTAAAGATTGAATTTATCTTTAAGGATTTTTTTTACAAAAAAGATTTGATCTTCCATTGATAAAAATGAGTTATCTATTTCAATAGCATCATCAGCAACAATTAACGGGGAATCTGTTCTACTAGAGTCATCTAAATCTCTAGATCTTAAATTATTTAAAACCTCTTCATAATTGACTTTAACTCCTTGTTTAACATATTCAGAATGTCTTCTTTCAGCTCTAACTTCTGCGGACGCATTTAAAAATAACTTTAACTCTGCATTTGGAAAAACAACGGTACCTATATCTCTACCATCCATAACAACCCCCTTGTTTAAGCTCATTTCTTTCTGAAGATTAACCATATGTTTCCTTATAAATGATATAGTAGCGACAGAGCTAACGTGGTTTGAAACCAAAATAGAGCGAATTTCTTTTTCAATATTAATATTATTTAAATAAATTTCAGAAAAGCCTAAATTTTCATTGAATATAAAATTTAGTTTTACATCGGCTAAAACCTTAAAAAAATCTTTTAAATTTCTATTATTAAAAGGGAGGTAATTATTAACAAGAGCATAGTATGTTATTGCTCTATACATAGATCCAGAGTCAACATATGTATAGTTTAAGTAATTAGCCAGACACTTAGCTAATGTACTCTTACCGGTAGACGCAAATCCATCAATAGCAATTATAATATTTTTATTCATTAATTTAAATTTAACTGTAATCCTATGAAGCTTGTGTTTGCTGCACTAGAAAATTTAGCATAAGTGTAATTAATTCGTAATTTATTAAATTTCATTCCAAAACCAAATGAAACGCCTGAAAAATTTGATTGATCAATGATTTTCAACTCCTCACCCCTTTTAAAATTATAACCTAATCTAATATTAAATACACTCTCTGGAAATAATTCTGCCCCAATAATCAAATGCCTGAAAATATTATTAACAAAAGTGACTTTCTCTTCAGTAATATCACCATCTAAATCTGTCGTTAATCTAGAAGGGTTAGAAAGACCAATATTCCATTTTTGGAGATTTTCAAAAGTCAAATACCATCTTAATGGTGCATTTTCTAAAAGCTGAGAAACACCAATGTCAATTTCGAACGGCAATTTTTCATATATTTCATCATATGCTTTCAATTGAGTTCCGAAATTCCTAATCACCAATCCTACATTTAAATCAATTTCAGTATTTACATATAAAATTCCTAGATCTGCTGAAATACCAATAGAATTATACTGTTCTAAGGACGATGTAATAAATCTTATGTTTGATCCTATGTAAACTGGTAGACGTTGAATTTTAGTAGAATATCCTATCGAAAAAGCACTTTCTTTACCAGTAAAATCATTAGTTGGGTTACCTTGCTCATCGTAACCTGAAAAGTTTCCATAATCAATATAAGATAATCCAAAGTGTAATGTATTACCTCTGTTGTTGAATGTGTAAGCATAAGCTGCAGTTCCATAGTTTATATCAGAAAAGTAATTAGAAAAGTTTATAGATAAATTATTATCCATTCTGCTATTTAACGAAGCAGGATTTATACTTGGTTGATTTACATCAAAATCATAAAGAGTTATTTCTTTACCTCCTAGAGCTAATTGTCTTGGTGATGACGAAATATTTAAAAACTGATAGGTAGATTCTCCTGCAATTTGAGAATTAACTTCAAAAAAACATAATAGAATAAATAATTTGGTAAAAATTTTCATTAAGAAGCTTCTTATGAACTAAAACATAAAAATAAAGGTTTTATTATAACTTTTTAGCATAAAGCACATCTTGATCTGTTAAAGCTAGATTTATTACTTCTTTCATATCAGTAACATAATGGAAATTAAGCCCTTTTAAATAATCTTGTTTAACTTCATTTATATCGCTTTCATTTTGTTTACATAAAATAATATCAGTAATCTTAGCTCTCTTAGCAGCCAAGATCTTTTCCTTGATTCCACCAACTGGCAGTACCTTGCCTCTTAATGTAATTTCACCTGTCATAGCAAGGTTCTTTTTTACCCTTTTTTGCGTAAGTAAAGACACTAATGAAGTTAACATTGTTATTCCAGCACTAGGACCATCTTTAGGGGTTGCACCCTCTGGAACATGTATATGAATATTATATTTGTCAAAAATACCTTCCTTTATATTAAAGTGCTTAGAGTTAGCTTTTATAAATTCTAAAGCTATCGTAGCTGACTCGCTCATTACTTTCCCTAAGTTACCTGTTATAGATAGCTTCCCTTTTCCTTTAGAAATTATTGATTCTATAAATAAAATATCCCCACCTACTCTAGTCCAAGCTAAACCAGTAACTACACCCGCAACTTTATTGTTTTCATATACACTTCTATCTAACTTAGAAGAACCTAAAACTTCATTTAAATCATCAACTTTGATTGTTGAATTATAGTCCAAATTCATTGCTATATTTTTTGCTGCATACCTCACTACCTTGGCAATTTGTTTTTCTAAACCTCTAACTCCAGATTCTCTTGTATAACCATCGACAATTTTCTCAATAACATTTTTTGATAATTTGATTTCTGATGATTTAACCCCATGCTCAGCTTGCTGCTTGGGTAATAAAAATTTCTTACCAATTTGAACCTTATCTTCAGTAGTGTAACCACTAACATTAATAATTTCCATTCTATCAAGTAAAGCTGGTTGAATCGTTGATAGATTATTACATGTAGCAATAAACATAACTTTAGAAAGGTCAAAACCTAACTCTAAATAGTTATCGTAGAATTCAGCATTCTGCTCTGGGTCCAACACTTCCAACAATGCAGAGGAAGGATCGCCTTGATTTGAATTAGATAACTTATCAATTTCATCTAAAACAAACACAGGATTAGATGTCCCTGCTTTTTTTATATTTTGTATTACCCTTCCAGGCATAGCTCCAATATAAGTTTTTCTGTGACCTCTAATCTCTGCTTCATCTCTAAGTCCACCTAGAGACATTCTGACGTAGTTTCTTCCTAATGCTCTTGCAATCGATTTTCCAAGAGATGTTTTACCAACACCTGGAGGTCCATATAAACATAGAATTGGTGATTTCATGTCGTTTCTTAGCTTTAACACTGCAAGATGCTCTATAATTCTTTTTTTTACGTCTTCAAGACCAAAATGATCCTTATCTAATATTTTTTGTGCCTTAACTAAATCAAATAAATCCTTACTATATTTCGACCAAGGCAGGTCAAGAATTAAATCCAAATAATTTCTCTGAACAGAGTATTCAGAAACTTGTGGATTCATTCTTTGTAATTTTGATAATTCTTTTTCAAAATGAACTTTAACTTCTTTTGCCCACTTAATCTTCTTTGCTCTACTTTTCATTTCGTCAATTTCACCATCATGATTGACTCCTCCTAATTCTTCCTGAATAGTCTTCATCTGTTGATGAAGAAAAAAGTCTCTTTGTTGTTGATTTAAATCACTTTGAACTTTGGATTGAATATCATTTTTAATTTCTAGTTTTTGAAACTCAATGTTCATAAACTTAAGAGTTTCTAAAGCTCTTTCTTGCAAATCATTTGTTTCTAGTAGATCCTGTTTTTCTGAAACTTTCAGATTCATGTTAGATGAAACAAAATTCACTAAAAATGAATTGCTTTCAATATTTTTAATTGCAAATGAAGCTTCTGAAGGAATATTTGGACTATGCTTAATTATCTGTAATGCAAGTTCCTTAATAGATTCTATTATTGCCTTGAATTCAGAATCTCCTAAATCAGGAGTTATTTCTGGAACACTTTCAATCATGGCTTTAAGAAACGGTTCTTCAGAAATCATTTTCTCAATAGTAAATCTCTTTTTACCTTGAATGATAACCGTTGTATTTCCATCAGGCATTTTTAAGACTTTTAGAATCTTAGCAACTGTCCCTGTTTTATATATGTCATTTAAAAAAGGATCTTCAATGCTTTTATCAATCTGTGAAACAACACCAATAAGTTTATCTCCTTTGTTAGCAGCATTAATTAATTTGATAGATTTATCTCTACTAGCAGTAATAGGTATTACTACTCCTGGAAACAAAACAGTATTTCTTAAAGGTAGTATCGGTAATGATTCAGGGAGAATTTCATTATTAATTTCTTTTTCATCCTCCGGTGTCATTAGCGGAATAAGTTCCGAGTTTTCATCCACGTCAATTAATGACAAGTTGTCAATATTAAATAAATTTTTATTAGCCATATATTATTTTAAAAGAAAAAACAAAGATTTAAATTCTATAAAGATCTGAAAATCAGATAAAAAAATAGAAATTATTGTATCACATTTACATATATAATTCAATATCTATGCCAAGAAGAATTAAGCTTTTATTTTTTTATGCAGCTTGATCAATAAAAATGCTCCAATAGCGAAGAAAATCATAAAAAACAACATTGAGTTTCTCATACTGCCAGTTATCTGATCTATGGTACCAAAAAGCACCATACCTACAACTATACTTACTTTTTGAGTTACATCAAAAAAGCTAAAAAATGAAGTATTGTTATCGGATTCTGGTAAGAATTTTGAGAATGTAGACCTTGAAAGGGCCTGTATACCTCCCATAACCAAACCTACTAATCCTGCTGCTAAATAAAAATCATTAGAAGTTTCAATAAAATAGCCATAGAAGCATAAAATAGCCCATAATATATTTAATATAATAAGTGTATAAATATTTCCAAATTTTTCAGAAACCTTGGCGCTAACTAATGCTCCTACAATAGCTATAAGCTGTATTATAAGTATACTAACTATCAGACCACCTGTTTTTTCTCCTTCAGCCCAATCAATTTCTTGCTCTCCGAAATAAATCGCAACTAAAATAACAGTTTGTAAAGCAATACTATATATAAAAAAAGCAAGCAAGTAACTTTTTAGAAAAGGATGGACCTTTAAAATTTTCCAAACTTCTTTTAATTCTTTAAAGCCGTTAAATAAAATTTTGCTATTAATTTTTGAAGTTATTTTAGGGTTAGGGAGATAATAAAAAGTGTATAAACTAAATACAAACCACCATACTCCTACAGTGATAAATGATATTTTCATTGCCATTAGAGGTGCTTGTGTATCACCTTCAGTAATTATGCCAAATGAATCAGGGAAATTAACCATGAGGAGGTTAAAAACTAGTAATATAACACTTCCAAAATAACCTAAAGAGTAGCCTTTAGCACTAACCGAATCTTGCTGGTTTTCAAAAGCTATTTCTGGCAGATAGGAGTTGTAAAAGACTAAACTACCCCAGAATCCAATCATAGCAAATAAATAGTAAACAAGACCAAGGGTAAGATTATCAATATCAAACCAATATAAAGAGATGGTAGCAATAGAGCCCATGAAACAGAAAAACTTCATAAATTTCTTTTTCATCCCTGTGTAATCTGCGATACCTGAAAGAATTGGTGTTATTATAACTAGCACTAAAAATGCTAATGCTGTTACAAAACTAATAAGCGCTGTGTTTTTAAAATTAAATCCTAAAAACTCAATATACTTATTACTTTCTGTTATAAACCCATAATAGATTGGAAAAATAGCAGTTGAAATCACTAACGGATAAACAGAATTGGCCCAATCATAAAACGCCCAAGCATTTAATAATTTTTTATCCCCTTTTTGATATATTTTCATATAAATAAAATACTTTTGCCTAATATAATATTTCTATAACATAAATAGTAATATTAGTATATTAAATAAATACAGTTATGAAATTTTACACACAAATACTCCCTATTGTTTTAGTTACATTTTGTATTTTTGGATATATAAATTACACACCTCAAAACATAAAGCCCTCTGTAGTTAAGTCTACTCAAAAAATAAAAGAATATAAAATGAAAAAAAGTGATAAAGAATGGAAAGAGATTCTCAATGATGAAGAATATAGAGTTTTAATTAATAAAGGTACAGAACGACCTGGCACAGGTGAGTATAACATTCATATGAAAGAAGGTGTATATAATTGTAAAGGATGTGATAATCCGCTTTTCACTAGTGATCAAAAGTTTGAATCAAACTGTGGGTGGCCAAGTTTTGATAATGCTATAAAAGGAAGTGTTGAATACAAAGATGATTATTCTGTAGGCATGGTTAGAGTAGAGATATTATGTACAAATTGTGGAGGTCACCTTGGGCATGTTTTCAATGATGGACCTACGGAATCAGGTAAGAGGTATTGTGTAAATTCAGTAAGTATTGACTTTAAAAATTAATAAATATGAGTAATTACGATGTTATTGTTTTAGGTAGTGGTCCTGGTGGATACGTTACTGCTATTAGAGCTTCTCAATTAGGTTTAAAGACTGCTATAGTTGAAAAAGAGAGCTTAGGTGGGGTTTGTTTAAACTGGGGATGCATACCTACAAAAGCCTTGTTAAAATCTGCTCAAGTGTTTGAATACTTAAAGCATGCTGATGATTATGGACTTAAAGTTTCAGAATTCTCAAAGGATTTTAGTTCTGTTGTTAATAGAAGTAGAAATATAGCTGATGGCATGAGTAAAGGAGTTACTTTTTTAATGAAGAAAAATAAAATTGAAGTTATAAAAGGTTATGGTAAAGTTAAGCCTGGTAAAATAGTAGATGTAGATGGTGTTCAATACTCAGCAAAACATATTATAATATCTACTGGAGCTAGATCTAGAGAACTACCATCTATACCTCAAGATGGAGAAAAAATTATTGGCTACAGACAAGCAATGACTTTAAAGAAACAACCAAAGTCAATGATAATTGTTGGTTCTGGTGCTATAGGAGTTGAATTCGCTTATTTTTATAATTCAATGGGGACTAAAGTTACTATTGTTGAATACTTGCCAAATATTGTTCCAGTTGAAGATAAAGATATTTCAAAAGAGTTAGAGAAATCATTCAAAAAAAGCGGAATAAAGGTTATGACATCTTCAGAAGTATTATCTGTTGACACTTCTGGAAAAGGAGTTACTGCAAAGGTTAAAAACTCTAAAGGTGAAGAAACTATTAGTGCTGACATTATATTGTCTGCTGTTGGAATTAAAACAAATATTGAAAACATAGGACTTGAAGAAGTTGGAATAGCAGTAGATAGAGATAAAATACTAGTAGATAAGTATTATGGTACTAACATTCCTGGTTACTATGCTATTGGTGATGTTACTCCAGGACCTGCACTAGCTCATGTTGCATCAGCAGAAGGGATATTATGTGTAGAGAAAATATCAGGGCATGATGTAGCACCTATTGATTATGGAAACATTCCTGGGTGTACGTATTGTTCACCAGAAATATCAAGTGTTGGATTAACCGAACAACAAGCTATAGATAAAGGGTACGAAATTAAGGTTGGAAAATTTCCTTTCTCAGCATCAGGAAAAGCAAGTGCATCTGGTACTAAGGAAGGTTTTGTGAAAGTTATTTTTGATGCAAAATATGGTGAATGGCTAGGCTGTCACATGATTGGCGCTGGAGTAACTGATATGATAGCAGAAGCAGTTTTAGGTAGAAAATTAGAAACCACTGGACAAGAAGTTCTAAAGACAATTCATCCACACCCAACTATGAGTGAGGCAGTTATGGAGGCTGTTGCCGCTGCGTATGGAGAAGTTATTCATCTATAAATTTATATGAATTTAATAAAGTTATCTTATTTCATTATTTATTTGAAAGTTCTATTATATAAGCATTGAGGTCAGGGTCAGACATCTCTAAATCTAAAGGAAACATTGGATGCTTAATTCTCTTATATTTCAACCGAAGAAAATTTAGGTAATTCTCAAGTAATTTATCAAATAAATAAAGATAGCTTACTTTCTAATTAAAACATCTTCTTCTTTAGTTATGTTTATAGGTTAGCTGCAGAAACAACTGTAAAATATTCTTAGCTAAGGCTACTCAAGGCTAGCTCATAACTTTTTAAGCCAAATCCCAACACAATTCCTTTGGCGTGTGGTGATATATAAGATTTGTGTCTAAAGTCTTCTCTAGCATAAGTGTTAGAAAGATGCACTTCTATAACAGGGGACTTGATAGATGATACAGCATCACCAATTGCAACTGAGGTATGTGTATAAGCAGCAGCATTTAATATAATACCATCAAAATGAAATCCTACTTCATGAAGTTTATCAATAATTTCACCTTCAATATTTGATTGAAAGTATGAAATAGAAATACTTGAAAATTTATTCTTTAATTCAATTAAGAAATCATTAAAATTAATGTCTCCATAGATTTCAGGCTGTCTTTTGCCTAGAAGATTTAAGTTAGGCCCATTAATTATAATAATATTTTTCACCTTGTAAATGTATCAAAAATTGTTAAATTAATAAATAGAAGCAATAGTATTTTTTTTCATCAAAGTTATTAACTTGTAAATATGAATTGGAGTGACGCAATTAATGACTTTAACGATTATCTAAAGATTGAAAGAGGGTTCTCTGTAAATTCTATTTCTAGCTACAAAGAAGATATTTCAAAATTTAATAAATTCATAGACAATAGTAAATCTCCATTAGAGGTCAGTCCGGATGACATCAAAGAGTTTTTACAAAAGATTTCTAAAGGAATGAACTCTTCTTCACAGTCAAGAATAATTTCTGGTTTGAGAAGTTTTTTTGAATTTTTAATTTTTGAAAAATATATCAGTCAAAATCCCTTAAGATTAATTGAGTCTCCTAAGATTTCAAGGAAACTCCCTGACACTCTTTCAATTGAAGAAATAGATTTATTAACATCTAATCTAGATTTGTCTAAAGAACAGGGAGAAAGAAACTTAGCTATTATAGAACTACTTTATGGTTGTGGGTTAAGGGTTAGCGAGCTAGTTGATTTGAAAATATCTGATTTATTTTTTAATGAAAATTTCATAAAAGTTACAGGAAAAGGAAATAAACAAAGGTTAATTCCAATAGGCAATATTACTAAACAAAATGTAAATAATTATTTACAGAACTCTAGAAATAAAATTAAAGTGGTAAGTGCATTTAATGATCATGTTTTTTTGAATAGAAGAGGTAAAAATTTAACAAGAGCTATGATTTTCACAATCGTAAAAAACTTGGCTAAAAAAGCAAACTTTAGCAAATCAATATCTCCTCACACTTTTAGACACTCTTTTGCAACACATTTATTGGAGAATGGTGCCGATTTAAGAACAATACAGCAATTACTAGGGCACGAAAGCATAACTACCACAGAAATATACATGCATTTAGATAACAAGTATCTAAGCGAGGCATTAAACAAGTTCCACCCAAGAGCTTAATTATTTAGCAATATTAACTGCTCTTGTTTCTCTAATAACAGTTACTTTAACCTGTCCAGGATACGTCATATCTGTTTGAATTTTCTGAGAAATATCAAAAGACAGTTTTGAAGCAACTTCATCATCTACTTTCTCACTTTCAACTATAACACGAAGTTCCCTTCCAGCTTGAATCGCATATGCTTTTTGAACACCGTCAAAATCAAGTGCAATTTGTTCTAAGTTTTTCAATCTTTCAATATAAGAATCTAAGACCTGTCTTCTTGCTCCTGGCCTAGCACCAGAAATAGCATCACATACTTGAACAACTGGAGATAAAAGAAATTTCATTTCAATTTCATCATGGTGAGCACCAATTGCATTACAGACTTCTTCATTTTCTCCAAATTTTTCTGCCCATTGCATCCCTAATATTGCGTGAGGTGTTTCAGCATCTTTTTCAGAAGATGGAACCTTACCTATATCGTGCAGTAAACCAGCTCTTTTGGCTAATTTAGAATCAATCCCCAATTCAGCTGCCATTATACCACAAAGCTTAGACACTTCTCTAGAGTGTTGTAATAGATTTTGCCCATAAGAAGATCTGTATTTCATTCTACCTACCACTTTAATTAACTCAGGATGCAAACCGTGAATGCCCAAATCAATCACAGTTCTTTTACCAATTTCTATAATTTCTTGATCAATTTGTTTTTCAGTTTTCTTTACTATTTCTTCAATTCTTGCAGGGTGTATTCTGCCATCAGTAACAAGTTTATGAAGTGATAGTCTTGCGATTTCTCTTCGAATAGAATCAAAACAAGATAATATAATTGCTTCAGGTGTATCATCTACAATAATTTCGACACCGGTCGCTGCCTCAAGTGCTCTAATGTTTCTTCCTTCTCTACCTATGATTCTTCCCTTAACATCATCTGACTCAATATTAAAAACAGAAACACAGTTATCAATTGACTCTTCAGTCCCTATTCGTTGAATAGTATTAATAATGATTTTTTTAGCATCCTGTTCAACTGTCATTTTAGCTTCTTCCATTCTATCTTGAATGAATTTCATAGCATCAGTTTTTGCCTCTTCTTTTAAAGAGCCTAAAAGCTGTTCTTTAGCATCTTCTTCAGATAAACCTGAAATAACTTCTAATTGTTTAATTTGATTTATTCTGTTCTTATCTAATTCACTTCTTTTTTTGTCAAGACTAGCGATTTTTTTATCAAAATCTTTAGACTTAGACTCTAAGTCTAAATTTAAATCAGATTGAGTTTTTAATAATTTAGAAGCTGTAGAATCTTTTTCATGAATTGCACGTTCTAGAGACTTAATCTTATCTTCTCTTGAATAAATTACTTTTTCATGCTCAGATTTCAATTCAATAAACCTTTCTTTTGCTTGTAACATTTTATCTTTCTTCAAAGATTCGCCATCCTGATTTGCTGATTTTAAAATAATAGAAGCCTCTTTATTAGCATCTTTAATTATTTTAGTAGCATTCGATTTTTCAAATATTTTTGCAATTACAAACCCTATCAAGGTTCCGCAAATTGAAAATATTATCGTTGTTGTTGTTAATTCCATAATTGTTTTATTATTAAATAAAAAAACCTACAATAGCTATGGTTTTGTATAAACTCCTTTAAATCAAGTTTAAGGCTAATAAGTTGATCAAAGATCTGAGCTAGTCAGCACAATTTTACAACTTAAACTCACCTTTTTTAAAAGAATAATTGTTGAGTTTATCAAAAAAACTAATGTAGGTAGTTTAAAAGGTCTAAAATATTAAGAAATAGTTTCACTAATTAATTCATTCAATTCTTTTAATTTGATTTCAAAAGATTTATTTGAATTAACATTATCAATTGATCGTTGCTTAGTTTTTGAAGCAAACTGTAAAGCACACATCGCTAACACATCTTGCTTGTCATTAACTGAATAACTTTGCTCTAACTGTTTTATCATATTATTAATGTCCAACGCCGCTTTTCTTAAGCCTTCTTCTTGAGAAGGGTCAATAGTGAGGGGGTATATTCTATTAGCAATAGATAATTTTATTTTTAATTTTTCCATTTAAAAACGAAGCTTATTCTGTTAATTGAGATATACAATAATCAATTTCTCTAATCAATGAATTTATTTCAAGTTTTGTATCTTTAGTACTGTTATTACTACCTATAATAGTATTTGCAATTTTAAGTGACTTATATTTTTCATCACACAAATCAATCAAGTTAGATTTTTCCAAATCTTTTTCTCTAAGTAAAGTCAATTCATTTTCTAGATCATTTTTTTCAATTTGAAGATTTGATATCTTATCTAATGATCTTCTTATGTTCTTTTCTAACGATTTAACTATATCTTCTAACTCGTGCATCCTAAAATTTAAAATACTATTCTAACAAAGTTAACATACATATTAGAAATAACAATTCTTTTTATAAAAAATATATTATGATGTTAGTTAAATTATAATATTTTTACATTTCAATAAAATTATGAAAAATCATTTCCTTTACATTTCTGTTTTATTTCTCTTGGTTTTATCAACTGAAATATATTCACAAAAAATCGAAAGAAATCCTCTAGGATATGAATCTATTCTGTCAGGAACTTTTGGGGAATTAAGATCCAATCATTTCCATTCAGGATTAGATATAAAAACTAAGGGAAAAGAAGGTGCCAAAGTATATACTTTTACCAATGGCTATGTAAGTCGAATAAAAATATCAAATGGTGGTTATGGTAAGGCTATTTACATCAAGCATCCAGATGGACGTACTACAGTATATGCTCACCTTCAAAAATTTTCCGCAAAGATAGAAGCTATTGTTAATGAAATACAATACAGAAGAGAAAAATATGAAATTGAGTTTTTTCCTGCAAAAAATGAAATAAACATTTCAACAGATGAAGTTATTGCATTTTCAGGTAATACTGGAGGGTCTAGTGGACCTCACCTACATTTTGAAATAAGGGACAGCTCTCAGAGACCTTTAAACCCTTTAAACTATGGTGTTAAAGTGAAGGACACTAAAAAACCAACCATAATTGGGCTAAAGAGATATAACCTGCTTAAAAATGGTGAAATTCAATCTTCTAGAAACATTCCTTTTTATAAAAATACAAATAACGGTTATATCACAGATACAATTTTTGCTATGGATAATATTGGGTTTGGGGTACAAACTTTTGACCAACAGGATCTAGCAAAAAACAAAAATGGAGTCTACAAAATCAATACGTTCATTGATAATGACACAGTTTTAGAAGTGAATTTTAATAAATTTTCATTTGAAGAAACTAAACACATAAACAGATATTTAGATTTTTCCGAATTTAAAAAAACTAAAAAGAAATTTCAGAAATTGTTTATTCAAAATAACAATCCACTTTCTATATTTACAAAACAATTAAACAAAGGTATTGTTCATGTAAAAGAAAATAAAATTTATACATATAGAGTTGAATTATTTGATTTTAATAATAATTTAACCGAAATAATTATCCCAATAAAAGCAGATTTATCTAAAGTTATAATTAAAGAAAAAGATGATGTGAAAATTGTAGGATTAGATAAACAGTTTATTAATAGAAATAAAAAATATATTCTTTCTGGAAATAACTCTTCTATTTCTATTGACAAGAAAACATTTTATTCTAATGTTTTTCTTGAAATAAACAGCAAAATCGATACTCTAAATATAAATACCGATACAATTCCTTTGATAAAATCCTTGAAAATCAAATTTTTAAAAACGAATTACAGTAACTCTTACATTGGAAAATTAGATAATAAATTAAATAAACTTAGTTTTCTGTCATCAAAAATAAATGGAGATTCTATTGTGGCTTACACAAAGAGTCTAGGAACTTATATCTTAGCCAGGGACACAATTAAACCCACTATTATTCCGTTAGGTTTTAATAAGAATGATTGGATAAGCAACTTTAATTATTTAAAATTTCAGATAAAAGACAAACAGACTGGTATCAAAAACTATAGAGCTACTATAAATGGTAAGTGGATTTTAATGGAACCATTCAATAAAAATGGTGTTATAAGATATGAATTTAGTGATAACAGTATAAATAGTACTGAAAATAAATTTAGACTAGAAGTGTCCGATAATTCAGGAAACACTTCGATTTATGAAACTGTTTTTTATAGAAAAGTAAACTAATCCATGTGAAAAGAACCATCTACAATTTACTTACGACACTCATTCTACTGCCAGTAATTTCTTTTTCTCAAAAGAGTTATATCAAAGGGGTTGTTTTAGATATGAATAATAACCCAATAGAAAATGTCACTATATCATCTACTTATAGCAATAACAAATCAGGAGCTACCACTAATATAAATGGGTTTTATTCTATTGAAATTGATGCTTTAAAGGATGTAAATATTGTTTACTCTCATTTAAGTTATAAAAAAATATCGCTTACAATTAACTTAAAAATAAATGAGGTGTATGAATTTTACCCTGTGATGGATGAGAATATTGAGCAAATTGAAGAGATTGTATTAAATTCAAATCAGAGAAGAGAGCTTGAAAGCATAATTAGTATAAATCCACAGATTATTAGAACAATTAAAGGTGCTCAGTCTGGGGTCGAAAATTTATTAAAAACATTACCTGGTGTTAATATTTCTAATGAGTTAAGTACACAATATTCTGTTAGGGGCGGTAATTTTGATGAAAATTTAGTTTATGTAAATGGGATTGAAATATACAGACCTTTTTTAGTTAGGTCAGGTCAACAAGAAGGACTTAGTTTTGTCAACTCAAATTTAATTAAAAACATCAACTTCTCAGCAGGTGGGTTTCAATCAAAATATGGAGACAAATTATCTTCAGTCTTAGATATTGAGTACAAGAACCCACAGATAAATAATGTTTCTGGCAGCTTGAACTTATTAGGTGGTAACGTTACTTTACAGAATATTTCCAAAAAGGCTAAAACCTCCAATATATTAGGTATTAGATATAGAGACAATAGTATGCTTGTTAACTCTAAAGAGACGGTAACTAATTACAATCCTAAATTTATTGATATTCAAAGTTTTTTGACCTCAAACTTTACAGAAAAATTAAGTTTAAACTTCCTAGCCTATATGTCAATTAATGACTATAACTATAAACCACAAAGTAGACAAACAAATTTTGGCACCCTAGATGACCCAACAGCATTGACTGTATTATACGATGGTCAGGAAAAAGACAAGTATCAGACTCTGTTTGGTGCTACAAAATTAAATTATAAGGCATCTGAAAATTTAGATTTATCTCTTATTGCCTCTACTTTTCAAACAAGTGAAAAGGAATACTTTGATATACTTGCTCAATATAGTTTAGGAGAAGTTAATAACAATATTGGTGATGAAGATTTAGGTACTGTAGAGTTCTCAGAAGGGATCGGTAGTCAGTTAAGTCATGCTAGGAATAACTTAAATGCTCTAATATATAATCTTGAGCATAAAGGAATTTATAAGAAAAATAACAATAACTACGAATGGTCTGTAAAATTAACCAAAGAAGATATTAAAGATAGAATTGTAGAGTGGGAAGTAATAGACTCTACAGGTTACTCTATTGATCCGCCTTTTTTAGAAAACATAGGTGATCAGCCATATAACCCGAATGAAGGCCCTATTGTTCCATACCAAAATATCAGAAAAACTAATACCACAAAAACTAAACGAATTCAATCCTATTTCCAATGGAGTAAAAATTCAAACATAGGCTCTTCAAAATTATACACAAATGCTGGTATAAGGATGCATGGTTGGTCAATTGATAATCAAAAAACAAATTTTGTATTCAGTCCAAGGTTCCAAGTTGGTATTAAGCCTGACTGGAGAAAAGACATGATATTTAAGTTAAGTGGTGGTGTTTATTATCAACCACCTTTTTATCGTGAACTAAGAGACTATAGCGGTGAAATAAATCATAATGTAAAAGCACAAAAATCTATACAAATAGTAGCATCTAATGAGTATAGTTATTCATTTTGGGATAGACCATTTAAATTAACCTCTGAAATTTATTACAAGGACATGAGCGATATAAATGCTTACACCGTAGATAATGTTAGAATACGCTATTTGGCCAATAATAACACAAAAGCATATGCTTATGGGCTTGATATAAGATTAAATGGCGAGTTTATTAAAGGAACAGAGTCATGGTTTAGTTTTGGGTACTTAAATACTAAAGAAAATATTGACAATCAAGGTTATATACCTAGGCCATCAGATCAAAGATTAAAATTTGGAATTCTATTTCAAGATTATATTCCCAATATACCAGATTTGAAAATGTATTTAAATTTAGTTTATAATTCAGGTGTACCTGGTGGTGCACCAAGCTATGCTAATGCTTACGATTATCAAAATAGACTTCCAGATTACAAAAGAGTAGATCTAGGAATATCTTACATGATGATTAAAGAAAATAGAAATTATAATAGAGGGTGGAGAAAGCACTTTAGTGAACTTAGTATTGGACTAGAAATATTTAATATGTTTGATATACAGAACTCAATAACTAATACTTGGGTTAGAGATGTTTATTCTAAAAGACAATATTCAATACCAAACTACCTAACTCCTAGAATATTGAATTTAACAATTGATATGAAGCTCTAAACTTATCTGTTTATCAGTTCTTTTAGCTGAGTAATAACGTAATCAATTTCTTTAACAGTGTTATAAATACTAAATGAAAATCTAAGAGAAACAAATTTATTTTGTTCATCTGTAAGTATGTTATTCAAAACATGTGAGCTCGCATCAGATCCACTTTGACAAGCACTTCCTTTTGAGCAGGCAATTCCTTTCATATCAAGTTGAAACAAGAATAGTGCAGACTCATCTTTACTAACAGGAAACCTTACATTAACTAAAGTATAGGTTGATAGAGTTAAATCAGAACTTGAGCCATTAAATTCAACCCCCTTAATACACTTGGTTAATTGCTCAATAAAATAAGTTTTAATTTTTTTAATGTGAGCCACTTCAGATTCCATTCTATTAATAGAAATATTAAGTGCTTCGGACATACCAATAATATTATGCACACTCTCAGTACCAGCTCTACATCCTTTCTCTTGAGAACCACCAAAAATTAAAGGCTTTATAGGATTATTTTTTTTTATATAAGCAAATCCAATTCCTTTTGGGCCATGAAATTTATGTGCACTTGCAACAAGGAAATCTATATTTAAAGAAGATAAATCTAATTTATAATGACCCACAGACTGAACTGTATCACTATGAAATAAAGCGTTGTGTTTCTTACACAGACCAGAAACTAAATTCATATCTAAAATATTTCCAATCTCATTATTTATATGCATTAGACTAACTAAAGTCTTAGAAGTTGAAGATTTTAAAATTAATTCTAAATCAGCATAGTCAACATTACCTAGTGAGTCTAACTTAACATAAGAAATTTCAATAGGATAATCTAGCTCAAGTTGATCTAAGGTATGCGTTACAGCATGGTGTTCAATTTTACTAGAAATCAAGTGTTTTACTCCTAAGTCTCTAACAGCACTTCTTAAAATACAATTATCAGCTTCAGTCCCTCCTGACATAAAAATAATTTCAGATGGAGAAACATTCAAGTGATCAGCAATTTGTTTTCTTGAAGATTCAATTAATGTTCTAGAACTTCTTCCAAAACTGTGTGTAGATGATGGGTTTCCATAGTGATTTTTGGCTATTTGAAACATCTCATCAACAACTTCATCTCTAATTTGAGTAGTGGCAGCATTATCTAAATATACAGAGTTCATTAGTTGTTAGTTAAGTATTAATTATATTTCAAATTCTTTTAAAGTCTCCTTGATAATTGATAAAGCAGCCATAAGTTGATCTTTAGTAATTATTAATGGTGGAGCAAATCGAATAATATTACCATGAGTAGGTTTCGCTAATAGTCCTTTTAATGACATTGATTTACATATATTTAAAGCCGTCTCACTATCTTCAGAATCATTGATGACAATTGCGTTTAACAGACCTTTACCCCTTACTAATTTAGCAATACCACTTGTTTTAATATATTTATTAATTTCATCCCTGAACAATTCTCCTAATAATTCTGCATTTTCAACTAAACCTTCCTCTTTAACAACCTCTAAGGCAGCAATTGCAACTTTGCAACCCAAAGGGTTACCACCATATGTTGAACCATGTTCTCCAGGCTTAATTGTAAGCATCACTTCATTTGAAGCTAATATAGCTGAAACCGGAAAAACACCTCCAGAAAGAGCTTTACCTAAAATAAGAACGTCGGGCTTAAAACCATGATGATCACAACATAACATTTTACCTGTTCTAGCAATACCAGTTTGAACTTCATCAGCGATAAATAACACATTATTTTCTTTACAAAGATTAAATGCTGTTAAAAGGTAATCATCATCTGGCACAACTACACCAGCTTCACCTTGTATAGGCTCCACCATGAATGCCGCGACATTAGGATCTGATAATGCAATTTTTAACGCACCAATATCATTATAAGGAATTAATTCAAAACCTGGCATAAAAGGACCAAACCCATTTGTACTAGATGGATCAGTGGAAGAGGATATAGCTCCTAGTGTTCTACCCCAAAAATTACCTTCTACAAATATAATTTTAGCAGAATTATTTGGAATTTTCTTCACTTCATAACCCCATTTTCTTGCTAATTTAACAGCCGTCTCACCACCTTCTACACCTGTATTCATTGGAAGGACTTTATCATATCCAAAAAAAGATGTTATAAATTTCTCGTACTCCCCTAGTACGTCATTGTGAAATGCCCTGGATGTTAAAGTTAATTTTGTAGATTGATCAATTAATGCTTTTATTATTTTCGGATGACAATGACCTTGATTAACAGCAGAATATGCAGATAAAAAATCATAATACTTCTTTCCTTCTACATCCCACACATAAACACCTTCACCTTTGTTTAACACTACTGGCAGAGGGTGATAATTATGAGCTCCAAACTCATTTTCTATTTCAATCGCTTTATCTGATAGACTTTGATGCATACAAATCGTTTAGTTTTGTTAATTTTACACAAATTTAAAAATATTTAGTACAGAAATATAACCTTAGTGAATTAAATGTCAACAATTTCTATTAATGAGAAGAAAAAAAAATAAAGAATTCAATAATATTACTATTGAACGCGTAGGCTCTAAAGGCAAATCTATTGGAGTTGCAGATGATGGTAAAACAATTATAATTGAAGGCGGAGCACCTGGAGATGTGGTAAGTATTCTGACTACTAAACAAAGAAAATCTTATTATCAAGGCAAAATTATAGAATTTCATAAATATTCTGATATTAGAACAACTCCTAAATGTGAACACTTTGGTGTTTGTGGAGGATGTAAATGGCAACATATTAAATATGAAGAACAATTAAAGTTCAAACAAAGTGAAGTAGAGAATAATCTAATTAGAATTGGAAATTTAGATCTTCCAAAAATTACTCCGATAAAAGCTGCTAAGAATGATTATTTCTACAGAAATAAAATGGAATATTCTTTTAGTGATACTAGGTGGTTAAGTGTTGAGGAAATAGAGTCTAATAAAGTAATCGAAGAAAAGAATGCTCTTGGCTTTCATATTCCTGGAATGTGGAACAAAGTTGTAGATATTAATAAATGTTGGCTACAAGAAGATTTTACAAATAATATCAGGAATTCAATACGGGAATTTTCTATTAAAAATAATATTCCATTTTTTAATCATTCAACTCAAAGTGGAGAGTTGAGAACATTAATGATTAGAACTACTAGTACTGGAGAAATAATGATTTTAATTCAGTTCTATATAGACAATAAAAGCAATAGAGAACTTTTATTGAACTTTATCCGTGAAACATTTCCAGATACAAATTCTTTATTATACGTAATTAACAACAAGGCAAATGATACTATTTATGATCAGAAGGTAGAATGTCATTACGGTAATAGCTTTATTACTGAACAAATGGAAGGGCTTAAATTCAAAATAAACGCAAAATCTTTTTATCAGACTAATTCTGATCAGGCATATGAATTATACAAAATTGTGCGTGAGGTAAGTGAACTAAGTAGTTCTGATATTGTATATGACTTATATACTGGAACTGGCACTATCGCTTTATTTATAGCTAAAAATGCTAAAAAAATTGTTGGTATTGAGGCCGTGCCAGATGCTATAATTGCAGCAAAAGAAAATGCAATAAATAACAAAATAAAAAATGTAGATTTTTTTGTTGGTGATATGAAGTCTGTTTTTAATAATGATTTTATTAAAGCTAATGGAAATCCAGATGTAATAATTACAGATCCTCCAAGAGATGGAATGCATAAAAAAGTAATTGATCAAATAAAAAATATTGCACCAAAAAAAATCATCTATGTGAGTTGTAATAGCGCAACACAAGCTCGAGATCTTGAGTTGTTAAAAGATGATTACGATGTAATTAGATCACAAGCAGTTGATATGTTTCCACAGACTCATCATGTAGAAAATGTTGTACTTTTAAAGAAAAAATGATTATGAAGTGTTATTATCCTATTTATTTGATAATTATAGTTAGTTTTTTAATGGCCTGTGAAAAAGATGATATTTGTGCAGAAACTAATCCTACTACCCCACAATTAGTGATTACTTTTAAAGACGCTAATAACACTACTGAAAATAAAGCTGTAGAATCTTTAGGAGTATATGCTATAAAGAATAATGAGTTAGTTCTGATAGAATCGATAAATGGCATCAATACGGACTCTATAGCCATACCCCTTAGGAATGATATTGAAATTTCTGACTTTAAATTTTATAAAAATTATTCTCTAATCGATGGTGTAATGGAAGGTGAGGAAAATCACATCTACCTTGATTACACTACAGTTGAAGTTTTTGTTTCAAGAGCTTGCGGATTTATAAATAATTATATTGATTTGTCAGTTTTTAATTATGACCCTAATGCATTTGGAACTCCAACAGGAACTTGGATTAGTGGATATGAGATTATTAACCCAGTAGTAGAAAACGAAAACCGAGCACATGTTAACATCTTTCATTAGATTATTATTAGTTTTTACAATATCAGCAAATGTTTTTTCTCAAGAAAACACAATAACTTCTGATTCTATAGAATATAAACAGAAATATGGCCTAAGAGTTGGGATGGATATATATAAACTAGTTAACTCTTCACTGAACAACAATTATAATGGAATTGAGTTAAATGCTGATTATAGATTAAATAACAAGCTTTACATAGCTGCAGAAATTGGGTTTAGTGAAAATAATGTCATTGAAGAGTATTTAGACTTTACTTCCAAAGGAAACTACTTAAAGGCTGGTATAGACTATAATATGTATAATAATTGGTTGAGTATGCAGAATATGATTTTCTCAGGAATTAGGATAGGATATAGCAAATTTGATCAAAATATTAACGGCTACACTATATATGATACAAATAATCAAACTTGGGGACAAAGTTTTATTAATATTCCAATTAAAAACACAAACTTATCTTCTCTATGGATTGAATTAATACTTGGAGTAAAAGCTGAATTATTTAATAATCTATTTTTAGGCTTCAACTTAGAGGTCAAAAAAATGATCAACTCAGAAATAAAAAATAATATTCAAAATTTATATGTGCCAGGATTTAATAAAACTCATGAAGGAAGTTCTTTTGGAGTTGGTTTTGGGTATAAAATATCTTACCTAATCCCGATTAGAAAGAAGTAATCGTTATAAATTTTTTTTCGCTTTCTTACTACCATCATAAACTTCATATTTCACGAAAGTTGATTCTAGTTTAGCGTTAAACAATTTTATTTTCCTAGAAGGTCTTAAACCAACATATTTTAATGCTTCAACATTAGAAGTTATAAACCATGCGTTACTATTTGAGTAATTTCTTTTTAGAGTATTCCCAATATTTCCATATAATTCTTCCATGTTTATTTCTAGACGTTCACCATAAGGTGGATTAAAAATTATATGTAAAAAATCGGTATTAGATTTTGAAGTCTTAAAGTAATCATCATGTCTAATAGAAATAAAAGATTCTAAATTTGCATTTTTAACATTCTCTATTGCCTTTGTTACAGCACTTGGAGCTTTATCAATCCCATAAATGTTGTGATGAAAATCTCTAGTTTTTTCTAATAGAGAGTTTTCTATTTTTTCAAAGAGATCAACATCCCAATCAGTCCATTTTTCAAAAGCAAATTCATTTCTTAATAAGTTTGGTGGTATATTACAGGCTATCATTGCTGCTTCTATTAAAATAGTTCCACTTCCACACATAGGATCTAAAAGATCAGATTGTCCATCCCATCCACTTAACATGATTAGTCCTGCTGCTAAAACTTCATTTATAGGCGCAATGTTAGTCGCTGTTTTATACCCTCTCTTATGTAATGATTCACCAGAAGAATCTAAAGACACATTACAAAACAACTTGTCTATATGAATATTAATTTTCAAATCAGGAAATTTCAAGTCTATTGAAGGTCTTTCACCTTTTAAGGCTCTAAATCTATCTACTATAGCATCTTTTGCTTTTAAAGAAATATATTGAGAATGATTAAAAACAGTTGAATGTACAGTGGAGTTAATGGCTATAGTACCTTTATAGTCTACATAATCTTCCCATTTAATTTTGTAAATTTTATCATATAAATCTGCTTCATTTACTACCTTAAAAGATGCAATTGGTTTTAATATTTTAATTGCTGTCCTAAGACCTAAATTACATTTATACATAAACCCTTTATCACCGTAAAAAGTAACATTTCTCACGCCTTTTTTTACTTTTTGAGCACCTAGTTGAGTTAACTCATTTGCTAGAAGATCCTCAAAACCAAACAAGGTTTTCGCAACCATTTGAAAATTATTTTCCATAAAATATAAATATCAAGTTCAAAAATACTTTATTTTTGACGATCACTCAATTAATTCTATGTCTAAAAACAATAATAATTTTTATGAATCTTGGTTTGACACTCCATTTTATCACATTCTTTATAAGAATAGAGATTACAAAGAAGCTGAAATGTTTACCAGTGAATTAATGACTTTTCTTAATTTACCAATTGAATCAAAGATTTTAGATTTAGCTTGTGGCAAAGGAAGACACTCAATATTTTTAAATAAAATGGGATATAATGTTACAGGGGTTGATAACTCAAGTAAAAACATTGTTAATGCTAAAAAATATGAGAATAAAAAATTGAATTTTAAAATTCATGACATGAGGGATCCTCTAGTTGATAAGTTTGATTTAATTGTTAATCTATTTACAAGTTTTGGATACTTTGATGATTTTGAAGATAATTTAAAAACTTTAAAGAGCATAAAGTTGAATTTAAAAAAAAACGGTATTGCTGTAATTGATTTTTTAAATATTAACTATGTTAAAAACAACTTAGTTCATCAAAATACAGAAGAAATTGATGGAATAAAATTTAACTTAAAGAGGTATCTAAAAGATGGATTTTTAGTTAAAGAAATTAATTTTAAACATGATTTAGAAGAATATAATTTTCAAGAAAAAGTAAGATCATTAAATATAAATGAATTCAAAACAATGTTTAAACAAACTCAACTAGAAATACTTCATATATTTGGAGATTATAATCTAAATGAATTTGACATTAATAAATCTAAAAGATTGATTTTTATTTTTAAATAATTAAATATGTATTTATACCCCTTTTTAGCTGTAATCATCGGATCAGTAATAGTATTGTTTTTATCAAAAAAAGCAATTCAAAAAAACTCTCAACTAACACTTGCATTTAGTGGTGCTTTTCTTTTATCTATCACAGTTTTTGACTTACTGCCAAGTGTTTATAGTGGAGACATTATAAATTCAAAGCTTGATGAAAAAGCTATTGGGCTTATGATTATGATTGGAATTCTATTTCAAGTCATACTTGAGTTTTTTTCTAAAGGAGCTGAGCACGGGCATATACATATTAGCAGTAATAAATTACCTTGGGTTTTACTAATTAGTCTGTCCCTACATGCATTTGTAGAAGGTTTCTCAATACATTTAAATCAAAACATTTTATATGGAATTTTTATTCATAAAATCCCCATTGCATTTATAATCACCACTTCTTTATTAAATACTGAAATTAAAAAATATAAAATTCTGTTTTTTATTATATTTTTTAGTCTAATAACACCCTTAGGGACGTTTATATCGAACAACAGTGAGCAGTTGATAGACTATCGTATATTAATTGATTCCTTTGTTGTAGGGGTCTTATTACACGTCTCCACTACTATCTTGTTTGAAAGTAACGAAGGTCATAAGTTTAATTTGGTGAAAATTTCTTTGATTGCTGGAGCTATTCTTCTAGCCTACTTTATTTAGTAGACCAAAGTTTTTTCAAATAGAATAAATCAGGAATATCATTTTTAGGGGTTAGTGGCTCCAATGCTCCTGATTGAAAAGCTTTTTGTAGTATATCTTCAATAAAATAATCTTCACTTACTTCAGTTGGTAAATAAGTTTCTTTTAAAGACATATTAAACACTTTTGCTGTAGTGTTAAATATAAAAGCGTTAAATCCATTTTTTAAATCCTTTATAACTTCATACACTGTAAAACTAGTCTGTCTATTTATTAGCTTTATTAAAATTTGTCCTTCAGTCTGAGTTAATTTCTTTAATTCATCCGTAAACTTTCCTTCAATATACTTTTGAGTTCTTCTTATGTATTTTTTTTGAGTTCTTTTTCTTTTTATATCATTTACTCTTTCATATAAAGTTTCAAGCCTAACCGATGCCAGCTTGGCATAAGGATATACTTTAAGGGTTTTTCTTTTTAATATTAAGTATTTCCTATGCTCATTTGTGTTAAGAAATTTAATAGTAGGCAAAAGAATAATCTCATTTAACTCAATTGAGTTTTTCATTATTGAGTCTCCCTTTATGACAATATAATTATCCTCTTTTTTATTTTCTTGAGAAAAAATAAAAAGATTATAAACAAACATCAAGACCAATAAATAATACTTCATAAATTAATTTATTACAAAAATAACTATAAATCAATACAAAGGAATATTGTAAAGTTAATTAATCATTAAAATAGCTACAATTAAAATAATTCATATTATTTTTACTTTGTTACAATAAATACTTAAAAAAACAATTAAATGGCTAAGGATAGTATATTAAATAAAAAGTCTCTAAAATTTTTAGAAAATTACTTAAATAACCCATCTCCAACTGGATACGAATGGGAAGGACAAAAGATATGGATGGATTATCTTAAGCCTTATGTAGATGAATTTATTACAGATACTTACGGAACAGCGGTTGCTGTTATAAACCCTGATGCTAAATATAAAGTAGTTATTGAAGGACATGCAGATGAAATATCATGGTATGTAAACTACATTTCTGATAATGGATTAATTTATGTAATTAGAAATGGTGGTAGTGATCATCAAATTGCTCCAAGTAAAATTGTTAATATTCATACCAAAAAAGGTATTGTAAAAGGTGTTTTTGGATGGCCAGCTATTCACACGAGAAAATCTCTAAAAGAAGAAACTCCAAAAATTGATAATATATTTATTGATGTCGGTTGTAAAACAAAAGAAGAAGTTGAGAAGCTAAACGTTCATGTTGGTTGTGTTATAACATACCCAGATGAATTTCATATTTTGAATAAAGATAATTTCGTTTGTAGAGCGTTAGATAACCGTATGGGAGGATTTATGATTGCAGAGGTAGCTCGATTAATTAAAGAAAACAAAAAAGAACTTCCTTTTGGCTTATATATAACTAACTCAGTTCAAGAAGAAATTGGCTTAAGGGGGGCTCAAATGATCGCTGATACGATAAAACCAAACGTAGCAATAGTTACTGATGTGACTCATGATACAACTACTCCAATGATTGATAAGAAAAAAGAGGGGTTTTGTGAATTAGATAAAGGTCCAGTTATTGCATATGCTCCAGCTGTACAACAAAAATTAAGAGATTTAATTATAAGTACTGCTGAGAAAAATAAAATACCATTTCAACGAGCTGCATTATCTAGAGCAACTGGGACAGATACAGATGCTTTTGCCTACAGTAATGGAGGTGTTGCTTCTGCATTGATTTCACTACCTTTAAGATATATGCATACAACTGTAGAAATGGTTCATCGAAATGATGTTGAAAGTGTTATTAAATTAATTTACAATACACTTCTAAATATTGAGAATAATGAAGACTTTAGTTATTTTAAATAATCCTTTAATTAGTAAATTATTATGATATGTGTCTAAAATTTATAAAATCTTTATTACTAATAATTTTTATTTCTTCTTGTAGTTCGGATGAAAATAATATTGCTGATGTTCCAGCCGTGCCTATTGCTACAAAAAATAATGTACTATTAATAATAGTGGATGATGTTGGGCTAGATGCTACAATAGGATACAATGTTGGTTATCAAAAACCAAATATGCCTAATCTCCAAAATTTAATCAACTCTGGAGTTAAATTTAATAATGTATGGTCTAATCCAGTATGTTCTCCAACTAGGTCAACAATACTTACTGGAAAGTACGGATATAGAACCTCTATTTTAAATGTGGGCGATGAACTATCTACATCAGAGACCTCTCTACACAACTATTTAACTCAAAACTCAAATTATAACTCTGCACTCGTAGGAAAATGGCATCTTTCTGGATATCCATCAAATCCTAACCATCCAAATAATTTAGGAATAGACTATTACTCTGGTATGATAGCTGGTGGGATTCAAGATTATTCAAATTGGATCTTTACCGAAAATGGAAATAATTCAAATTCAACTGTGTATGCTACTACTAAATTGACAAATGAAGCAATTGACTGGATTAATAATCAAGATAGCGAATGGTTTATGTGGCTGGCTTATAACGCACCTCATACTCCCTTCCACTTACCTCCTAATGATTTACACTCTCAAGGTCAACTCCTAACTGATCAAGCTAGTATAGACTCAAATCCACTTCCCTACTACTTAGCAATGATTGAAGCTGTTGATAGTGAAATGGGAAGGTTATTTAATAGTATTAGTGAAGAAGAATTAGCCAATACCACTATAATATTTATTGGAGATAATGGAACTACAAGTCAAGTCGTTCAACAATACAATAGCAATAGAGCTAAAGGTTCATTATATAATGGAGGGATTAATGTTCCTATGATTATTTCTGGAAACCAAGTTAACAGGTTTAATCAAGATGAAAATGCATTAATAAATACAACTGACCTGTTTACAACTATTACAGAGCTATGTGGGATTAATAATCAAAATATTCACGACAGTAAGAGTTTTATAAGCTTGCTAACTAGTAGCTTTAATAGCAATTCAAGAGAATACATATATTCTGAAATAGGAAATGAAAGCTACACAATAAGAAATAGTACACATAAGTATATTCATTTTGAAGATGGATCAGAGGCTTTATATAATCTCAATAATAATCAATTTGAATTTCCAAATTTATTGAACGAAAATCAATTACCATTATCAGAAATAAACAATTCTAATAAAGTTGAATTAATTAATAAACTGGGTGAAATAAGAAATTAGTAAAAACTTTCTTTAATTTAAGCATAGTTCGAATTAATTTTCCAATATTTCATAGAGTTTTTACTCATATTATTTTTTTGAACTATTATATTTTTTTAGTGCAAATATCACTTTCGGAGACAACAATAGTGTTGCTACCATAGTTGGAATTGCCATTAAGGCAAAGAAACTATCAATAAGGTTTATCATTAAACTCAATGATGTTGTAGCACCAATAATTATACTAAGAATATAAATGTAATTATAATATTTCTTATTCTTATCACCAAACAAAAAGGACATACATTTAGTTCCATAATAAGAGTAGGTGAACAAAGAAGAAATACTAAAAATTACAATACAAAATAAAAGCAAGTACTTACCTGTATGCGGCATGGAGTGCTCAAAGGCTAACGCAGTTAGTGTAACCCCACTAACACCTTCATTTTCCCATACTCCAGTTACTAAGATTGCAAGAGCAGTTAATGTACATACCAATAAGGTGTCAATTGCAGGCCCAAGCATGGCAACTAAACCTTCTCTAATAGGTGAGTTTGTTTTAGCAGCTCCATGAGCCATAGGCGCGGTTCCTATCCCGGCTTCATTAGAAAAAGCGCCTCTTCTAATGCCTAGGATAATTAAAGCTCCTAAAACACCTCCATATACTTGTTCTCCATTATAATTTTCAGCCACAAAAGCATCAGTGAAAATCATCTTAATATACATAGGTAAAACGTCATAATTAATTGTCAAAATAGCAATAACACATAGCATATACACACCAACCATAAATGGCACTAACTTAGTAGCAACGGTACTTATTCGTTTTAATCCACCTAAAATCACTAAAGAGGTTGTTATTATCAATACAACACCAATTAAAATATTAGAATTTATGCTAACCGTGAAGCCTGCCGGTATGAGTAAAATATCATTAATTGCTTGAGTTAATTGATTAACATTGAAAAGAGGTAAAACTCCAATTAAACCACTTAAACTAAACATCACTGCCAACGGCTTCCACTTACTCCCCAATCCTTCAGTAATAAAATACATCGGTCCACCTTGAAGATCACCATTTGAATCTTTGCCCCTATACATTATAGACAAGGTAGATGTGAAAAACTTTGTAGACATACCAATAATCCCACTCACCCACATCCAAAATATTGAACCAGGTCCACCAATACTAATAGCTACTGCAACTCCAGCAATATTACCCATTCCAACAGTAGCAGAAAGGGCAGTTGATAGAGCGCTAAAATGACTAATTTGACCGATATCATTTTTATTGTCAAACTTACCTCTTAAGATATCGATTGCATGAAAAAAATACTTAAACTGAATTAATCTAGAATAGATTAATAAAAAAACACCACCGCCAATTAAAACGATTAATAATGGTATTCCCCAAAGGAATGAAGCCAGGCTAGAAATAAGAGACTCTATCTCACTCATAAGAATTTAGAAAATTTTCAACATTTGATTGTATTCGATTAATTATATTTGAAGTATTACTTTTAATAAATTTTTCTGCTGTTATATTCTCATATAATTCAATATATCTTTCACTAACCTCATGAACATAATCATCAGACATGTGTGGGACAGTTTGATTCTCCAAACCTTGAAAATCATTTTTTATCAACCACTGTCTTACAAATTCTTTAGAAAGTTGTTTTTGTGGCTCCCCTTTCTCCTGCCTTAACGAATAACCTTCTGCATAAAAATACCGAGAAGAATCAGGAGTATGAATTTCATCGATTAGAACTATTTTACCAGATGATGTTCTGCCAAATTCATATTTAGTATCAACAAGTATTAACCCTCTTTTTCCAGCAATTTCAGTACCTCTTTGAAATAACTTACGAGTGTAATCTTCAAGAACTTCATAATCAGATTTTGAAACAATACCTTTTAAAATAATATTTTCTTTAGAGATATCCTCATCATGCTCACCAAAATCAGCTTTAGTAGCTGGTGTGATTATAGGTTTAGGAAATTTGCCATTTTCAATCATACCTTCAGGCATATCCACACCACAAAGTATTCGAACTCCCTTTTTATATTCTCTTGCAGCATGTCCAGACAAGTAACCCCTAATTACCATCTCCACCTTAAAGGGCTCACAACTATGTCCAATAGCTATATTAGCATCTGGAGTTGAAATCAACCAATTAGGAACTAAATCCTCCGTCTCTTTCATCATTTTCGTAGCTATTTGATTTAAGATCTGCCCTTTGTACGGAATACCCTTCGGCATCACAACATCAAATGCAGATAATCTATCTGAAGCCACCATCACAAGCAGATTGTTTTTCAATGTATAAACATCTCTTACTTTTCCTTTATAAACTGCTGTTTGATTTTTAAAATTAAAGTCAGTTTTAACAATGGTATTATTCATATTTATCTCTATTCTAAGTTTTCAATATTATTATAAGCATCAATCACTTCTTTGACCAATCTATGTCGAATCACATCTCTATCATCTAAAAGTATCATACCTACTCCTTTAACATCTTTTAATATCAACAAAGCCTCTTTTAAACCTGAACTTACTCTTCTTGGAAGATCTATTTGACCTGGATCACCAGTAAGTAAAAATTTAGCATTTTTACCCATTCGCGTTAGAAACATTTTCATCTGAGCGTGAGATGTGTTTTGTCCTTCGTCTAATATAACAAAAGCGTTATCCAAAGTTCTGCCTCGCATAAACGCAAGAGGAGCTATTTGGATTATACCTTTTTCTATATAATCATTTAGTTTTTCAGCAGGAATCATATCCCTAAGAGCATCATAAAGGGGCTGCATATAAGGATCTAGTTTTTCTTTTAAATCACCTGGAAGAAAACCAAGATTTTCACCTGCTTCAATTGCTGGTCTAGTTAAGATAATTCTTTTAACCTGTCTTTCCTTTAAAGCTTTAACGGCAAGTGCTA